>Ga0070665_100001799_pt1 | contig 24308 bp, 15 predicted proteins | sample KBSS13metaG_FD_65862 | JGI IMG/M metagenome (GOLD analysis project Ga0070665, IMG submission 65862) | Switchgrass rhizosphere microbial communities from Kellogg Biological Station, Michigan, USA - KBS S1-3 metaG | ecosystem: Host-associated > Plants > Roots > Rhizosphere > Soil ... | reverse complement strand
GTGGATCTCGCCTCGCTCAAGTACTACACCGTCAAGCGCGGCGACACGCTCCCGCTCATCGCCAGGAAGCTGCACGTGAACAAGGCTGACCTGGCGGAAGCCAACTATCTCCCGGCGGCCGCGCGCGTCTCCGTGGGTCAGAAGCTCATGGTGCCGCACGAAGCCACTGTGTTGATGGCGGCTCAAACCGACGGCAGCGCGCCGGCGACGGAAGCGCGATCGACCGTGGGTGAAGCGGGTCAACTGGCGCAGGCAGCGGCGACGTCGAACCGGGTCAAGGCCAGCTACGCCGTCAAGAAGGGCGACACGCTCGTTTCGATCGCGCGGCTGTACCAGACGACGGTTGCGTCGATCAAAACCTGGAATCCTCGGCTCGCGAGCGACCGTCTCGCCGCCGGCCAGCGTCTGACCGTGTATCGACTCGCGAACTGACGTTCGCCTTCCCTACCGTCTGGGGCGCGGGTCGGTTCAAAGTGTGAACCGATGGCGCGCGTCCCGGTACTTCTTGCGCTTCTTGCGGCCGCGTCACTGAGCGTCGTCGCTCAATCCCCCTCCGCCGCAGTCATCCACGGCACGGTCGTCGCCGAAGAAACCGGTCAACCCGTCAGGAACGCACGAGTCCGCGACGACGACAATCCCGATGCGGCTGGCGCGGCGACGGATGCGGAAGGCCGATTCGCTCTTGGTTCTTCTTCAGCTCGTCACCACTTGTCCGTTGCGAAGACAGGCTTCCTCGGTGCGTCTGCGACCGCCGAAGACGGCGTCGAAATCCGTTTGACGCGCGGCGCTGCAATCACCGGCCGGGTGTTCGACGATCTGGGTGCACCGATGCCCCTGATGAACGTCGCCGCTCAGCGGATGCGTCGCGGTCCGGATGGCGCGAGCAGCTTCGAGCGCGTGGCGGTCGCCGAGACCAACGATCTCGGCGAGTACCGCGTGTTCGGCCTTCCAGCAGGTGACTACGTGATCGCCACCGCGCCGGGACGCCTCGTAACCGCGACTTCGTCCGTTCCACTCTCCCCGGAACGGCTCGTCTTCCGAACCTTTTACGGCCCGGCGGACACCCCGGCACGCGCGCGTCGCGTGACCATCAGCCCCGGAGCGGAAGTGCCGGGCATCGATATCGCGTTTGCTCTTCCGGCTTTTGATGCGCTGCGTCCGGCGTCACCGCCGCCTCCCGCCGGTCCTGACGCAACGGCCTCGATTCGCGGGCGGGTCCTGCGGGCCGACGGACTCCCGCTGCGTCGCGGCCGCGTGCAGTTGTCATCGGGCGACGATCTCTTTTCTCCGTACGCGACCATGACCGACGACGAGGGACGTTATCGGTTCGGGAACCTTCGACCCGGCGCCTACCTGCTGAGCGCCTCGACGTTGGGTAACGAGCGCGTCGTCTACGGACAGGAACATCCCTTCGATCCTCCGGCTCCGGTGACGCTCCGGGCGGGCGAAACGGCCGATTCGATTGACATGACGCTCGGGCGCAGCGCGGCGATCGGTGGGCGCATTCTGGATGAGTACGGCGACCCGCTCGAAGCGGCCGTCGTCTATGTCGAGCGGGTTGTGGTGGCGAGAGGACGACGTCAACTCGCCCCCGTGCAGGGCACGACGATCAGCCGCACGGACGATCAGGGACGCTATCGGGTGTTTGATCTTCCACCAGGCCGCTATGTCGTCAGCGCCCTCGTTCCAGGGACCGAAACACGCTCCCCGAAGGCTGACCCGCTGGGGTACGCCCATACGTACTTTCCCGGCACGCCGGTCCCGATCGAGGCCCAACAGCTCGACGTCGCTCAGGGTCAGCAGGCGTTGGCGATGGACTTCGCCTTGTCGCGAGCACGCGTGTTTCGAATCGCGGGCCTCGCGCGAACGGCGGACAACGCGCCTTTTCATGGCGCGATCGCGCTGTCGGAAAGCTACCGATCGGGTGCACTGGCAACGGCGTCGCAGTCGGTCAAAACCAGCGAGGATGGCCGCTTCGAGTTCGATCGACTTCCTCCCGGCGAATACACCCTCCAGGCCGCAAGCGCTCGCTCAGCGGTGTCGACTGAAGGTGAGTTCGCCCTGCAATTCGTTACCGTCGAAACCTCCGACGTTCCGGGACTCAACGTATTGCTCTCGAGAGGCTCGACCATCGAAGGCCATCTCACCTTCGAGGGCGCCGATCCTCCGGACGATCCAGACTTTCACATCACCCCGGTCCCCGCTGATCCAGATCTCGCATCGCTCGTCGGCACGCTGCCGGCGCGGGCGGAGATCCACAGCGACGGGACGTTCGAGATCTCTGGCATCAGCGGATTGCGTCGACTCGAGCTGACGCACGCGCCAGAAGGGTGGGGTCTGAAAACGATCCGCGTCAACGGGATCGACGCCGGCGACACGCCGTTCATGTTCGGCACGGCCGAACAATCGCTGCACGACGTCGAAGTGGTCGTGACGGACAAGATCACGCAGCTCGATGTGGTCGCGAGCGCGGCGAACCGGGCGCGGATTGGTGCCCTTGCGCGTGTGGTCGTCTTCTCCACCGATCGCGAACGGTGGTACGAGCGCTCGCGGTTCGTCGCCGTCGCGCCGATGTCGGCGCAAAAGCCCGCCCAGTTCCACGGCCTTCCACCGGGCGACTTCTACGTCGCCGCCGTCGATCGTCCGCCGAACCCCGAGGACCCGCAGCCGCAGCTCGGCCCCGCGTTCTTCGACCCGCTCATCGCGGGCGCGACGAAGATCAGCCTGGCGCCGGGCGAGCATCGTTCCGTGAACGTCGCGGTACGCTGAGAACCAGGCGTCCGCAGCAGAAATCGCCACCCGCGCTGGACTGAACGGTGCACGAACTGCACTCCGCTTGGTCGAAAACGGTTCTAACCTGTTGATACGCGCCCCCTGTCCCGGCGGGGCTCGGCTTGCATCGACACGTGTTCATGCTCGCCAGCCTGCGGAGCGCGACGCTCTTCGGCGTCGACTCGTGCGCGGTCCATGTCGAAGTCGACGTCGGATTCGGGTTTCCGTCTTTCACGATGGTGGGTTTGCCTGACGCGAGCGTCCGCGAGAGTCGCGACCGCGTGCGCAGCGCCATCCGCAATTCGGGCTTCGAGTTTCCGCCGCATCGCGTGACGGTCAATCTCGCGCCGGCCGACGTGCGCAAGGCCGGAGCCTCGTTCGATCTGCCCATTGCGCTCGGTATCCTCGCCGCGTCCGGCGTGGTGGAGCGCAGGCTGATTGCCGACATGGTGCTGCTCGGAGAGCTGTCGCTCGACGGATCGATCCACGCGACCCGGGGCGTGCTGCCGATCGCGGCCGCCGCCCGACGCGAAGGCCTGCGCGGCATTCTTCTCCCAACCGGCAACGCGAGCGAGGCCGCGATCGTAACCGGCCTCGAGATCGTCGCGGTGTCGAATCTGCCCGAAGCCGTGCGCGCCCTGAACGATCCCATCGGCTTCACGTCTGACGCACTGATGACGAACCGCGCGGCTGATCGATCGCGTCTACGGATCGCCTCGGCGGCCGGTCGATCCGAGGCTGTCGCGCCGGATCTGGCGGATGTTCGCGGTCAGCTGATGGCAAGGCGGGCGCTGGAGATCGCGGCAGCTGGCGGCCACAACCTGCTGCTCGTCGGACCTCCCGGCGCCGGCAAGACGATGATGGCGCGGCGAGTCTCGGGCATCCTGCCGGAGCTGTCGTTCGAGGAAGCGCTCGACGTGACCGCCATCCACTCGGTTGCCGGGCTGCTCCCCGCGGGAGCAGGACTCATCACCGATCGTCCATTTCGCGCGCCGCACCACACGATCTCGAACGCCGCGTTGATCGGCGGCGGATCGCAGCCTCGTCCCGGAGAAGTCAGCCTGGCGCACAACGGCGTGCTCTTTCTCGACGAGATGCTCGAGTTCAGCCGCCATGTCCTCGAGGTCCTGCGTCAGCCACTCGAGGAAGGACGCGTGGCGATCGCGCGAGCGGCACGAACCGCGATGTTTCCCGCGCGCTTCATGCTCGTCGGCGCAATGAATCCGTGTCCGTGCGGATTCGCCGGCGATCCCTCTCGCGAGTGCCGGTGCGCGCCGCCGTTGATGGCCCGCTATCGCGATCGTCTGTCGGGCCCCCTCCGCGATCGCCTGGACTTGACCGTCGATGTACCGGCCTTGCCGCTCGAGGCGCTGAGCGGCGATGCGGGCGGCGAATCAACCGCGGATGTGCGGCGCCGGGTCGTCAACGCGCGCAGCCGCCAGGTTCAGCGTCACGCCCACGACGGCGTCTTCACGAACGCGGAATTGACGCCGGCGCTCCTCGCGCGCTACTGCCAGGCCGACAAAAAGGCCCTTCGCCTCTTGAAGGCGGCGATCGCGCGCCTCTCTCTCAGTGCGCGAGGGTTCGACCGCGTGCGGAAGGTGGCGCGAACCATCGCCGACCTCGATGGCGAGGATCGGGTGTCGGCCGAGCACCTGGCGGAGGCGCTCCAATTCCGGATGACAAACTGAAAACCGGCCGCGCCGGGTCCCTACCGCCGGTCGAGCGCGTTACTGTCTGGAGGCAGCGGTCACGCGAATGCCGCCGGGATCGTTCGGCCGCAGCGGATCGGTGAACGTCATGCCGGCCTTGCTCAAATCGCCCAGCACTTCGTCGCCGGCCGGTTTGGTTCCTTTGTGTACCCATGCGGTGAGATCGTCGAACGCCTTGATCATCTCGGCCTGGCTGAACCCGCAATGCCCCGCGATTCGGTAGACGCGCTGCGTGAGCAGCGACTCCTTCCCTGACGCCACGACGGCGCGCTTCAAGGTTTGCTCGAGAAAGATCGGCACGAACAAATCTCCGGTGCCGTGCATGGTCAGCGTGGGACGTTCGAGTTTTCCATCGAAGGGCACGAGCTCGTCGTACGGGCCCATCGGGTTGCGGATCTCGGCGTCCAGCGCCTTGCGCCTCGCGCCTTTATTGAGCGCATCGGCCGTCAAGCCGAGCGTCTCGTCGATCGCATACTTGATCTGCGTCGTCATGACGGCACGGTTCGCCGGCGTCGTGCTGCCCGCGAGCGCCGCGGGGTTGATGTTGCCGGCGAAGCGGCCACCGGCGGCGAGTCCTTCCATCGCGAATGGACGCGGGCCTCCGCTGATCTGAATCTCCACGCTCGCCAGCTGTCGCCCTTTGTCCGTGTAGTCGGGCGGCTTGCCGAGCAGCTCGTTCATCTTCGCCACGTCAGCCTGCATCGTCTCGAGTTTGGCCTGCACGCCCGTGATTACTTCGGCGGCGCCGGCCGTCGCGGCGAAGAAATCGAACAACTCCGGACCCGCCGGACACATCGCGAGACCGCCGGCAAACGTCGTGGGGAACTCGTGCATCCCCAGCAGCGTCACGTGCCCGCCCATCGACGTGCCGGTGAGAAACACACGCTGCGGCGCGCGTCCGCTGTTGAACTTCGTGAACAGGTCGGTGAGCGCCATCGTGTCGACCAATCCCTGCCCCGGCACATAGCCGTTGCAGCGGTAGCTGGAGGCCGCCCATGCGTAGCCGGACGTGATCAGGTGCTCGCGGATCGGCGAGTTGCCGACGCGAAGCGCCGATCCCTGCGCGCCGCCGTTGGAGACGAAGCCGTGCGCGTACAGCGCGAGCTCTCCGTTCCAGTTATCCGGGATCTCAATCCTGTAGATGCCGCCGTCGTATGGCCCGAAGAACGCCTTGGCGCCGGGAAGGGCGTCGAACTTTGGATCGCCCACCTGCCATTCCTGCGTCGGACACGGGACCGGAGTGACACCGGGCCGCCCGACGGCGAGAGTCTGACGGGTCGAAACCACGGCAAGGCCGGCCGCGACGGCCGCGCAGACAAAAGCTCGCACCCGCATCAGACCTCCTGAGAAGGTCGAACGTTCATTTCGGCAACGCAAAAGCCGTCAGCGTGGAGCCCGACGGCATGACGACGTACTGGCGGCCATCGACCTGGTAGCTGGTGGGCGGCGCGTAGATCGCGGCACCGGTCTGATATGAGTACAGCTTCTTGCCGGTCATCGAATCGGCCACGAAAAAGATCCCCTCGTGATCGGCGCTGAACACGACGCCGCCCGCCGTGGCGAGGACGCCCGCCCATCCGGCATCCTCGTAGGGAATCTCCCACTTGCTGATGCCGGTCGCCGGATCGATCGCGCGCAGCGCGCCCGAGGATTTCACCGGCTCGGAGACGAGCGCGGCGTTGCCGCCAAGCGTGAGCGTGCCGACCGCGGGCGGCGTTGCCGCGGCGGGCCGGCGGATATACCGCATGCACGTCTCGCGCGCCGTCACGAAAAACAAACCACGGCCCATGTCGAACGACGGCGACATGAAGTTCGTGCCGCCATAGAGGCCTGGACACGTCACGGTGCCGGCTTCAGTCGGCTCCTGACCCTGATTCAGCACCGGCCGCCCGTCCCGTCCGATCTCGTTCGACCAGGTCGTGTGGACGAACGGTCGCGCGCGGATGAACTCGCCGGTCACGCGATCGTTCACGTAGAAGAAGCCGTTGCGGTTCGCCATCATGACGACTTGGCGTGCGCGGCCGTTGACCGTGATGTCGGCGAGCACCGGCACTTCGTTCGCGTCCCAGTCGTGCGTGTCGTGCGGCGTGTACTGAAAGTGCCACTTGAGCTTTCCCGTGTCCGGATCGAGCGCGACCAGAGAGCCCGTGTAGAGGTTGTCTCCCGGACGGCTTTCGCCGTCCCAGTCCGGGTTGGGATTGCCAACGCCCCAGTACAGGAGATTGAGTTGCGGATCGTAGGTGCCGGTCAGCCAGGTGGGACCACCGCCGCGCTGCCAGACTTCCCCCTTCCACGAATCGCTGCCGGGCTCTCCAGTCGCGGGGATCGTGTAGAAGCGCCACAGGCGCTCGCCGGTCGCGGGATTGTAGGCGTCCAGGAATCCGCGATTCGCGAACTCGCCGCCGGCGATCCCGGCGATCACCTTGCCATTGACCACGAGCGGCGCGCCGGTGGCCGCGAATCCGTCCTTGGCGGGCGCCATCTCGATGTCGTAGATCACCTTGCCGGTCTTCATCTCGAGCGCGATGAAATGCGCATCCAGGGTGCCCATGAACAACCGATCGCCGTAGACGGCAAACCCGCGGTTCACCATCCCGCAGCACACTTTGAGTCCCTGCGGCAGCTGACGCTGGTAATGCCAGATCTGTCGTCCGCTGCGGGCGTCGATGGCCCACGCATGATTGAGAGGACCGGTCACGTACATCACGCCGTCGATGACGACCGGCGTCGCCTCGAACTTGTTGACGACCCCGGTCTGAAACGTCCACTGCGCGGCCAGCTGCCCGGCGTTCGCCGGCGTGATTTGCGTCAGCGGGCTGAAGCGGCGCCCGGTGTAATCGCCTGAATAGGTCAACCATCGCGACGGGTTCGCGAGCCCGTCCAGGAGATCCTTGGTGGTGATCTCTTGAGCGCCCAGCAGGGAAACCGATGCGGCTGCCAGGAGCGCCGCCACCGACGCAGCAATACGTGCTCTCAAGGTCATGTCCCTCGTTCGTAAAGAAATGTGTCCGCGAATATTAGCGCGAAGCGCGGCGATTCATTTTCGCCTTATGTTCTCTATCGAGACTTCACGCTTTGGGCCGACGTTACCCGTGTGATACAGTTCCGAACTTCGGGCGCGTGTGAAATTGTCGCGTCCATCCCCTTTACGAGCAAGGAATAGCGGTCATTCGGGCCTTCCGCCTGCTGACCGCGCCCCGGGAGGCTATGCGCGGACGACGGTATACGGTGTTGATTGCGGACCGCTCCAGCGGCGTGGTGCGCCAGCTGACGGTCAATCTGCGGCTGACGGTGGCCTCCGTCATCGGCGTCATGGCGTTGCCGGTGCTCATCGGCCTCGGCGCGAAGTGGAGCTCCCGCGCGGACATCGAGCAGTTGAAATCGGCCAATTCGTCCCTGTCTGTTGAAAACGGCAGCTATCGCGCGGCGACCGGCGAGCTGACGGCGCAGATTCAATCCCTCGAAAGTGTGATCGACGACCTCGGCGCCCGCGCCACGCTGGATCCCGCGCAGGCGAAAGCGATCGCCAAGCTGCCCGCTATCGTGAAGACTCGCGCCGCCGGAGGCACCAACGTTCCGCCCACCGCCGCGATGACGGAAATGGCGACCGCGGTCCTCTCCTCGCCCGAAGACACGTTTGGCGTGCTGCGCAATCTCCTTCAGGGCCTCGAGAGCCGCCTGCGGTACGTGCGGCGCGACGTGGAACGGCGGGAGGCGCTCGCCGCGTCGACGCCGTCCATCTGGCCGGCGCACGGCTGGCTGACAGGCACCTTCGGCGGCCGAAGCGATCCGTTTACGGGCGAGCCGGGCTATCACCAGGGCCTGGACATTTCCACCGACAAAGGACAGCCGGTCTTCGCGACCGCCGACGGCGTCGTCGAGTCGGCGTCCTACAGCGGCGACTACGGCAACCTGGTCGTGCTGAAGCACGGCTTCGATCTGATGACGCGATACGGCCATCTGAGCGCCTTCGCGGTGAAGGCCGGCCAGAGCGTGAAGCGCGGCGCCGTCATCGGGTATGTGGGATCGACCGGACGCGCCACCGGGGCGCATGTCCATTACGAGATTCTGGCCAACGGAAAACTGATCAACCCGCTCCAGCTCCTCACGCAGCCCGCCGTCACGCACTGACGCGGGCTGAACCGCTGACGCCGTCCTGAGCGTCTGCTACAATCAGGGGATATCTTTTCTGCGTCATCCCAAGTTGTAGATGCTCGATACCTTACTCGCCAAAGTCGTCGGCACTCAAAACGACCGTGAACTGAAACGCCTGCGCCCAATCGTGGCCGAGGTGAACGCGCTCGAGCCCGAGATTCAGGCGCTATCCGACGCCCAGCTGCGCGCCAAGACCGCTGAATTCCGTCAGCGTCTCGGCAACGGCGAAACGCTCGACGATCTGCTGCCGGAGGCCTTTGCGGTCGTCCGCGAGGCCGGCCGCCGTGTGCTGAGCATGCGGCACTTCGACGTTCAGCTCATCGGTGGCGCCGTCCTGCACAAGGGCAAGATTGCCGAGATGAAGACCGGCGAGGGCAAGACGCTCGTCGCGACGCTGCCGGCCTATCTGAACGCCCTCGAAGGCAAAGGCGTCCACGTCGTCACGGTCAACGACTACCTCGCCCGCCGCGACTCGGAGTGGATGGGCAAGATCTACCGCTTCCTCGGGATGACCGTCGGCGTCATCCAGCACGACCTCAACGATCAGGAACGCCAGGTCGCCTACGCCGCCGACATCACCTACGGCACGAACAACGAGTTCGGCTTCGACTACCTCCGCGACAACATGAAGTTCGAGCTCGCGCACTACGTGCAGCGCGGGCATCACTTCGCCATCGTGGACGAGGTCGACAGCATCCTCATCGACGAAGCGCGGACGCCGCTCATCATCTCGGGGCCGGCTGAGGAGTCGACCGACAAGTACTACAAGGTCGACCGCATCATCCCGAAGCTGAAGATGGGCGCGGTCACGCAGGGCGACACGAAAGCCGAGGATCGCGAGGCGCTGGAGGCGACCGGCGACTACATCAAGGACGAGAAGCACAAGACCGTCACGCTGACGGAAAGCGGCATGGCGAAGGCCGAGGAGCTGCTCAAGGACGAGCTCGAGCCGGGCGGCCTCTACGATCCCGCCAACATGCCGCACCTGCACCACATCAATCAGGCGCTGCGCGCGCACGCGTTGTTCCATCGCGACGTCGATTACATGGTGAAGGACGGCGAGGTCATCATCGTCGACGAGTTCACCGGCCGCCTGATGCCGGGACGCCGCTGGAGCGATGGCCTGCACCAGGCCGTCGAGGCGAAGGAGAAGGTCAAGATCGAGCGCGAGAACCAGACGCTCGCGACCGTCACCTTCCAGAACTACTTCCGCAAGTACAAGAAGCTGGCCGGCATGACCGGCACGGCGGACACCGAAGCCGAGGAGTTCGGCAAGATCTACAAGCTCGATGTGGTCGTCATCCCGGCCAACCGCCCGCTGCGGCGCCTCGAGAATCCCGATCTCGTGTACCGCACCGAGAAGGAGAAGTGGGACGCGATCGTCACCGAGATCCTGGCCGAGCACGAGAAAGGGCGGCCCGTTCTCGTCGGCACCGTGTCGATTGAGAAGTCGGAAAAGCTCTCCGCCATGCTCGATCGCCGCGGCCTGAAGCGCGGCACCACCACGGGCGGCGGCGCCGACAAGCACGTCGTGCTCAACGCGAAGTACCACGCGCAGGAAGCCGAGTTCGTGGCGCAGGCGGGCCGAAAAGGCTCCGTGACCATCGCGACGAACATGGCCGGCCGCGGCACCGACATTCTCCTGGGCGGGAACGCGGAATTCATGGCGCGCCAGCAGTGCCTCGCGGAGCAGATTGCCGAGCGGCTGCCGAAGGGCGAAGAGCGCTTCATCGAGGACGAGCAGTTCGCGTACTTCTATCATCTCGACGCCTTCTATCGCGTCCCGAAGGCGGAATACCAGCGCATCTACGAGCACTTCAAGAAGCAGTGCGACGCCGAGCATGACGAGGTGATCGCGCTGGAGGGCCTGCACATCGTGGCGACCGAGCGCCACGAGGCGCGGCGCATCGACAATCAGCTGCGCGGCCGCGCCGGCCGCCAGGGCGATCCGGGCGCTTCGCGCTTCTACCTCTCGCTCGAAGACGACCTGATGCGCATTTTCGGGTCGGATCGCATTTCCGGCCTGATGCAGAAGCTCGGCATGGAAGAGGGCGTGCCGATCGAGCACGGCATGGTCACCCGGGCGATCGAGCGCGCGCAGAAGCAGGTCGAAGGGCAGAACTTCTCCGTCCGCAAACATCTCCTCGAGTACGACGACGTGATGAACAAGCAGCGCGAGAACATCTACGCGCTGCGGAGGCAGATCCTCGAGGGCAAGATCCGGTTCCAGGACGAGGACGGCCAGGAGACGACGTTCGGCACGCGCGAGTATCTGATGGATCTCGCCGAGGACATCCTCGATTCGCTCGTGGAAACCTACGCGGCGAAGCAGGCCGACTTCGAGCAGTGGGACCTGGAAGCGCTGAAGCTCGAAGTCAGCCGCATCTTCGCGATCGACACCGGCGATCTCGACTTCGCCGAGCGCACGTCGGACGAGATCCGCGATCTCGTGTGGGAGCGCATCCTCAAGTCGTACGACGAGAAGGAAAAGCTCGTCGGCCGCGAAGTGCTCGAGCGCGTCGAGCGCGACATCATGCTCCAGATCGTGGACAGCCAGTGGAAGGATCACCTCTACAGCCTGGACCACCTGAAGGAGGGCATCGGCCTGCGCGGCTACGGTCAGCGCGATCCGCTGATCGAGTACAAGAAGGAAAGCTTCGAGCTCTTCCAGGCGATGAAGGATCGCGTCGACGAAGAGATCGTGCGCTATCTGTGGTGGCTGCGGCCGGTGCTCAACGACGAGGCGGCGATACCGGTCCCGCGGCGCCCCGCGCCGCGCCGCGCCCCGCTGATTCTCAACGATCCGTCGGCGGAGTCGAAATCGCTGCTGAACGGCGCGCCGCGGGCGCAGCAGGCCGAGCAGCAATCCAGCCCCTTCGGCCCGGCGCACGACAAGCAGCCGGCACGCGTCGGCGGCGACGATGCGGCGGTCAAGACCGTCCGCCGCGACGAGCCGAAAGTCGGCCGAAACGATCCCTGCCCGTGCGGCAGCGGAAAAAAATACAAAAAGTGTCACGGGGCAGCCGCGTGAAAACCACGGAAGCACCTTCACTCCTCTCCATCGAGTCCGGTCTCGCCACTGCTCTGACATTCGACGACGTCCTGCTCGTGCCGCAGCATTCCGACAGCGACTGCGTGCCGACGGCCGTGGACGTGTCGACGCAGCTGACGCGCAACATCAGGCTGAGCGTGCCGCTGGTCAGCGCGGCCATGGACACGGTCACGGAGTCACGCCTCGCGATTGCGATGGCGCAGCAGGGCGGACTCGGCGTCATCCACAAGAACCTGTCGATCGAGGAACAGGCCTCTGAAGTCGACCGGGTGAAGCGGTCAGAGAGCGGCATGATCGTCAACCCGATCACGCTCTCCCCCACTCACCGGATCTTCGAAGCGCTCGAGCTGATGAAGAAGTACAGCATCTCGGGCGTGCCGATCACCGAGGACGGCAGCAAGGAAGGCCGCCTCGTCGGCATCCTGACGAACCGCGATCTGCGCTTCGAGACGAACGTCAACCGGGCCATTGCGGATGTCATGACGCGCGACCCGCTGTTCACGGTCCCGGTGGGAACGACCCTCGATGCCGCGCGCGAGATTCTGCACCAGCACAAAGTCGAGAAGCTGCTCGTCGTCGATCGCGACTACCGGCTCAAAGGGCTTATTACCGTCAAGGACATCCAGAAGGCGGTCAAGTACCCGAATGCGTCGAAGGACTCGCTCGGCCGGTTGCGCTGCGGCGCGGCGATCGGTACCGCGCGGGATACGATCGAACGGGCCGACGCGCTCGTCGCGGCCAGCGTCGACGTGCTGGTCGTCGACACAGCGCATGGCCACTCTCAGAACGTCCTCGACATGGTCCGCACGCTGCGCCGGCGCTTCCCTCAAGTCGATCTCGTGGCCGGGAACGTCGCGACCGCTGAAGGAACCGAAGCGCTCATCGCGCTCGGCGTCGACGCGGTGAAGGTAGGCATCGGCGCCGGATCGATCTGCACCACGCGGATCATCGCCGGCATCGGCGTGCCGATGATCACCGCCGTCATGGAGTGCGCGAGAGCCGCCGCCAGCCACGGCATCCCGGTGATCGCCGACGGCGGCATCCGGTTCTCCGGCGACATCACCAAGGCCATCGCCGTCGGCGCGAGCACGACGATGATCGGCAACCTGTTTGCCGGCACCGACGAAAGCCCCGGCGAGATCATTCTGTATCAGGGACGCAGCTTCAAGGAGTACCGCGGTATGGGCTCCATGGGCGCGATGCGCCGCGGCAGCCGCGATCGCTACTTCCAGGACGAATTCGATCTGAATGCGCCTGGCGGCACCGAGAAGCTCGTGCCCGAGGGCATCGAAGGACGCGTCGCCCATAAGGGCAGCGTCGCCGCGATGGTGCATCAGCTCGTCGGCGGCCTGCGCGCCGGCATGGGCTACTGCGGCGCGCGCACGATCCCCATCCTTCAGCGCGAGGCGAAGCTTATTCGCATCACCCCGGCCGGCGCCCGCGAGAGCCACGTGCACGACGTCGCCATCACGAAGGAAGCGCCGAACTATCGGTCAGAGTAAGTTAGAAGTTAGAGGTTAGAAGTTAGAAGTAGAGGTCAGAAGTTGGAAGCTCTCGTACTTCTAGCTTCTACCTTCAGACTTCTGACTTTCAACGGTAAGCCTGCGCTGAGCGTCGCCCGCATGCTGAATGTGGACGGACACGTAGCGCGAAGGCTTTAGCCGAGCGGGAAAACGCTCCGCCCATTCGATCGCCAGCACGCCGTCTTCAGCGATCTCGTCCAGCCCCAGCTCGTCGAATTCCCGCGGATCCTCGATGCGATAGAGATCGACATGGAAAAGCGGAAGGCGTCCGCCGCGATATTCCTGGATCAGCGTGAACGTCGGACTGGTCACCTCGTCGCGGGGGATGTTCAGTCCTTCCGCCAGCCCGCGCACGAACGCCGTCTTCCCCGCTCCCAGGTCTCCGTACAACAGCAGGACGTCGCCGGCAGAGAGAGTCGCGGCGAGGTCGCGCCCGACCGCAGCTGTCTCGTCCTCGGATTGTGTGGTGACCGTTCGAGCCATCTGCCGAGTGTGGCGCCCGATCAGCTGGCCGCCCCGTCCTTGTTGACCACTTTTCGACGTGCGGTGAGTTCCAGCATGGCGTCGCCGAGATGACCCGCCACGTCGGCTGACGTCATTGCGACCTCGCCCTCGTCCGCTTCCGCGAGATCGCCGGCCAGGCCGTGGAGGTAAACGGCCAGCCGGCATGCCGCCTCGGCGTCCAGGAGCTGCGCGAGCCATGCCGCGATCATCCCCGTCAGGATGTCGCCGGTTCCGCCCGTCGCCATGCCGGGGTTGCCGGTGGGATTGATGAACACCTTGTCGTCGGGCGTGGCGATGAGCGTCCGATGCCCCTTCAGGACGACGAACACATGATGCGCCACGGCGAAGTTGCGCGCGATCTCGAGGCGGCTCGCCTGCACTTCGTCCGTGGACATGCCGACCAGCCGCGCCATTTCGCCCGGATGCGGCGTGATGATGACGTCGCGTCCTTCGCGGCCGTTGAGATGATCGGGATTCTCGGCGAACGCGTTCAACCCGTCCGCGTCGATCACCAGCGGCATCGTCGCGCGATCGACGAGCTGACGGACGAACTCTCGCGTGCCCGGCGCCGTGCCCAGGCCGGGGCCGAGCGCGAGCACGTCGCGCGCCATCTCGATGACGTGGTCGACGCCATCCGGATGGAGGCCGTCGGCCGTCTCGTGAAGCGCCTCCGTCATGTACTCGGCGCCCATCGCGGCGACGATCGGCTGGCACGCCGCCGGCGTCGCGACCGTCACGAGACCGGCCCCCGATCGCAGCGCGCCGATCGCCGAAAGATGCGCGGCGCCGGTCTTTCCCATCGACCCGGCCACGATCAGCACGCGGCCGTAGTCGCCCTTGTGACTGTCAGGCTCGCGCGGCGTGATGAGCTCGCGCATCGACGCCCGGGTGAGCAGATCGAGGTGCAGGCCGTCCAGGTTCTCGAGCACATCGCCGGGAATCCCGATGTCGGCGATCACGATGTCGCCCGCGCGTGTTTCAGCCGGAGGCAGCACCAGGGGAATCTTCGGCGCGGCGAGCGTGACGGTGAGCCCTGCCTCGATCGACGGCCCGATCGGATCGGGCGAGTCGGCCGACAGGCCCGACGGCAGATCGATGGCGACCACCGGAATGCCCGAGGCGTTCACATCGGTGACCACCGACTCGATGAACCCGGAAATCGGCGCGTTGAGGCCGGTGCCGAAAATGGCGTCGACGATGAGCGTGCAGTCGCTGACTTCCGAGAAGTGCAGCTCCCAGGCCTGACTGTCCGCGATTTCGACGACGGTGAGGCCGAGGCGGCCGAGGATCTCGAGATTGATGCGGGCGTCGCCGCGCACCTCGGACACGCGCCCGATGAGAAACACCGACACATCCACGCCGCGCTGCAGAAGCGTCCGCGCTACGACGAAGCCGTCGCCGCCGTTGTTGCCGCGCCCGCACAGGACCGCCACCTGTCGCTCGAGCAGGTCGCCGTGGATTGCTTCCATCGCCGCCACGGCCTGGCGGCCGGCGTTCTCCATCAGCACGAGCGACGGGATGCCGATGTCGTCGATCGTTCGGCGATCGGCCTCGCGCATCTGGGCGGTGTTCAGTACTCGCATTCGGTCAAGGACACAAAGGGGAACGAAGGACACAGAGGATATATCACACCCTTTGTATCCTTTGTTCTCCTCTGTGCCCTTGATGTACTCTCTCCCTATGGCAGCCACGGTAAACGTCAACGGCCGCGTGTCCGATCAGGAGCACGCCGTCATCTCCATCTTCGACCATGGATTCCTTTACGGCGAGGGTGTGTACGAAACCTTGAGGACGTACAACGGTGAGCCGTTTCTGTTCGGCCGTCACATGCGGCGCCTGCGCAACTCCGCCGGAATGCTCGCGCTTTCCATTCCGCTGACCGACACGCAGATCGATGCCCGCTTCCGCGAGACGATGCAGGCCGCCGGCCTGGGCAGCGCCGAGCGGGAGGCGTACATCCGGATCCTCGTCACCCGGGGCATCGGCGAGCTCACCTACGATCCGGCCGCGACGCCGACGCCGTCCATCGTGGTGATCGTCAAGCCGAACGTCGACCCGCCGAAGGACGTGTTCGAGCGCGGCGTGAAGGTCTCGCTCGTGGGCGTCGTCCGCAATCATCCGGCGACGGTGAATCCGCTCATCAAGTCGAACAGCCTGCTGAACAATGCGCTCGCGATGCAGGAGGCGCTTCGACGCGGCGCGTTCGAAGGCGTGATGCGCAACTACAAGGGCGAGCTCGCCGAGTGCACGCAGTCGAATCTGTTCATCGTGAAGGACGGCGCCGCGCTCACGCCCCCGATCGACGCCGGCCTGCTTCCGGGTATTACGCGGGAATTCCTGTTCGAAATCGGCGCCACGGCCGGCATCCCTGTGCGTGAGGCCGTCCTGAGAGACGAGGACCTCCTCGGCGCCGACGAGTCGTTTCTCACGAGCACGACGCGGGAGCTCGTGCCGATCGTGCAGGTCGACGATCGGAAGATTGGCAAAGGCACGCCTGGACCGATCACCCGCGCGCTGCTCGAGGCGTTCCGCCTCGGCGCGAACGCACTCACGGCGAGGCCGGCGACCATTCCTTAGACACATTGCAGGATTGCAGGATTGCAAAAGGTCAAAGGGAAGGTCAATGTGCCTTCCCTTCCTGCAATCCTGCAATCCTGCCATGTCATGAATGCGACGCCGTCATTTGACCGCGAACACCCAGACCGCTCCCCCCTCGGGCACCTCTTGATAGTCGGCCGGCGCCAGCCGCATCAATCGCCCCTGCATCGTCTTCGCATCGACGCCCCAGCCTGATTGGACCGCGATGTACTGGCGGCCGTCGAGCATGAACGACGATGGCTGTCCGACGATGCCCGAGTTGGTGGGAAACTGCCAGAGCACCTTGCCGGTGGTCGCATCGAACGCACGGAACAAGCGATCCTGCGTGCCGCCGCTGAACACGAGGCCGCCGGCCGTCGCGAGCGTCGGTCCCCAGTTGCTCGACGTGGGAAACGTATGCGTCCAGACGCGCGCGCCGGTGTCGACGTTCCACGCCTGCACCTCCCCGATGTGGTCGGCGCCAGGCGCAACGAATAACCCCGGGAGGCCGCCGGTGAATCCTCGACCCGCCGTGTAGGTGACCGGACGCCCGGCCATTCGCGCGCACAGGTTTTCGTTCGCGGGGATGTAGATCATCCGCGTCTTCGGACTGAAGGCGATCGGCGGCCAGTTCTTCCCGCCCCAGTGCGACGGACAGAACTCGACCTCCTTGCCGGTGCCCGGGTGCCGCGCCGGATCGACGTCAGGCCGCCCGGTCTTCGGATCGAGGCTCCGGAAGACGTTCTGCTTCACGTACGGCTTCCCCTCGACGAAGTTGATCGCGCCCGCCGTGCGCTCGAGAAACCAGAGATAGCCGTCGCGCGCGACGTTGATCAGACCTTTGACGGTCTTTCCTCCGCGCGTGTAGTCGACCAGGATGGGCGGCGACACTTCGTCCCAGTCCCACGAATCGTTCGGGTCGTACTGAAAGTGTCCCTTGATCGCGCCGGTCGCCGCGTCCAGCGCGATCGTCGACGAGGTGAACAGATTGTCGCCCGGCCGTTGATCGCCCATCCATGGGCCGCCGTTGCCGGTGCCCCAGAACGCCAGGTTCGTCGCCGGATCGTACGCTCCGGTGACCCAAACCGAACCGCCGCCCGTCTTCCACTGATCGCCTTTCGGCCACGTCTCGCTCCCCGGTTCGCCAGGCGCAGGAACAGTGTAGGTTCTCCAAAGAGGCTTGCCGCTCTCGACGTCGTACGCCGCGACGAAGCCGCGCACGCCCATCTCGCCGCCGGAAGCGCCGACCATCACCTTGCCGTCGGCGATCAACGGCGCGACCGACATGTAGTAGCCCTTGCGGTTGTCTTCGACAGTCGCCGTCCACACTTCCCGTCCTGTCCTCGCGTCGAGAGCGACCAGCACGGCTTCGGCCGCCGCGAAGAACACCTTGTCCCCTGATAACGCGACACCTCGACTGGTGCCGTGCAGCAACACGACATCTTCGGCCAGGGGCCGCTTGTACCGCCACAGAACGGCGCCGCTCTTCGCATCGAGCGCGATCACCTGGTTGCCGGGCGTCGCAACGAACATCACACCGTTGTTGACGATCGGCGGCGCCTCATGACCATTGGTCACGCCCGTCGACACGACCCACGCGGGCTGCAGCGTCGCGACGTTCGCCGGCGTGATTTGCTCGAGCGGACTGTATCCCCACCCGTCCCACGTGCGCCTGACCATCAGCCAGTCGCCCGCATCAGGATTCTTCAGTCGTTCGGCGGTGACCGGTTTGTAGTCCCGCAGGACCGCCGGCATTGGCGCAGCCGGCGTGGCTGCGGGCGGCGTTGCCGGCGCAGTTTGCTGCGTCGTCGGGGGCGACGAGGACGCCAGGCTGCCCAGGCCGACGACGATGACCGCGGCGGCGAGCGATCGTGTGCCTCTCATCTCACCCTTTCTCGAAGGTGATTGGTGCCGTGAACGAACGCGCGGCCGCAAGCTTACCTTCGACGATCGTCAGGGGAAGCGCCGGCAAAGGCCGCGGCGCGGGGCCATCGACGACCCTGGCGCCGTCCTTGGGATCGAAGATCGAGAAATGACACTGACAGCCGACCAGGCGCTCGGCAGGCTGCCAGTCGTCGACGTCGCATCCGGTGTGAGGGCAGATCGACGAGTAGGCCACCACACCGTCAGCCGCTCGTTCGCGTGTGTCGCCGCTCAACGTCTGTGGATCGAAACGAAGCAGGATCACCTGATTCAGCCGCGATCCGCTGCGGACGGTTCCGTCCGCGGGATCCATCGGCCACGCCAGCGTTTGCGCGGCGCCGATCGCCACGTCGCGCGGCGTCAACGGCGTCTTGGTGGAATCGCCCGCCTTGACGAACACATCGCCCGCCCGGGGCCGGCTCGACGCAGCGTCGCCCTGCACCAGGACGAGGCCGAGCCCGCCCATCATCACACTGCGCCGGCTGACCCGCGTCACGGTCATCGCAGGATTATATCCACGGCTTCCGCCGGAGGCTGAGCGCGGACAGTCCGTAGAACAGCAGCGCCAGCACGCCGAGGTTGTTGAAGCCGATCAGCAGCGACAGGTTTTCGCTCAAGCCGCCGAGAATCGCGCCGCCGACGTTCGAGCCGAGCGCAAGATCCGGCGATTCGGCATCGCGAAACGTCGTCGCGAAAATCACGCCGGCGAAGAAGACCGGCACGAACACGACCGCGCACGAGACGATCACCCGCGCGGTTCCCGGGAGATTGAGGAACGTGTTCATCGGCACGAGGATCGCCGCGGCCAGCGCGGCAGCCAGGAACAGATAGTACGGCCAGAGGCGCGCGGGCCGGAACGCGAGCACCCAGAGGTTGCTGAGCAGAATCATCACGAGAATCGCGAAGAACACGATGGAGTTCACGATCCACGTCGAACCGAACAACAGCGCGAGGTGCACGACGCCCTTCGTCTCGATGAGCATGAAGCCGGCGCCCATGAAGAACATGTGCCAGTTCGGGCGCACGCGGCGATCCGGGACGAAGGGCAGAAGAATGACGAGCGAGAGAACCGCGAGCACGACGGCTCCGCGCACGTTGAGGGCCGGCACCAACCGATCTCGCAGATAGAAGAAAGGCCAGTTGTCGGTTGCCTCGAGATCGCGCGGCCGCCCGCGTACGGTGGCCAGGCCGATTCTGTGCCAGTCGGGATCGTCGCTCGGTCGCTCCGGCCCGAATCCGTTGATGCCCTGGTTTTTTGGCGTCCGCTCGTTCAGCCAGAACGACTGATTCCCGGCAAACGTGCGCTGAATCCGCGACGGCGTGATCCCTGCTCCACTCAGGACCATCGTGAATGGAACCGAGTCCTGATCAGGCCGCACCTCGGCCTGGTACGGCAGCGTCACGACCAGCGGCGGCCGCCCAAACGTGTCGCTCATCATGGCCTGCAGGCGCCCGACAAGCCATGGCTGGCGATAGTAGTTGTAGGCGACGAACACGCCGTCCGGCTTCAGCACGCGCCGGATGTCCGCAAACGCCTCGCGTGTAAAGAGGAAGCTCTCGAGACGGATGCTCGAGAAACCCGAGTGCAGGACCAGCGAGTCGACGAGCGCGTAGATCACCAGGTCGTACTTCCGGTCCGTTCGCCGCACGAAGCTCCGCCCATCGTCGATGTGCACGGTAACGCGTGGATCCGAATACGGATGGTCCGGATGATAGCGGCGTCCCAGTTCTCTGATAGCCGGATCGATCTCGACGGCGTCCACGTGCTGCACGCCCTGACGCAGCGCGGCCGCCACGTCGTTGCCTGAGCCGGCCCCGATGACCAGCACGTCCGCGAACGCGCCGCCGCCGGAGTCCCGGTTCAGCAGGTGCGGCAGCGAGTACGCCGGGCCGGACTGATCGATGTCGACGATCACTTGATGCCCGATGTTGTTGGTCGCGATCAGGCGCGACGCCGGCTCGTACACAATCTTGTAGTACGGCGACCAGATGGTTTGCGCCACCGGAACGGCGGTGTCGGCGAGCGCGAGCAGCACCAGGATGGCGATCGGTCCGCAGACCTGGCGCAGCGACAGTCGCGGCAGAAAGTACAGCACGAGCGTGCACGTGATCGCGAACCAGACCGGTGGCGGAGCGCGGAGATAGCACACGAGCGCAAAGCCCGCGATACCGGCGAGGCTGCCCGCGATGTTGACGGTGTAGGCGATCACCCGGTTCGTGATGGCGCTGAAGGCGCGGCCCATCACCTGGCCGAGGCCGATGAACGCCAACGCGATCAGAATGAAAAACACTCCGGCAACCGCCTCCAGCGGCACGACGAATCGCGTGAGATCGCGGGCGCGGTATTCGGTGCCGAAGAAGACCTGCTGCGGCGATCCCTGTCCGCCGACGTCGATCATCACGTCGCTGAACTTGGTGAAGACGTACAGCACCGCGCACGCCAGCGTCATCGCCACGAGCAGCGTCGGCAGGACTGTTTCGATCAGGTTGCGGCGATGGGCGGCGGCCAGGCAGCCGACTGAAATTCCCAGGAACGCGGCCAGCAGCGCGGTGTTCGTGAAGAACGTGAGATACACCACGGTGCTGCCGAACCAGCGGATGCACGCCAGCTCCATGAAGAGGATGAGAAAGCTGACGAGAAACAAGTCGGCATGACGGCCTGAAGCCGGACGCTCGAGGTCCGTCACCGTTTGTCGGCGCCGGCCGTGGACGGCGCCGCGGACGCGAGGTAGTCCCAGTGGCGGGCTGCGTTCCGCACGACCGCCGCCACATCGTCGGCGAGCAGGAAGCCCTGGCTGACGAGCGCGTTGGCCGCCTTGCTGACGAGGGCGACGTACTGATCCTTGTCGTGATAGCGCTCTTCAATCGACAGGCGCGGGTCGCTGGAGCGTTTTCGTTCGGCGGCGGTGCGTGCGAGCGGAATGTAGGAGCCCTGCATGCTCGAGAGCACGTCGGTCGGTCCGGAGCGATCGTTGAACAGGTTCCATCCAGTATAGGTGGCAAGCGGCACGGTCAACTCGGGCATGCGGATGCCCGCGAGGCCGTTGCCGTCGGCGTCCACTTGCGGCACGAGGATCGGGAACGCGGTTCCGATGCGCGGCGGTTCGAGGGTGACGATGCCGTCGGATGCAAACTTCGGCCCGTAGTCAGCGTGATACGCGAGGTGGACGGCTGTCGACGTCGTGACGCCTGGCACCTTCGGGAATTTCAGCTGCGCGGGCCGCACGAGCGTTCCGTCGCTGATGCGCGGGTACTGGCTCGGCGGCGGAGCGGTCCCGTTCGCGGTCCAGCGATTCATGGCGACCAGCAGCGCTTTCATCGCCCAGCGGTAATCGAGTGGATTGTTGCGCTGCTGGCCGATCGTCTGCACCGGGGGGAACGCGCCGGGACCGTGCTGTCCCGCGGACAGGAGATAGATTCTGACGTTGTCCATCAGCGGTGCGTCGCTCGCACCGTCGACCGTGGTGTGAATGAGCGAAGCGGCGCGGCCCCAATATTCGTATTCGGAGTTCGTGTAGAAAATCTTCGGCAGCAATTCCGGCGAGCCGGCGTGCGTCAGCAGGCCGTCGGTGACGCCCGACTCCGGATCCCGCTGTGCGACGTCGGTAAACGGAAAGATGTCGGTCGGGTAGAAGAAATTGAGGTACGGGTGGCCATCTCTCGATGGCTGCGCGAAACGGTGATTGAAACTGCCCCGTCCGGCGCCGGCAACCTGCGCGATGACGCCGTCGAACACCTTGCGATTGCCCTCGTCCTTGTTGAACCCGTAGTACAGATAGGTGCGCAGGAAGCGGCCGCTCTGCGAGATGCCAAACGCCAGCGCACGGTGAATGGCGCCGGCGGGAATCGACCACGGATCGGCCGACGAGTACTTCAGCATCGAGATCACATCACGGATGGCGGCGGGTCCGAGGCCGACGAGCGGCGGATTCTGGGCCGTATACACGACCTCGTAGATCTTGCCCGGCTCGAACTTCGCGGCCATGTACACGCGCGTGGGATCGGCGGCGGTTCCGGCGCCTTCGGCTCGCGCGAACCTCCACTGGTTTCGCGGCACGATGCGGCGCGCGCCATCAACCGTGTCGCGAACCGTCATCACGTTGTCGGGCGACTCCGGATCGACCACCGCGTAGGCGGCGTGATCGCGATCGGCGAGCGAGTGATCGACTTCCTTCTCGGTCACGACGAAGTCGCTGCGGACGAGGCCGCGAATCGGCCGGCCGTTCTCGGAGGCCGTCGGCGGATAGACGCGCACCAGGCCGGGGCGCTGCGGCGTGTCGAACTGCCAGCCCACCCACAAGAGCGTGAATCCCTGGTTCATCAGGAACCCGTCGCCCAGTTCGGCGTCCGAGGCTGGATCCACGCTTCCGGTCGCGTGATTGAAGAATCCCAGCATCCCCTTCCCGCCGCGATTGGACACCTCGTACAGGACCGCGCCGTTGCCGCGCGCGACGTTCTTTGGCTTGATCAGGAAAAAGTCGGAAGAGAATTCGACCTTGCCGGCGCCGTTGCGCGGAGCCCTCTCAATGTCGGTCACGATCCGGTTGGCGGGCAACGATGGATCGACCGCGAAGAAGATCTTGCCGGCGATCTTCTCGTAGCTCCCTGCCGCGCCAAAATTGCGGCCGCCTGCCAGATCGCTGCGCGACTGGACGTCGATGCGCACGACCTCGGAGGCCGCCGGCACCGCGAAGAGCCCCACCAACGCGATCGCGCTCGAGAGCTTCGAGAGGACAAGGCGCATACCGACTCCTCCGTTTCAGGCCGAACGTTATTTCGCCGACAGGTTCTCGTAAATCAGGTGCTCGAACCGCTTCATCACGTCCATGCTCGTCGCGTTATAAAACGGCAGCACCTGCGTCATCATCACGACGCCGATGCCGTTCTTCGGATCGACCCAGAAATGGGTGTTGTTGATCCCGGCCCACGTGTAGCTGCCGGAGGCACGCTCGTGCACGGACGCGCCATCGGTCGTCGTGATCTGGAAGCCGAGGCCGAACTTGTCCTTGCCCGCTCCGAACGGGAACGCATCCGACGTGCGTGGCAGCACGGCCGGCATGGTTTCGACGACCAGCTCGCCGATCTGATTGGATGTCATGAGCCGGACCGATTCAGGCTTGAGCAGGCGCGTGTTGTGCCAGCGTCCTTCGTTCAGCAGCATCTGCAGGAATTTTGAATAATCTCCGGCAGTGGAGATGAGACCGCCGTCGCCCCTCATCCCCGGCGTATAGGACGCGGGGTTCGGCGTCTCGACCAGACCCGCGGCCTCCCGCTGATGAACCGTCACGAGCCGCCGCGCCTTCTCGGCGGGCAGAAGGTATGACGTGTCGGCCATTTCGAGCGGCCGGAAGATCGCGGCCTGATCGAAATCCTCGAGCGATGCGCCGCCAACCTTCTCCACGATGGCGCCGAGCGTGGCGGTCGCCGGCGAATAGTTCCAGCGCGTGCCGGGGTCGAACAGGAGCGGCATGTCGCGGTTGTCGATCCCTTTTCGCTGAAGCGCGAGGGCCGTCTCGTTCGTGAACGAATAGGCCAACCCTGAGGTGTGCGCCAGCAGCTGGCGAATCGTGACCGGGCTCGCCGCCGCTCGCGTCGTGTAGCTGGCATCGGCCTTGTTGAACGTCGCGATGACTTCCCGGCCTTTGATCGACGGCACGTAGTCACCGGCCGGATCGTCGAGCTTCAGCTTCCCCTGCTCGTAGAGCATCATCACGCCAACCGACGTCACCGGTTTGGTCATGGAGGCGATCCGGAACAGCGTGCCGGTCGTCATGAGTACGCCGTTGGCGGCGTCCTGCTTGCCGAAGGCGTTGAGGTACACGACGCGATCCCGGTTGGTCACCGCGACGACGGCGCCCGGAATCTCGCCCTGGTCGACGGCGGACTGGAACATGCGGTCGATGGCGGCCTGACCGTCCGGGCTCAGCGTCGGCAGTCCGGCCGAACCGAGCGAGGGGCCCAGGATCATCACGATCGCCGCCAGCAGGCAGATCCGACGCACGTCGACCTCCGAGCGGATTATAGCGACCCCTGTCGGCCACCTCAGAGGTTTTATCTCAGAGGTTTCGTCTCAGAGGTTTCGTCTCAGAG
>Ga0070665_100001795_pt1 | contig 24389 bp, 10 predicted proteins | sample KBSS13metaG_FD_65862 | JGI IMG/M metagenome (GOLD analysis project Ga0070665, IMG submission 65862) | Switchgrass rhizosphere microbial communities from Kellogg Biological Station, Michigan, USA - KBS S1-3 metaG | ecosystem: Host-associated > Plants > Roots > Rhizosphere > Soil ... | reverse complement strand
CAACTCGATCCTGCTGTACGGCGCGGGCATCAGCAACGGCAACATCCACAACCACAATGACCTGCCGGTCCTGGTGCTGGGCGGCGGCGGTGGCCAGATCAAGGGTGGCCGTCACATTGTGTTCGATCCGTCGACCCCGCTGAGCAATGTGGGGGCGACCATTCTAGACAAGATGGGCGTTCCATTCGAGAAGCTGGGCGATGCCAATGGCCGGATCAAAGAGCTGACCGAACTCAGCTGACGCGGCTGTGGAGGGAGACTGGGTCATGACGAGCGACTTGTCGCGTCGCACGCTTTTGTACGGCCTGGCCGCGGGCGCCGGCACCGCAGGATTGCCCGGCGATGCGATTGCTCAAGGTGCATGCCGCGACGGCTATGGCCAAGGCCGCTGTCCGCTGCCGATGGCGCAGGCAACCGCGGCCGGCAACGAAGTGTTCGGTCCCACCGGCTGGAAAACGATCGCGCTCGAGAGCTTCACCATCGATGTCGTTGATTACCGCAGAGAAGCCGCCTTCTACGCCGCACTGCTGGGCTGGAAGCTCCGGGACGATGACGGACAGCAAGCCATTATGGATATCGGCGACTGGGGCAATTGCATTTTCCGCGCCGCCGCTCCGGAGTCTTTCGGGCCTGGCGGTCCCGGCAAGTCGGCGCCGCGCGCCGCGGTCCGAAGTTTTGCCTGGGTAATCGACAAGTGGGACGCACACAAAGTGGCGGCGGCCCTGGAACAGCGCGGCATGACGCCGGTGGCCGAAAACAAGGGTCCGCTGGAAAGCTTCCGGGTCAAGGATCCTGATGGCTGGAGCCTGCAGATCTGCAACCAGAAGGGTCTTTCCAGCGCCCGTAAAAGACCATCCTCCGCCAGGCTGCAAGAGCCCGTGCCGTTCGCGCCCACAGGGTGGAAAACAGTCTGGCTAGACCATATGTCGTTCCGCGTCAGCAACTACAAGCGCAGCGCCTCCTTCTACGCGAACCTGCTCGGCTGGCAGCGCACCTATGACGAAGGCAGCCAGAATGAATTGATGGTGGGCGATATCGGCGACGTGTTGTGCCGCGGCGGCAATCCCTTCATTCCTGAACAAGCGCGCGGACCCGTTGGCGCCAGCATGGACCATATCTCGTTCGGCATCGCGCCCTGGGACGTGGAGGAAGTGCGCGGAGCGCTGGAATCACGAGGTTTGCGGACACAGATCGACACATCGAGCGCGCATCTGGGGCCGGACAACAAGATCACCCAGGACGATATCTACCAGGCGGCGTTCCAGAGCTATCATACGGAGACGCCCAATGGCTTCAATCTCCAGATCAGCTGGAACACGATCGACAAGCGGCTGGCCCTGGCCAATGCGGTCAAGCCTCGCGCCTTGCGCAAGCCTTCAGGCCAAGCGCAGTAGCTGCCGGCCGAAGCCGCGCGGGCTCTGCTGTTTCGCCTTCACGGCCAAGCATCCGAACGGTCAAACCGGAGCTACCGGATTTTGCTGGAATGTTTTAAGTTCGACTACGGAAGGGCACGGCATGCGCAAGTTTGTAATTCCGGTCGCTTTGACCCTGGGGTTGGCACCTGCCGACGCCATGGATTACGCCAAGACCACGGAAACCACCGTGAATTTGGGCCATGGTCTTTACGCCATCATTGCCACCAATCCTGATCCCAGCTCCGGCATCGGTGACACGACCGTTGCGGTGGGGCATGACGCGCTCATCGTCGTGGATACCCAATTCGCGCAGCTTCACGACATGCTCAAATCCAAGATCACGGCCATCTCTCCGCTGCCGGTCAAATATGCGATCAATTCCCATTTCCATGGCGACCATTCCGGCGGGAACGCCGCCTTTGCCAAGGATGGGGCTATCATCGTCGCCCATGAAAATGCGCTCAAAGCCATGGTGGCCGGCAGGACCACACCCAACCAGGCGCTGTCGGCACAAACCTATTCCGGGCACGCCACGGAAATCAGTATTCCCGGCCAGAAGGCTGAGCTGCTTCATACCGATCCCGCCCATACCAGCGGCGACACCATAGTGGTATGGCCTGGCGCGGACGTGATCTCCACCGGCGATGTAATGCACAAGCCGGGCTATCCCAACATCGACAATGCCAATGGCGGCAGTATTGACGGCATGATCGCGGCCGCGAATTTCGTCATTGCCCATTGCGGCCCCAATACCAGAATCGTTCCCGGTCATGGCGACGTTACCGACCGGGCGGGAGCGACTGAATATCGCAACATGCTGGTGACCGCACGCGACCGCATTTCCAAAGCCAAGGCCCAAGGCATGAGCGAAGATCAGGTGGCCAAAGCCAATCTCCTGGCCGATCTCGATAAATACTGGAAGATCCAGGGAAATGGCGCTTCGGAGCGCTTTCCGATCAATGTCTATCGCGGCCTAAAATAGCCGCTGCAAGACAAGCTGCAAGTTCAATGGCTCGCAACTGCGGCGTGGGACTACTTTATCTTTCCGCGCGCTGCCACTTTCCACACACCTTCGATCTGACCCTTGCGAAGAGCGACAATTTCTTCGTGCAGATAAATCGTCGTATCGGAATAGCCCACCACGAATTCCACGCGGTCGCCGATTCGGGGCAGATCACTGGGGGCCTGCAGTTCCAGCTGGGTATGTTCGGCGGACAGCTTCAGCGCTTTGATGCCGGGAATTCCAAGCGCGCGGGGAGGGGCCGCATCCATACTCATCGTCTTGCGGCCCGCATCCAGAATAACGCGGGTCGAAGTTGGCCGGCTGGTTACGGTCGCCATGATCGTAAGCGCGCAGGGCAGATCGATATTGAAGTGGGTGCGATAATGTTCATCGTTAAAGATGGCCCCGCCCACCTGCACCTCGGTGACGCCGGGCTGCTTGACGCAATAGAGTAGCGTGCCGGTTCCACCGCAGCTGACGATCGACATGTCGTGTCCGGCGTTGCGGCAATCCGCGGCGCTTTGGGTCAGAAGACCGATGGCCTGGGCAACCGCCTTTTCCTTCGCAACCGGATCGGCGATGGGGGTGGTCTGGGCTTCCCATCCCATCACTCCAACAAGATGCAGGTTGGGATGGCTGGCAATCATGTCAGCCAGGGCCACCGCCGGCTGTCCCGGCTCCACCCCGGCACGGTTCATGCCCGTATTGACCTCGATGACCACACGCAGCGTCTTGCCGGCCTGACGCGCTGCATCGGCCAGCTCCTGGACATTTTCCTTGCTGTCGACCGAAACGATCGCATCGGCCCGGTCCAGCAACATGATGAGCCGCCTGATTTTAATGCCGCCCACGATCTGGTTGGCGATCAGGATGTCACGAATGCCCGCGTCCGCCAGAACCTCCGCTTCCCCCAGCTTGGCGCAGGTAATCCCGATCGCGCCGGCGGCGAGCTGCTTCCTGGCAATCTCCCGTGTCTTGTGCCCCTTGAAATGGGGCCGCCATGCCACGCCATGATCGCGGCAGGCTTTCGCGACATGCGCAATATTGGCTTCCATCACATCCAGATCGACCAGCAGCGCCGGCGTATCCAGCGTGGATTTCGCATCCCCGGTCATTCGGCGGCCCGGCGCCCGGCGCGCAGCCGCTGCGTTTCCGCGACATCCAGAACACCATCGGCCCCAATCGCCACGCCATAATCCCGTGCAGCGCTCTGGACCGAAACCTTCTCATCGATCACATCCTGGCGTACCAGTTCGGCATCGCGCTCGAACGGATCGCCCCAACCACCGCCGCCCGCGAGTTCCGCGCGGTAGGTTTCTCCCTGTTTGAAGGTCCGCATGAACTTGCCCGGCAGGGCGCTGCGCTTGCCACCCATGTCCTTCAGGTAGTTGCCGGCATTGGCGCCTGGCGTGCCGCCGTTCAGGCCATAGGGGCGGAATTTCTGGCGGTCGCTGCGGACCTGAAGCACCGCCTCATCGACCCCGACCAGGCGGTATTCGCGCACCATGCCCAGTCCGCCGCGGAATTTTCCGGGGCCGCAGGAATCCTGGCGGAATCCATATTCCTCGATACGGATGGGCTGTTCGCGCTCGACGATCTCGACCGGTGTGTTGGAATAATTCACCGCCAGCGAAGACAGGGCGTCGATAGCGTCCTTGTCGGGACGCCCGCCCCAGGTGCCGAACAGAAACTCAAGCAGCACAAACGGGCGCTGCTGCGCGCGATATCCGGCAATGGTGACGCCGAAATCGCCTTGCGCCCCGCAGGCGAAGACCTTGCCGGGAAGCATTTTTGCCAAAGCGCCCCAGATCGCCTCCGTGACACGCATGGAGGTCAGGCCCCGTGCCGCGACGGGCGCCGGCGAGATGGGGTTGACGATGGAGCCGGGCTCCGCGATCACGCGAATCGGCCGCATGAAGCCTGACGTCGTGGGCACATTCAGGTCTATGACAGTGCGCAGGCAGGCATAGACGCAGGACTTTGTCATGGCGATTGGCAGGTTGATGGAGCCCTTCACCTGCTTTGACGTGCCGGTAAAGTCGACCGTGACGTCACTGCCCCGCTTTATGATGCGGGCACATATCCGGATCCGATCGTCGCTGAAGCCGTCATCATCCAGAAAATCCTCGAATTCCCAGTCGCCATCCGGAAAGGCGGAGAATTCGGCCCGCGTCAACGCCTCCGAATAGTTCAACAGGTTGGCCATGTCGGCGGCAAGCGCGTCGCCGCCATGTTTTTCCGCCAAGCCGATCAGGGCGCGCTCCCCGCGCGTGCAGGCGGCGATGGTTGCCTGGACATCACCCAGCACCGTGTCCGGAACCCGCACATTCAGTTGCAGGATATCGAAGAAGGCTTCGACGGGGCGGCCCTGATCGATGATGCGCAGGGGTGGAATCCGCAGGCCTTCCTGAAAGATTTCGGTATTGTCGCAGGCATTGCCCCCGGCGACGCGGCCGCCGATATCGGTCTGGTGTCCGATCGCGGCGGCGAAGGCGAGAAGTTTTCCGTCGTGAAAGACCGGCTTGAAAATAAAAATATCCGGCAGATGAAGCCCGCTCCCGGTATAGGGATCATTCAGCGCATAGACATCGCCGGGCCGCATTTGTCCGCCGAATTTTTCCAGAACGGTTGCCAATGTCGGGGGAAATGACCCCATATGGACCGGCAGACACAGGCCCTGAGCAATCAGATTTCCTTCCGGGTCGAGCAGGCCGGTGGAAAAATCCATCGCCTCCTTGATGACGGAAGAGCGCGCGGTGCGAATGACGGTGGCGGCCATTTCATCCGCCACGGCGGCAAAGGCGTTCTTCATCAATTCGAGGCGAATGGGATCGGGACGCGGGACCATGGAATTATCCTTTCCCATTCAGCCGGATGCGGACCGTTCCGGATATGGCCAAAACACTGGCGTCGGGCGGAACGATGATCGTGGTGTCATATTCCTCGATGATCATGGGACCGTTTTGCGGTTTGGCGCTCAGATCGCTTCGCCTGGCCACCGGGGTGGCGATCCAGCCCTTGTCCGGCCCAAAATAGACGCGCCTGTCCTTTGGCCTTGCCAAGGCCGTATCTGTGCGGCTGCGCAGCGGAGAAGGCGCCGGTAAATGATCCTGCCGGCCCAAACTGCGTGCCCGCAGGCGCAGATTGACGATCTGTACCCGCTCTCCCCGGCTGCAATAGCCATAACTGCGTTCGTGTTCCTGGTGAAACCGCTCCGTCGCGTCGGCCAGGATGGCCGGCGTCACCAGGCTTTGCGCAATGGGAATGCCGATCTCTGAACTCTGCCCGGCATAACGCATGTCCAGCGCGAGGTGCAGTTCGCTGTCGCCGACCAGAACGCCTTCGCCGGCCATCATGTCGGAGACTTCGCGCAGCAGCTCCTCGGCGCAGCGGTTGAGGGCCGCGCAATCCACCTTGTCCACGTCATGCCAGAAGACCTTGACCAACCGGTGCTGGATGCGCGCGAACAACAGGCCGAGGGCGCTGAACACGCCGGAGGCCGGCGGTATGATGATGTCGGAAATGCCCGCCTGGGCCGCCAGGCTCGCGCCGTGCACCGCGCCATTGCCGCCGAACGCCACCATTGCGAAATCCGCCGGTGAGCGGCCGATTTCGCTCGATACCGTTTTGATCGCGCGGGTCATCGCGGCGTTGGCGACAGTGTGGATGCCATAGGCGGCCGCATGTACGGAAAGCCCCAGCGCGCGTCCGATATGGGTGTCGATGGCTTCCTGCGCGGCCGCGATATCGATAGGCATGTCGCCGTCGAGCAAATGCAGGGGGTTGAGAAACCCCAGCACCACATTGGCATCGGTCACCGTCGGATAGAGCCCCCCACGGCCATAGCAGGCGGGACCGGGATCGGCCCCGGCGCTCTCCGGACCCACGCGCAACGCTCCGCCCTTGTCTATCCAGCCTATGCTGCCGCCGCCGGCGCCGATTTCAGCCAGGTCGATGGTGGGTGACCGCACCAGATAACCGCCGCCACCCAGCAGCCGCTGCCCTGCATTGATCCCCGCGCCGACCTCCATTTCGTCAGTCAGACGCGGCTCGCCGCCTTCGATCAGGCATGCCTTGGCGGTCGTGCCGCCCATGTCGAAGGCAATGACATTCTTTTCCCCGACGATCTCACCCAGCGCCGCCGCCGCAATGGCGCCCGCCGCCGGACCGGATTCGATGCAATAGGCCGGGAAGGCGCGCGCGGTCGCCGCTTTCATGATGCCGCCCGAGGATTGCATCACCATCAGAGGGGCCCGGATGCCCATGCTGCTGGTGCTGTTTTCCACCGAGGCGAGATAGTGATCCACCACGGGCTTCACAAAGGCGTTCACCACCGTTGTGCTGGTGCGTTCATATTCGCGGATTTCCGGCATCACCTGGTGCGAGGTGGAAATGGAAAGCCCGGGCGCGTGCTGGCGGACCAAGTCCGCCACGGCGCGCTCATGCGCCGGATTCATGTAAGCGTGCAACAAGCAGATGGCGACGGAATCGACGTCCTGAAGCTGCATCTTTGTGAGCGCGTCGATCACGCTGGCCGGGTCCAGGGCAACTACGACCTCGCCATCCGCGTTCATTCGCTCCTCGATCTCGAACCGCAGGCGGCGCGGGACCAGGGACCGGGGCTTGTCCCAGTCCATGTTGTAGAGCTGGGGCATCCGCAGCCGCGCGATTTCCAGGACATCGCGAAAGCCGCGGGTGGTGATCAGCGCCACGCGCGCGCCATGTCCGGTCAGAAGAGCGTTCGTCGCCACGGTAAAGGCGTGCGCCAGGGTGGTGACGGAATTAGGCGTAATCGTGCCGTCCGCAAAGAGCCGGCCCAGTCCGTCCGCAATCGCCCGGCTGTAATCGTCCGGAGTCGACAGAAGTTTCAGCGTTCGGGCCGTGCCGTCCGAATTCGACACCACCAGATCCGTAAATGTACCGCCGACATCGATCGCTATGCGGTGCGTTTGAATTTCCATGCCGGGATTCGCTTCCTCTTATTTTTTTGATTTGGCGGGCGGGTGTTGGCGGTATCCCGCACAGTATTTCCGTTGTTTGCCATTGAAAATAGGGGGCGCTCCCCCCTGTAAATTGCGCCGCGGAAATAGGGATGCCATATAGACTTGGGGATCACGCCCGACCAAATCAGCCATCATATTTTCGAGCTGCGCGCGGATGACATTGCTCAAAAAAGTCCTCATTTTCGGGCTGGCGGCTATTTCGCCGGCGCTGGCGGCGGACAAGGACTGGGCGATCTATGGCGGGACCAGCCAGGGCAACCGCTATTCCACCCTGACCCAGATCGACAAGGCGAACGTGGCTGGCCTCACTCAGGCCTGGCGCTTCGACATGACGGCGCCCGGCGATCCTCAGACCCATCCGCTGGCGATCGATGGCGTGATCTATGCCTATACACCGGACCTGAAAGTGATCGCGCTGGATGGGGCGAGCGGCAAGCTTGTCTGGACGTTCGATTCTGGCATCGAGGCGCGGGGCGCCCAGCGCGGCCTGACCTGGTTCGAGGACAGGAGCGGCAAGCGGCTGTTCGCCTCGGTGATGAACTATCTCTACGCCCTGAATCCGGCGACGGGAAAGCCGATCCTCAGCTTCGGCAGAAACGGTCGCATCGACCTGCGCACGGACGAGAAGTTCTATGTCTCTGTGACCACGCCGGGTGTGATCTTCAAGGACATGATCATCACCGGCTTTCGTACGGGGGAATCCGCGCCCGCACAGGCCGGCGACATCCGCGCCTTCGATGTGCATACCGGCAGGCTGCGCTGGAGCTTCCACACCATCCCCCATCCCGGCGAGGTTGGTTACGACACCTGGCCCAAGGATGCATGGAAGACCGCCGGCGCCGCCAACAGCTGGGCCGGCATGGTGATCGATCAGCAGCGCGGCATCGTCTATGCGCCGACCGGCTCGGCGGTGGATGACTTTTATGGCGCCTCGCGCGCGGGCGACGACCTGTTCGCCAACACGCTGCTGGCGCTGGACGCCAACACGCGCAAGCGGCTGTGGCATTTCCAGGGTATCCATCACGACATCCAGGATCGCGATTTTCCCTCGCCGCCCGTGTTGCTGACGGTGATGCATGACGGCAAGCCGGTCGACGCCATCGCCCAGCCCACCAAGCAGGGCTATCTGTTCGTGCTGGACCGCGTGACCGGCCAACCGCTCTTCCCGGTCACCGAGGCGCCGATCCCGCAGACCGACGTTCCGGGTGAAGTGTCGTCAAAGACCCAGCCGGTGCCATCGCTGCCCGCGCCCTATGCCCGCCAGAAGCTGACAAGCCAGATGCTGTCGGAGCGCACGCCCATCGTGCGCGAATGGGCGCTGCTGCGCTTCAAGAGCTTCAACAGTGCCGGGCCTTATGCGCCGCTCAAGGTGGGCCAGCCCACGGTGGTGATGCCGGGCTTTGATGGCGGGGCGGAATGGGGCGGATCGGCCGCCGATCCGGATACCGGCATCCTGTATCTCAATGCCAACGACATCGCCTGGACCGGTGCACTGACCCCTAGCCCCGCCACCCGCAGCCTGGGCGCCGCGACCTATCAGTCAAACTGCGCTGGCTGTCATGGGCCGGACCGCAGCGGCTCGCCGCCGGCCTTTCCGTCCCTGTTGAAAGCGGCGCAGTTCCTGTCGCCCGAGCAGATCGCCGACATGGTCCATCACGGCGCGGGCCGCATGCCGCCCTTTCCACACATTCAGGGCGATACCTTGAAGGCGCTGATCACCTTCCTGGAAACCGGCAATGACGAGGCCAGCGGGCCGCAGAAGGAGCCGCAGGGCGCCGCCGATGCCACCTACAAGTTCACCGGTTACAAGAAATTTCTCGACCCCGACGGCTATCCGGCGGTGGCGCCGCCCTGGGGCACCCTGAACGCCATCGATCTCAATACCGGCCAATATGTGTGGAAGATCCCGTTCGGGGAATATCCCGAGCTGGAAGACAAGACCACGGGCTCCGAGAATTACGGTGGACCGATCCTGACCAAGAGCGGCCTGCTTTTCATCGGCGCCACGCTGTACGACAAGAAGCTGCGTGCATTCGATGCCAGCAACGGCAAGCTGTTGTGGCAGGCGGTGCTGCCCTATGCCGGCAATGCCACGCCCATCACCTATATGGCGAACGGGAAGCAGTATGTTTTGATCCAGGCCGACAATGCCCGGGACCGGAAAGCTCCCCAAGGCGCGGCCTATGTCGCTTTCGCCCTGCCTTGAGCGCAAACGGCGTGCCGCCGTCTGACAGAAGCCGACGGATACCTTGCAATCGAAAATTTTTTGCACGCACACTTTGCACGCCGCAATTCCGTCATCGTTTGGCGCTCTCATTCGTGACGGCGCGAATATCCAAGGCGGCAGTCAGACCCTCCCCCACACCATCTTCGTTTCGGCGCGGACAGGATGAACGCGCCGTTTGCCATCGTAAAAACGGCGGCCCCCCGACGCTTTGAAAATCCAGCAAACCTGATAATCCTGTGCTCCGGCGGCGATCGGGGCCATCAAGACATCACGGGCGGGTATCGCTGGTCCGCCCTTCCAGGGAGATCCTATGGATCTGCTGAGTGCTTCAGCGCGCCTGTGGGCGCGGCTGGCGGAGCTGACAAAAGGTCTGTTTCAAATTGTTGCCAGGAGCGCCGGGTCAGCGCTACGCGCGGCCTTCGGCAATGTCTCTTTCTCCTGGTCGCGGCCGGAATGGATGCCGGCGCTGGCGGCGCGAATCCGCAAGCAGCCGCGCCATTTCGCCGGCGGAGCTGCGGGTGTTCTTGCCGTCGTCGGCCTGAGCTGGGGCGGCTGGCTTTGGTATCAGCATCTTCCCCATCCGCCCGAACCTGAGCGCATCACCTTCACCGCGCCGGCGCCGGCCGTCACCGACTATGCGCCGGCCGATGGCGTTCACAAGATCGTCATTCATCCGCTGGACGTGAAGTTCTCCGCTTCGGCGGCGCCTATCGAACTGGTGGGCAAGACCGCAACCAAGGGCATCGCCATGAGCCCGGCGTTGAAAGGCACCTGGAGCTGGACCGACGACCGCACCCTGCGCTTTGTCCCGGCCCAGGATTGGCCGGTCGGCGCCCATGTCGAAGTCGAATTCAATGTCCGCCAGGCCTTCGCCCCGCATGTGCTGATGGCCGACGACCATTTCGCCTTCGACATGCCCGGCTTCCTGATGACGCGCGGTAGCGGGGAATTCTACCAGGACCCCACCAATCCCACCGCCAAGAAGACCATCATGACCCTGGACTTCAACTATCCGGTGGATCCGGCGGAGCTCGAGAAGCGCATCGGTCTGGTGCTGAAAGGCCGCGACGGCAAGGGCGGCACGCCGGTCAAATTCACCGTCACCTATGACGCCGCCAAGACCAAGGCCTTTATCCATTCCCAGCCTTTGGCGCTGCCGCGCGACAAGGATGCGGTGAAGATGACGGTGGAGCGAGGCGTGCGCTCGGTCCGCGGCGGCGAGCCGACCGGTGATCCGCTGGAGATGGAAACCAACGTGCCCGGCCTCTACAGCCTGGCCGTCAAGTCCGTCACCCCCACCCTGGTCAACAACGACAAATATGAGCCCGGCCAGGTGGTGGTGATCACCGCCAGCGATGCGGTGCGCAGCGCCGATCTGGCGCGGCAGGTGCAGGCCTGGGTGCTGCCCAAGCGCAATCCCAAAGTGCGCCAGGCCGACAATGCCCGGCCCTATGCCTGGAATTACAATGAGGTCAGCGAGGATGTGCTGCGCCAATCCCGGCCGCTGAAGCTGGAAGTGACGCCGACGGAGAAGGAATTCTCGGAAGTCCAGAGCTTCAAATATGACGCCGATCCGTATGAACGCGTTTATTTCCGGGTTTCCGGCGGGCTGAAGTCGTTCGGCGGCTACATCCTGGGCGCCAACAAGACCGAGCTCTTCACCGTCCCCGACTATCCCACCCTGTTGCGCTTCATGGCCGATGGGTCGCTCCTGGCGCTTTCCGGCGACAAGCGCATCTCAGTGGTGGCGCGCAACATGCCGGGGATGAAGCTGGAGATCGGCCGCGTCTTGCCCGACCAGTTGCAGCATCTGGTGAGCCTGAACAACGGCACCTATGCCAATCCCCAGCTCGGCGGGCAGTTCGGTGCCGACGCCATTGTGGAGCGCTTCAGCGAGACCCATCCTTTTCCGTCGGGGCGGCCGGGCGAGGCCCATTATGAAGGCCTGGACCTGAGCCAGTATCTGGCTTCGGGCAAGCGCGGCGTCTTCCTGCTGCGGCTTCTGAGCTGGGACCCGGTGCGGGACAAGGACAAGCAGGATAACGACTCCGATCGCTATGCCACGGCGCAGGATTCCCGCCTGATCGTGGTCACGGACCTGGGCCTTCTGGCCAAGCGGGCGCTGGACGGCAGCCGCGATGTCTTCGTTCAGTCCATCCGCACCGGACGGCCTGTCTCCGGCGCCACCGTTTCCATCCTGGCGCTCAACGGCCAGATCCTGTTCAGCGAAACCAGCACAGCGGATGGCATGGTGCACTTCCCCACCCTCAAGGGCCTCACCCGTGAAAAGAAGCCTGTCATGTATCTGGTGCGCCAGGGCGAGGACCTATCCTTCCTGCCGATCGAAGACATGGACCGCCGTCTGGACTATTCGCGCTTCGATGTCGGCGGCGATGTCAACGCCGCCAGCGCGGGCGAGCTTTCCGGCTATCTCTTTTCCGATCGTGGCATCTACCGCCCCGGCGACCGCTTCCATGTCGGGCTGATCGTGCGCACCGCCGGCTGGGCCAAAAGCCCGGTGGGGGTGCCGCTGCAGGCCGAGATTGTCGATCCGCGCGGCGTCGGCGTGAAGCGCCAGCCCATCACGGTGGATACCGCCGGCTTTGCCGAGCTGGACTATGCACCGGCCGAGACCGCGCCCACCGGCACCTGGACGGTGAATCTCTATGTCGTGGGCAAGAACGGCTATGCGGAAGATTCGATCGGCTCCACCACTTTGTCGGTCAAGGAATTCCTGCCCGACAGCATGAAGGTCGATGCCGGTCTGTCGGACCATGTCGCCGACGGCTGGGTGAAACCGGGCGCGCTGAAAGGACTTGTGGACGTGCACAATCTGTTCGGCACGCCCGCCGCCAACCGCCGGGTCGAAGCCACCCTGACGCTCAATCCCACCTTTCCGGCCTTTCGCGCCTGGGCGGATTATCACTTCTATGATGTCCGTCACGCCAAGGACGGCTACACCACCAAACTTCAGGACGGCAAAACCGACGACAAAGGTCATGCCGAGTTCGATCTCGACCTGAAGAAATATGCCGACGCCACCTATCGCCTGGACTTCCTGGCCAAGGCCTATGAAGCGGGCGGCGGGCGCAATGTGGCGGCTAGCGCCGAAACGCTGGTGTCCAGCAATGACTGGCTGGTCGGCTACAAGGCGGTGGACGATCTGGCCTATATCAAGCGGGGCAGCCGCCATTCCGTGCGCCTGGTCGCCATCGACTCCCAGACCCGGGCCATGGCGCTCAATGGGCTCACGGCCCAGTTGATCGAGCGCCGCTATGTCTCGGTGCTGACCAAACAGGATTCCGGCGTCTACAAATATGAATCCAAGCTCAAGGAAGTGCCGGTCACATCGGCGCCGCTGAGCATTCCGGTGAACGGCACGGACTATGCGCTTGCCACCGACAAGCCGGGCGACTTCGCCATCCTGATCAAGTCCGGCGATTCAACCGTCAACCGGATCGAATATTCGGTGACAGGCGCGGCGAACCTGTCGCGCAGCCTGGACCGCAATGCCGAGCTGCAGGTCAAGCTCAACAAGTCCGACTTTGCGCCGGGCGAGCCGATCGAGATCTCGCTGCGGGCACCCTACGCCGGCGCCGGCCTGATCACCATCGAGCGTGACAAGGTCTATGCCCATGCCTGGTTCACGGCCAGCACCACCAATTCGGTACAGCACATCACCGTGCCGGCCGGCTTCGAGGGCAATGGCTATATCAATGTCCAGTATGTCCGTGACCCGTCGTCGGACGAGATTTTCATGAGCCCGCTCAGCTATGGCGTGGCGCCTTTCTCGGTCAATGTCGATGCGCGCCGCAACGCCCTGAGCCTGGACGTGCCGCAGCTCGTCAAGCCGGGAACGGTCGCCACCTTCAAACTGCATACCGCCCAGCCCGCGCGGGTGGTGGTGTTTGCGGTGGACGAGGGCATCCTGCGCGTGGCCCGCTACAAACTGGGCGACCCGCTGAAATTCTTCTTCCGCAAGCGCATGCTGGACGTGCAGACAGCGCAGATTCTGGACCTGATCCTGCCCGACTTCAAGAAATTGCAGGCCGCGGCGGCGCCGGGCGGTGACGGGGGCGACGCCATCAGCCGCCAGCTCAATCCCTTCAAGCGCAAGCGCGACAAGCCGGTCGCCTACTGGTCAGGCATTGTCGATGTGAAGGGCGAGCGCGATTTTCAATACCAGGTGCCTGACTATTTCCATGGCAGCCTGCGGGTGATGGCCGTGGCGGTAACGCCGGACAAGATCGGCATCACCGAGAATTCCACCACGGTGCGCGGTGATTTCGTCCTCACCCCCACCGCGCCCACCACGCTGGCGCCGGGCGACGAGGCCGATATTGGCGTCGGCGTCTCCAACAATCTCAGCGGCATGGGCCAGGCGGCCGTGCCGGTGGCGGTGACGATCAAGACGGGGCCGCAATTCCAGCTGCTGGGCGGCAACAGCCAGACCATGACCTTGGCGCCGGCGCATGAGGGCGTGGTGACGTTCCGCGTTCGCGCCACCCAGGCGCTGGGCTCGGGCAACCTGACCTTCACCGCCAGCTATGGCGGCAAGTCGGCATCCCAAAGCACCGATGTCTCCATCCGTCCGGCCACGGCCTATCGTGCCCAGATCGACATTGCCCGGGTTGCGCCGAACAGCAAGAAGGCGGTGCTCTCCCTGCGCAACATGTATGACCAGGAAAGCCAGCGCCAGGCCAGTATCTCCACCGTGCCGCTGGTCCTGTCGCGGGGCTTGAGCGACTGGCTGGAAAAATACAGCAACTATTGCAGCGAGCAGTTGACCAGCATGGCCATTCCGCGCCTGGTCATGCCGCGGTTGTCGGCTGCACCCACCATGGCCCGGCAGGTGCCGCAGGCCGCCACCGGCGACCGCGATCCGCTGCTGGCCCAGATCGATGTGCTGCGCTCGCGCCAGAATGCGCAAGGCGGTTTCGGCCTCTGGACTCAGACACCGGAGTCCGAACCCTTCGTCTCTGCCTATGTCATGCATTTCCTGCTGGAGGCGCGCGAGCGGGGCGTCGAGGTTTCGCCAGACATGATCAGCGCCGGCAACAATTACCTGCAGATACTGGCGCGCCAGGAGGGCGATAGCTCACGCAATGGACTGCGTCAGCGCGCCTACGCGGTTTATCTCCTGACGCGCCAGGGCAACGTCACCACCAATTCCCTAGCGGCGGTGCAGAAGCGGCTGCAGGACGCCTATCCCAACGACTGGAAGAACGACCTGGCGGCGGGTTGGCTGGCGGCATCCTACAAGATGCTGAAGCAGGACAAGCAGGCCGATGACCTGATCGCGGGTTTGCAGCGCCAGCTCGAACGCCAGGCGCGCAGTGGGGCCTTTGGCAGCGACGAGTACTCCTACGATTATTACATGGACCCGCTGATCCGGGACGCCAGCGTGCTCTATTTGCTCGCCAAGCATTTCCCCGACCGGGCGAAAAATCTGTCGCCGCGCGCGATGGAGAATATCTCCCGGCCATTGGAGGGCGGCTATCTCAACACCCTCTCGGCCGGCATGACCTTGCTGGCGCTGGATGTCTATTCCAGTTCCAACGCCGACGCCGTCGAGAAGCTCGGCATCGAGGAGCTGCATGGGCCCCAGAGCCGCTCCATCGGCGCGCTGCAGAACAAGCTGCTGCAGACCGCAAGCTGGAACGGATCGGCCACTGGCCTGCGCTTTAATAATGGCAGCAACCTGCAGGCCTGGTCGGTGGTGACCCAGGCCGGCTTTGACCGCAGCATCCCAACCCAGGCGATCCGCAATGGTCTGGAGATCACCCGCGACTATGTTGCACCCAAGGGCAAGACCCTGGACAGCATCACCCTGGGCGATGAGATCGAGGTGCATGTGAAGATCCGCGCCACCGGCGCCAAGGGCGAGGGCAATATCGCGGTGGTGGATCTGCTGCCCGGTGGGTTCGATCCTGTGCAGACCCTGCCGCCGCCGCCCGATGCGGGCGCTCAGGCGCAAGGCGACACCGATCAGCCGCCGCCGCCGGCCGCGCCCACCATTCGAGTCGCGGGCTCGACCTGGACGCCGCAATATACCGACGTCCGGGAAGACCGGGTGGTCGTTTATGGCACCGCCAATCCGGACGTGCAGGAATACATTTATCGCATCAAGGCCAGCACCAGCGGCAAATTCATTGCCCCGCCGGCCTATGGCGAATCCCTGTACGACCGGCGGGTGCAAGCCCGCGCGCCGGGCGGCAAGACCCTAACGGTGAAGCCGGCGCCGTGATGGGCTGGTTGCGGTGGATTGCGATGCGGCGGCGCAAGCTGCTGGTGGCGCTTGGCGTCATCCTGGCTTTGCTTGCCGGCGCACGGCTGTGGCCGCATCCGCCGCTCAAGGGTTGGAAGCCTTCATCCGTCGCCGTCTACGACGCGCATGGCCGACTGCTTCGGCTGGTGCTGGCCAGCGACGACCGCTACCGGCTGTGGGTGCCGCTGCAAGAGATGTCGCCCCAGCTCGTCGATGCGGTGCTGCTGCATGAGGACAACTGGTACTGGTGGCATCCGGGTTTCAATCCGTATGGATTGCTGCGCGGCGCCTGGGTAACCTATGTGCGCCACGGCAACCGTCAGGGCGGCTCCACTATCACGATGCAGCTCGCCCGCCTGTTATGGCCGTTGAATACGCGATCGCCACTGGGCAAAGCCGGGCAGGTGGCGCGCGCCATCCAACTCGAACTCTTCTATTCCAAGCGCGATATTTTGGAGGCCTATCTCAACTATGCGCCATACGGCCACAATGTCGAAGGGGCCGGCGCCGCGGCCATCGCCTATTTCGACCGGCCGGTGGGCGCGCTGTCTTTGCCCGAAGCTTTGATGCTGGCGGTGCTGCCGCAGGATCCCGAACGGCGGCTGCGCGGCCAGACCAGTAATGAAGGTTTTCTCAACGCGCGCCTCAAGGCTTCGCGCGACCGGCTTTACAAGCATTGGCTGACGGAGCATCCGGGCGATGCATCGCTTCAGCCGCTGTTCGACCTGCCTTTCACCATACGGCCGCTGGGGCGCCTACCCTTCGAGGCGCCGCATGCGGTGGAGCAGTTGATTGCGGCGCGCCGTGCCGCGGGCGGCGGCGAGCCGCGCGTCACCACGACCATCGATCTGGGCCTGCAGCATATCCTGGAGCGTCAGATTACCCGCTATATCGCCCGCAGCAATTCCAAAGGCATCGCCAACGCCTCTGCCATCCTGGTAGACACGCGCGACATGAGCGTGCGCGCGTTGATCGGGTCGGCCGATTATTTCGATCGCGGCCTCTCGGGGCAGGTGAACGGTACCTTGGCGCGGCGCTCACCGGGTTCGACCTTGAAGCCCTTCATATATGCGCTGGGTTTCGACCAGGGCATCCTGCATCCCCAGACGGTGCTGCGCGATGTGCCGACCTCTTTCGGGCCCTACACGCCCGAGAACTTTGACGGTCAGTTCCTGGGGCCGATAACCGCCACGGATGCGCTGAACCGCAGCCGCAACATTCCCGCGGTGTGGATCGCTTCGCAGCTGCATGCGCCCGATCTCTACCAGTTCCTGCAAGGCGCCGGCATCGGCCCCATGGCCAGCCCCGAACATTACGGCCTGGCGCTGGTGCTGGGCGGCGGGGAAGTCAGCATGCAGGAGATGGCGCAGCTTTACGCCATGCTGGCCAACCGGGGGATGTTGAAACCACTTCGCTTCGACACCGCGGCACCGAGCACGGATGGCACACGCCTGATCAGCCCCGACGCCAGCTTCATGGTGATGGACATCCTGCGTCAGCATGTGCGCCCCGATGAAACGACAGGCGCGCAGCCGATACAGGCGCCGATTTATTGGAAGACCGGTACCAGCTGGGCCTTCCGCGATGCCTGGACAGCGGGCGTCTTCGGCCCCTATGTGCTGGTGGTGTGGGTGGGCAATTTCGATGGCTCGGGCAATCCCGCCTTCATCGGTGCGGACGCCGCGGCGCCGCTATTCTTCCAGATCATCGATGCGGTCGAGGCCGAACATCCCGATCTGCCGCAACCGGCAGGCCGCGTGCCGCCCGGCGTGAAGTCGGTGGAAATCTGTTTGGCCAGTGGCGATCTGCCCAACCAATGGTGCCCACAGCGCGGCCGCACCTGGTTTATTCCCGGCAAATCGCCCATCCGCGTTTCCAGCGTGCATCGCCCGGTGATCATCGACGATGCGACGGGCCGTCCCGCCTGTCCGCCCTATGCCGGCAAGCGGGTGCATCAGGAATTGTATGAGTTCTGGTCTTCCGACCTGTCGGAGGTTTTCGCCAAGGCAGGCATTCCGCGCCGCAAGCCGCCGCAGAGTGAGATGTGCGCCAATGCCGGCGCGCCGGAAGGCTCGCCGCCCCGCATCACATCGCCGTTGCGGGGCGCCAGTTATGTGCTGCGGCTGGGGCGGCAGGATCGCCAGACCATTGCTCTTTCCGCCGTCACCGACGCCGATGTGCGCACGCTCTACTGGTTCGCGGGCGACGATTTCCTGGGCAGCAGCAAACCGGGCGAGCCCCTGTTCTGGCAGCCCGTGTCGGCCGGCAGTTACGCCTTGCGTGCGGTGGACGATCACGGCCGCAGCGACCAGCGGCCGCTGGATGTCGGCCAGGTTCAATGAAATTCCGGTGAGCGTTTATGGGCGTTCTGCTTCAAGGGCCGGTTATTCCTTGGGCTTCAGAACAGATTTTTCTTTTCCCGTACGACTTCACCCAGAAAATCAATCACGGCCCGGACATTGGGCAGGTTCTGCGCTTCGGGGTGGACGGAGAGCCAGTAAGTGCGCATCTCCTCGACATCGTCAGGCAGGACGCGAACCAAAGTGGGATCCTGGGAGGCATGATAGACGGGAATGATGCCGACCCCCATGCCGGACGCCATCGCGGCGTATTGCGCCAGAATGTTGGTGGAACAGAAGCTCTGACGGGAGTTGGCGATGATGCGCTGCATGTAGCGCTGTTCGTCCATGTCGACGAACTCATCGACATACCAGATCACATCCCGGTCTTTCAGGTCTTCGACGGCATGGATGGGGCCATATTCCCGCAGATAATCGTGCGAGGCGAACAGGCCCAGGCGATAGTCTGTCAGTTTCTGAACGATGACGCGTCTTTGCGAAGGATAGTGAAGCGAAACGGTGATATCCGCGTCCCGCTTCAAAAGGCTGATGTTGCGCGCTTCGGATATCAGATCCAGCTTGAGATCGGGATGGCGGCGCTTGAGAAGATTGATGCGCGGGCATACAAGCCAGGCCCCGAAAGCTTCGCGGGTGGCCAGCCGCACCTTGCCGGACACCGTTCCGTCCGCGCTATAGACATGCTGCTCGGCAGCCAGGGTCTCGCGCTCAATGCGCCCGGCATGGGCGAAGAACTGCTGGCCCGCCGATGTCAGCATTGCCCCATTGGGCGTGCGGATCACCAACTTCGTCCGCAGCCTTTTTTCCAGTCCCGAGAGGCGCCGCGCCACCGTCGAATGATTTATGCCCAGGCTGGTTGCCGCCGATGTAAGCCCCCCTTGCCGCGCCACCGCCAGGAAGATGCGAATGTCGTCCCAGTTCTCCATGCCTTTGGCTCCCAGTCTGACATTTCGTTAAGCCGGCGTACAAAAATCCCAGGAGAGACAGCCGGTTAGAAACACCACTATCGGCATTTATGCACAACCTATTCGCACATTTATGCCTTCATACCCAATGTGAAAGTGTCTTAGCTTCCAACGGCAACCGTCCGCAAAGAGACGGCAGGGAGCGCCGAACGCGGGGCATCGGCCTAACGGACCGGGCCTTCGCAAGCGCAAAAAAATGAACATTGGTGGCTCGCCGCATGCCGCGGCGGGCGTGGAATTGTTTTGCCGAACGGACGCGCGACCGTCCGCCAAAAGGGGGAAATATGAGCAAATCGAAGATTGCATCGCTGTTGCTGGGCACGAGCGTCCTGGCGATTGGTCTGCCCGCATGGGCGCAGAGCGCGGATCAAGGGGCCGAGACCGTGACCGTCACCGGCAGCCGCGTGGCCCGCCAGGGCTTTGAAACGCCCACGCCGACCACCGCGATCGGCAGTGTCGAGTTGGAGCAGAAGGCCGCGCTGACGGTCACCGACATCATCGCCGAGATTCCGTCCTTGGCGCCGAACCAGAACAACAACAATTCTCAGAATATCGGCGTCAGCACCTTCAATCTGCGCAGCATCGGTTCCTCCCGTACCCTGGTGCTGCTCGACGGCATGCGGGTCGCCGACACCAACATCACCGGCGGCGGCTTCAGCGTCAATGTGATCCCCGCCCAGTTGATCAATCGTATCGATATCGTCACTGGCGGCGCCTCAGCAGCCTATGGTTCGGACGGTATCACCGGTGTCATCAACGTGTCGCTCACACCCCAGATGGAAGGCGGCAAGATCGACTTGCAGGCCACCGGCTCGAATTATGGCGATGATCACGCCTTGGCGGGCAGCCTGACATATGGCCACGGCTTTGCCGGCAACAAGGGCCAAGTCGTGTTCGCGGCTTCTTATTACAATCAGCCTCATATCATCTATGAAGCCAGGCGGCCCTGGGGACGGCAGGCCTGGACCCAGTTCACCAACACCAAGGCGGCGGTCGCGGCCGGCGCCCCGACCTATACGATCGCACCGGGCGGTACGCTGGCGATCGTGACGAATGGCGGTGTGATGCAAGTCGCGCAGAAAAACGGGTCGCCCACTCAATATTATCAGTTCCTCGCGGGCGGCGTGTTGGCGCCTTTCAACCAGGGCACGCTCTGCGGCGCCACCAATTACTGCCAGAATGGCGACGGTGTTCCGACCGTCACACAGCCCGCTGCGTCACCGGGCGGCGTGCTGTTGCCGAAATCCGAGCGCTACAATCTTTATACCCACCTCAGCTACGACCTGACGCCGTCGATCCAGCTTTTCGGTTCGGTGCTGTTTTCCTCGGATACCGAAATCGGCACCAATGTTCCGAACTACAATAACGGCGACCTGAAGATCAACACGGACAATTATTACCTGGTCAATTCGCCCAACTGGAATCCCACCTCGGCGACCGCCCTCAATATCAGAAACCTCCTTATAGCGGGCAATGGCGGCACGCTTCCCGCCAGCTTCAATTACGGCCGCGAGAATTTTGAAGACGGTTCAACCGTCAACAACAATCTCACGACCTATATGCGCTACGCTGCGGGGGCGAAGGGTACGCTGGGTAGCTGGGGTTGGGATATGCATGTGGCCTACACGCAAGCCAACTATTACAACCAGTCCTTTAACAACCGCATCCAGACCAACTTCTTCAACGCGGTGGACGCGGTGGCCAATCCCGCCACCGGTGGCGTGGCCGGCGTGCCGGTGGGGCAGCCGGTCTGCCGTTCGACCCTGACCGCCCCGACCAATGGCTGCGTGCCGATCAATGTGTTCGGTCCCGGTACCATCAGCCAGTCGGGGCTGAACTATTACCGCGGGACCTCCTATGTGAAGGACGGCAATAACCAGCTCAATATCGGCGGCAATCTTCGCGGCGACCTGTTCAGCACCTGGGCGGGCCCGATTTCCGCCGCCATCGGCGGCGAGTACCGGCGCGACTCCATCAACCAGACCTCCGATCCGGTCTCCCAGCTTCTTGGCTGGCGCCAAGCCAGTGCGCAGGCCTTCTATGGCGCCAACCAAGTGCGTGAAGGCTATGTGGAGTTCGTGACGCCCCTGACCATCCCGAACTTCCCGCTGATGCAGAAGCTGGAAGTGGATACCGCGGCCCGTATCGCCGATTATGACAGCAGCGGCGCGGCCTTTGTGTGGAAGGCGGGGGTAAACTGGACCCTGATAGACGATATCCGCTACCGCATGACCTTTTCGCGCGACTTCCGGGCGCCCAGCGTCAATGATCTCTACAGCACGCCGCTGATTTCCAACGGCACGGTGATCCGCGACAGCGTGACGACCATCAACGGCGCCGCCAATCCCAACTTTCAGGGCAGCCCCACCATCCAGACCCTGTCGGGCGGCAATCCCAAGCTGAAACCGGAAACTGCCAACACCTTTACCGCGGGCGTGGTGCTTTCGCCGCGCTTCATTCCCGGCTTCACCACTTCGATCGACTATTACAAGATCGATATGGGCAACGCGCTCACCACCTTCACGCCCCAGAATGTGGTGGACAATTGCGCGGCGGGCAGTGCGGTGTTCTGCAGTGGCATCACCCGTAATGCCGCCAATGTCATCACGGTCGTGCAATCCTCGCAGTTCAATGCCCAGACCTTGAAGGTCAGCGGCGTTGATTTCGAGGCCAGCTATGTCTTCGATCTGAAGGATGTCTGGAACGAGCTTGAGGGTTCGCTCGCGATCGGCAGTCTTGCCTCCTATGCCGAGCATATCACCACCACCGCCAACAACGTCACCCAGGAAAATGCGGGCTACCTGACCGGCGGCAACTCCCTGCCCAACTGGCGCACCGTGACATCCCTGGTTTACACCAATGGGCCGCTCACTACGCGTCTTTTGTGGGCCTATACCGGAGCTGGCCGCTATTCGCCCCTCCTCAAGGGACCGGCGGACATCTTCCCGTATCACTTCGACGGCAGGTCGGTGTTTGATCTTTCCGTGCAGTACCAGGTGACGGACACCCTCCAGGTCTATGGCAAGATCAATAACCTGTTGAATACCGATCCGCCGATGATCGCTAACAACGCGACCTTGAAAGCGCTGGGGGACAGTTCGTCCCTTTATCCGGAATATGATCTGGGTCGGGTGTTCGGCATTGGTGTGCGGTACACTTGGGATTAGAAAAACCGTTGGGGATTGGTGGCCGCGCTAAAAAATATGAATCGGCGCGGCCGGCCATTTCTTTGCAGTTTCATAAAGTCATAGGGAACACATGAAAACGACCAGGCGCGAATTTGTAGTTTTGAGCGCCGCCGCCGCCGCATCTGCCGCCAGCCAATCGAAGGCCGCAACCACCGCGGAGCCCTGGTATCGCCGGGTCAGGCGCTGGGGCCAGATCAACATCACCGAGGACGACGGCAATATGGATATCGGCTTCTGGCGCCGGTACCTGAAGGACACCAACACGGAAGGAACGATCATCAATTCCGGCGGGGTGGTGAACTATTACGATTCCAAGATTCCGGGCGCGCACAAGGGGCTCACCCTGGGCAATCGCGACCTCTTGGGTGAACTGGTCAAAGCCTGCCACGACGACGGCATCGTCTATGTCGCGCGCATGACCAATGCGCCGACCGAGGAAGTCATCAAGATGCATCCGGAATGGATGTGCCAGGACGTGAGCGGCAAGCGCACCAATCGCCCCTGCATGAATGGCGGCTTTCTCTATGAGTGGGTGCCGGCGCAGATGAAGGAGATCGTCGCCCGCTACAAGCCGGCGGGTTTCGCGGTGAATGGCGGTGGGGGGCTCAACTATCAGCTATGTTATTGCCAGGTCTGCACCAAGCTGTTCAAGGACAAGACCGGCCACGATCTGCCCAGGGCGGTGAACTGGCACGATCCGGTCTACCGCGACTGGGTGAAGTGGAACGCCGACCAGGTGATCGCCCTGTGGGATTTCCAGAACAAGGTCACCCATACCGCGGGCGGCCCCGATTGCCACTGGGTCGGCATGACGCGCGGCGTCGTCACCGAGCGCAACATGCTGCGCATCCTGGAGCGTTCGCCGATATCTTTCCAGGATCACCAGAACCGCTCCGACGCCAGCGGCTTCCAGCAATTTACCGAGGACGGCAAGCTCACCCATGGCGTCATGGGCTGGGACAGGATCGTGACCGCCTCGCAAGCGCTTTATGGCCCGCGCATGACCACCAAGGCGCCGCCGGAAAGCCAGATGTGGATGTTTGAGGGCATCGCGGGCGGTGTCTCGCCCTGGTGGCACACCATCAGCGCGCATCATCACGACAAGCGCCGGTATGAAACCGCGCTGCCGGTGTTCAAATGGCACGCGGAGAACGAACAATATCTCTATGACCGGACGCCGGTCGCCACCATCGGCATTGTCTATTCGGAAGACAACAATGTCTTCTATGGCCGCGACGATGTCTCCGGAAATGTGGAATTGCCCTGGCGCGGCTGGATCAACGCCTTCACCCGCTATCGCATCCCCTACATCGTCATCAATGCCGACCATATCGCGCGCGATGCGTCGAAGGTGAGCACCCTTGTGTTGCCGAACCTCGCCGCCATGACCGATGCGCAAGTGGCGGCGGTGAAGCGCTTCGTCGCCAACGGCGGCAGTCTGGTGGCGACCGGGGATACCAGCCTGCATGACCCGCTTGGTGATGCGCGTCCGGATTATGCCCTGGCCGACCTGTTCGGTGCCCATTGGACCCCGGGCACGCGGCCCAATACCGGTTATCGGGCTCCGATCAACGGCCGCTCGAATCCGTTCGAACTGGACCCAGGTCTGGGTTTCAACACAGCGGGTGAAGGCGAACGTCCGCTCGGCATCAACAGCTATGTGCGTCTGACGCCCGAACTGCGCGCCAATGTGGCCTATAGCCCGCACCCCAAGGGCGACGAGCCGCCGGTAGCGCCCGGCGCGACGCGCCACCCCATCTTCAAGAGCTTCGACAAGACCGATGCGATTTATTTCGGCGGCGTTGTCCCCAAGCTCAGCACCGATGCCGGCACCGAGGTACTATTGACCTTCATTCCGGTCGCGCCCGTCCTGCAGGCCGAAAATGCCTGGTGGCGCACGCCCAAGACCGACATCCAGGCCCTGATGGTGCGGACCCTGCCGAACGGCGCGCGCGTGGTGTTC
>Ga0070665_100001792_pt1 | contig 24413 bp, 27 predicted proteins | sample KBSS13metaG_FD_65862 | JGI IMG/M metagenome (GOLD analysis project Ga0070665, IMG submission 65862) | Switchgrass rhizosphere microbial communities from Kellogg Biological Station, Michigan, USA - KBS S1-3 metaG | ecosystem: Host-associated > Plants > Roots > Rhizosphere > Soil ... | reverse complement strand
GAGCTCGCCAATCCCTTGTAGATTGGCCCTGACCTTCCCGTGACACTGATCGCACTCAAGGACGCGGAACTCGCGTTCGGCATGACTCCTTTGCTCGACAGCGCGTCGCTGGCCATCGCCGACGGTGACCGGATCGGGCTGATCGGCCGCAACGGCACCGGCAAGTCGTCCTTGTTAGGCGTGCTGGCCGGCACCCTGCCGCTCGACGACGGCGAGGTGCAACGCAAGCCCGGGCTGCGCGTGGCGCTGGTGGAACAGGAGCCGGTGCTGCCTGCCGCGCCCACCGTGCGCGATTCACTGCTGTTGCGCGGCCAGTTGCATCGCATCGCCGACGAACGCGATCGCCACGCGGCCGAGACCCGGCTGGTGGAATTCCTGCATCGCTTTTCGGTGAACGAGGAAGGTTCACCCGCCGAAGTTTCCGGCGGCGAGCGCAAGCGCGCGGCGCTCGCGCTGGCTTTCGCGCTCGAGCCCGAGCTGCTGATGCTGGATGAGCCCACCAACCATCTCGACGTCGACGGCATCGAGACGCTGGAAGAGCTGCTGCAGAAGAACGTGACCTGCGTGGTCATCACGCACGATCGGCGTTTCCTGGATCGCGTCGCCTCCAGCATCGCGGAGCTGGATCGCGGCCGGCTGCGCCTCTTCCCAGGCAACTACTCGGTCTACGAAGAGCGCAAGGCCGACATAGACGCGGCCGAGGATCTCGCCACCCGGCGCTTCGAGAAATTCTGGGCGCAGGAAGAAGTCTGGATCCGCAAGGGTGTCGAGGCCCGGCGCACCCGCAACGAGGGCCGCGTGAAGCGGCTCGAGCATTTGCGCGAGGAACGCGCCGAGCGCCGCGAGCGGCTGGGATCGATCAAGCTCACCGTGGACACCGGTGAACGCTCGGGAAAGCTGGTCGCGGAGCTCGAGAACGTCAGCAAGAGTTTCGGCGATCGCCTGATCCTCGACGATGTCAGCCTGCGCGTGATGCGCGGCGACCGTGTCGGCATTCTGGGACCGAACGGCGCGGGCAAGACCACGCTGATCCGGTTGATCGTCGGCACACTCGAGCCCGACACCGGCCGCATTCGCCGCGGCACCAACCTGCAGGTGGCGTACTTCGACCAGTTGCGAGAGCAGCTCGACCCCGAGAAGACGCTGTCGGAAACCGTGAGCCCCGGGTCCGACTGGATCGAGATTGGCGGCCAGCGGAAGCACATCACCAGCTACCTCGGCGACTTCCTGTTTCACACGCGGCGCGCGAACGCGCCCATCCGCATGCTCTCCGGCGGCGAGCGCAACCGCCTGCTGCTGGCGCGCCTGTTCGCGCGGCCCGCGAACGTGCTGGTGCTCGACGAACCCACCAACGATCTCGACATCGATTCGCTCGAGCTGCTCGAGAACCTGCTGCAGGACTACACCGGCACGCTGCTGCTGGTCAGCCACGATCGCGCCTTCCTCGACAACGTGGTCACGCAGACCGTGGCCGCCGAGGGCGCGGGTGTCTGGCGTGAGTACGTCGGCGGCTACAGTGATTGGCTGCGCCAGCGTCCGCCGCCGAAGCCCACGATGACGAAACCGGCTGCGCCCGCCGCGCCCGCCGCCGCCGCGGCCCCGAAGCGCAAGCTCAGCTACAAGGAACAGCGCGAGCTCGAATCGCTGCCGGCTGAAATCGAAAAGCTCGAACTCGAACAGCGGCAGCTCGCACAGAAGATGGGCGGCGCGGACTATCATCGCGTCGCGCCCGACGAGATGCGCCGCGATGGCGAACGCGCCGTCGAGCTCGAAACCCTGATCGCCGCGCACACCGAGCGCTGGATCACGCTGGAGGACCGTACATGAAACCAGGCATGAAACCGCCGTCCATTCGCATCTGGAAAGAGACCGCGCATCGCGGCGGCAAGGGCGTGAGCGCGATCCACGGCGTGCCGCTGCCCGGCCCGCAGCTCGAGGAACTGTGCAGCGCGCTCAAGAAGAAGTGCGGCACCGGTGGTACGGTCAAGCACGGCGTCATCGAGATCCAGGGCGATCACCGCGACCGCCTGGTCGAAGAGCTGAAAAAGCTCGGTTACACGGACGTCAAGAAAGCCGGCGGCTAGTGAACCCGCTCACGACGCCGTAGCACGAAACAGCGCTGAAACGAAACTGTCTCCCGACTGTAGCAATCGGCTGGCGAAATCCGCCGCATGATTGCATCGAGCACCCGGCAGCACATCGAGCGCGCCGTCCCCACCATCGGCGTCGTATTCACCACCTACAACCGGCCGCATGATCTCGCGCGCGTGCTGGCGGGTTACGCGCGCCAGACCTACGCGCGTTTCGAAGTGGTCATCGCGGACGACGGCTCGGGCGAAGACACGCGCCGCTGCATCGAGCGCGCGCGCAGCGAGTGGAACCTCGACATCCGCCACGTGTGGCACGAGGACGACGGCTTTCGCAAGTGCAAGATCCTGAATCGCGCCATCGAGGAAACCCAAGCCGAGTACCTGATCTTCTCGGACGGTGACTGCATCCCGCATCCGGAATTCGTCGCCGGCCACCTGGCGCTGGCGCGGCATGGCTACTTCGTCTCCGGCGGCTGCGTACGCCTGGGTGAACAGGCCACGCAGGCCGTGCAGCCGAAGGACGTGCTCGAAGGCCGCGTATTCGACATTCCATGGCTGCTCGCCCATGGCGAGACCAGCCACAACCTGCGCAAGCTGCGGCTGTCGACGCCGCCGTGGCAGCACGTGATGAACTCCATCACCACCACGCGCCCCACCTGGAACGGCCACAACTCGTCGACCTGGCGCGAAGAAGCGCTGTCGGTGAAAGGCTTCGACGAGCGGCTGGGCTATGGCGGACTGGATCGCGAGTTCGGCGAGCGTCTCGAACGCTGCGGCATGAAGGGTGTACAGGCGCGCTACTCGCTGATGTGCCTGCACCTGGATCATCCGCGCCCCTATCGCGCACGCGAGATCATGGACGCGAACCTGAAGATCCGTCGCGACAACGCGCGCCGCAATGTCAGGCGCACGGCCTTTGGACTCGCGCAGCGCTGACGCGCCCTTCGGGACGTTCACGGCGCCGGCCGCTTTCGCGCGGTTGATGCGCTTCGCGCAACGCGCGCCCCACAATGCATTGGGCAAGCAGCTCGCGCGCGCCGCGCGCGCCATCTACCTGTGGCGGGCCCCGGCCCCGGTGGATGTGCGCGTCGGCGATCTGCGCCTGCGCTGCTGGCTGGACGACAACACCTGCGAGCGCAAGTTCGTATTCACGCCGTGGCGCTTCGACCCGCGCGAGCTGGAGGCACTGACCGAGGTGCTGCCGCGCGACGGAGTATTCGTCGACATCGGTGCCAACGTAGGGATCTACACGCTGCTGATGGCGACGCGCCTGCGCGGCGGCGGGCGCATCGTCGCGTTCGAGCCCTTTCCACCCACCCACGACCGCCTGCTGTTCAACCTCGCCGCGACCCGCGCCGCGAGCCCGCAATGGCCGCGCGTCGATGCGCTGCGCCTGGGAGTTGCCGGTGCCGAAGGAAAGCGCGAATTGCGGCTCGATGCCGGCAATCTCGGCGGAGGCAGCCTGGCGCCCGGGACGGCACGATTCTCGAACGCCGGGTCGACCGATCACGCCAGCATCGAATGCCGGCCGCTGCTCGCGGTACTCGCCGAGCTCGGAATAGAGCGAGTCGATGCCCTGAAGATCGACATCGAGGGGGCCGAGGACGAAGCGCTCTGTCCCTTTCTAGCCGAAGCGCCGGCGTCTCTGCTGCCGCGGCGCGTCGTGGTCGAAAATTCCGACGGCTTGTGGACCCGTGACCTGCGCGGCGCGCTCGCGGGTCGCGGTTATCGTGAATTGTTCCGCACGCGTCTGAACAGCGTGCTGGAGCTCAGCGGCCGCGCACGCCGCCCGTGAGCACGATGCGCATGGCCTGTTCCACCGTGAGGTCCGTTTCCACCAGCCGGCTGCGCGGGAGGTAGATGGTGTAGCCGCCGATCTGGTAGCTCATGGGTAGATAGACGGCGACGAGGTCGTCGCCGCCGCCTATCCCGAGCGTGTTGGCATGTTCCTGCGTGACGAAGCCGATCAGCTTGCCGAAGCCGAAGTCGAGCGTGACCACGCGGTCGAGATCGCCCTTCTTCTTCTCGGTGTTGACCAGCCGCGTCATGTCGCGGATCGCGCTGTACACGGTCTTGACCACCGGCACGCGCAACAGCAACTCCTCGCCGAAACCGAGCACGCGGCGCACCAGGAAGGCGTTCACCGCAAGGCCTACCACGAACAACAGCACGAAGCCGGTGATCAGCCCCAGGCCGGGGAAGTAGTTGGCATCGCCCAGCACCAGCTTGATGGGCTTCGACAGCACGCTCTCGGTGGTGACGCCCAGCCAGTACACGAAGTACACGGTGAGCCCGATGGGCAGGATGGTGACCAGCCCTTTGAGCAGGATGCTGCCGATCGTTTTCATCATCTTGGGGTTACTTCTTCGGTTTCTCGAACCGCAACGTCATGCGATCGGACTCGCCGATGGCGTCGTACTTGGCGCGATCGAACGAGGCGTCGACGGGCTTGCCGTCCTCCGATGACTGGCGCGTTGGCGGCAGCGTCCACACGCCGAAGGGATGGTCCTTGGTGTCCTTCGGGTTGGCGTTGATCTCCGACTTGCCGGCCAGCTTGTAGCCGGCCTTCTCCACCAGCGAGATCACGTACTTCTCGTCGAGGTAGCCGTTGAACACCGAGGGATCCTGGCCCGCCTTGGCGCGGTGCTGCTCGATGGCGAGCACGCCGCCCGGCTTGGTGGCCTGGAAGATGTCGGCGAGGTTCTTCTCGGCCACACCCTGGCGCACCCAGCCGTGCATGCCACGGGCCAGCAGCACGAAGTCGAACTTGTTAGCCGGCAGCGGCGCGGCGTCCTTGCCCCACGGGACCTGGTTCACCTTGCCGTACACTTTTTCATCGGCGAACTTGGTCTTGAACGCGTCGTTGCCGGCCGTGGCGTAGAACTCGCCCTTGTTGGCGCGCGCATAGGGCGCCAGGATCTCGGTCCACCAGCCGCCGCCGGGCTGGACCTCGAGGATGGTGGCGCCGGGCTTCAGGCCCCAGAACTCGAGCGCATCCACCGGATGACGTTGCGAGTCGCGTTCCTTGGCGTCGGCCGTGCGCCAGCTGCCGGACACCGCCGACTCGATGGCTTGCACGTCTTTCTTTTCTGCGGCCGCGAAGCTGGTGGCCGAAAACATCGCGAAGGCGGTCAGGCCGATGGCCGCCGCTGCATTCCTTGGATTCATTGCAGGTCCCTCTATCCGCGTTTGGGGGCAAGCATGCTAATGAATTCGCAGGCCGATGGCTAACGATGGAACACAGGCGCATGCTCGGCGCCGTGACAGAGACAGCCCCGAAGCTCGCGGGTGAAGCCGCGCTCCAGGCATTCGGTTACCGCCAGGAGTTGAAACGCTCGCTCGGGCTCCCGGCGCTGATCGTCTATGGGCTGGTGTTCATCAATCCCACCTCGCCGTTTTCCATCTTCGGCATCGTGTTCAACCTGAGCCACGGCATGGTGCCGCTGGTGTACGTCATCGGCCTCGGCGCGATGCTGTTCACGGCCGGCAGCTACGTGATGATGGCGCGCGCGTTTCCGGTCGCGGGGTCGGTGTATTCGTACGCCGGGCACGGCATCGGACCCACCGCGGGATTCCTCGCCGGCTGGGCGCTGCTGCTCGACTACGTGCTCATGCCCACGTTGATCTACGTCCTGTGCGCCATCGCCATCGAGGCGCTGGCGCCGGGAATTCCGCGCTGGTTGTCCATCGTCGTGGTGTTGTGCTTCAACACCGCGATCAACCTGCGAGGCATCGAGGCCAGCGCGCGCGTCAACGCCGTGCTGCTCACGGTGATGTTCGCGTTCCTGGCGCTGTTCTTCGGGCTCGGCATCCACGCGCTGGTGAACGGCGTCGCGGGCGCGCACCTGTCCACGGCGCCGCTGTTCCGCGCCGACGCGTTCAGCTCGGCGGTGATCTTCAGCGCACTGTCCGTGGCCACGCTGAACTTCCTCGGCTTCGACGGCATCTCGACGCTGGTCGAGGAGGCGCGCGATGGCGCGCGCGCCGTGGGTCGCGCGTTGCTGTGGTCGGTGTGCCTGGCGGCGGTACTGTTCATCGCCGCGACCTGGCTCGCCTCGCTGTTCGTGCTGGATCTCGCGAGCTTCCCGCCGGGCCCGCCGACCGACGGCGCTTTCTACACGATTGCAGAGATCATCGGCGGCACCTGGTTCAAGGCGGCCGCGTCGTCGAAGGTGCTGGTGGCCGGCGTCGCGGTGGCGGCGGCTTCGCAGACCGCGACCGCGCGCCTCATGTACGGCATGGCGCGCGATGGGCGGCTGCCGCGCCTGCTCGCCCACGTGCATCCGGGCCGCCAGGTGCCACAACGCGCCATCCTGTTCATCGCCGCGATCAACCTGGTCACGGCGCTGGTCTTCGCGAACTCGTTCGAGATGCTGACCACGCTGGTCTGCTTCGGCGCGCTGGTGGGTTTCCTGATGTTGCACGCGTCGGTACTGGTGCACTTCGGCTGGCGCCAGCGCAGCCGGCGCTGGTTCGCGCACCTGGTCTCGCCGCTGGCGGGCGGCGCCGTCATGCTCTACGTGTTGTGGAACATGGAGCGCAACGCGCAGCTCCTGGGTCTCGCCTGGCTGGCGATCGGGGCGGCGTCCGCGCTCCTCGTCCACCGGCGCGCGCGCGTCACGGCCTGAACCACGCGTTGCCCACCTGCAGGTAGATAGCCGTCTCGCCGTCGCTGACGCCGACGTCGACGCCGGCGTGCATGCCGAACAGCCGCGCGAGCTGGTAGCGGAAGCCCACCGCCCCGCTCCACACGTCGCGCGTCGCGGAGTACAGATCCCGCTCGGTGTGCGCGCTGCCATATCCCGCGGCCCCGACCAGGCTCCAGCGTCCATGGAACTGCCAGCGCGCCTCGACTTCCGCCGACGCCATCTCGTCGCCCTGGTAACGCATGGCCGCGACGCCGCGCAGCTTGATGTAGGGCCGCAGGAAGAACGGCGTGCCGTCGGAGGCCCATTGGTAGTCGCCGCGCATGCCCAGCGTCCAGTCCTTGCCGAGTGGAATCCAGCCCATCAGCACCTGCTGGAATCGCTCGAAGTCCTGGCTCGCGCCGAGACTCTCGCGCGACAGCATGTACAGCGACTCCGCGTAGATGCCGCGCGTGGGCGTGAACAGGTTGTCGCGGCTGTCGTATTCGAGGATGAAGGCAGGCGCGGAGATCTCGATGTCGATCTGGTCGACCAGGCCGGGAAATTGCGCCTGGTCCTCGAGCTTCGGTTCAACCTTCGAATAGACGTAGCGCAATCCCAGCGACCACGGCGATTTCGCTTTCGGTTTCCAGTTTCCCTGCACCATCCCCAGCGAGACATCCAGTTCGTAGCTGATGGGATCATCGAGCGAATCGCTGGCATCGCCGAGTCCGTAGAAATCCAGGTGCAGCTCGCCCACACCCGCGGCCGCGAGGGTTTGCAGGCGGTCGCCGAACCAGTGGCTCGAATCCGCACCGAACGCCATCCAGGTGTCGTTCTCCGTGGCGATGCCGCCGACCACCGACATGTTGGGGCGCGCGTAACCTTCGCTGCCCGCGGCCTTGCGCGGCCGCACGAACATGCCGGCGATGCCGCCGCCGTAACCCACGGCCGGCTCGGTCACCACCAGCGGAATCGGCAGGAAAGCGCGCGGGTGCGCCAGGAATCTCGACAGGTCGAACTGGCCGTCTTCAGGATCGCGGAAGCGCGAGCCCGTGGTCTGCGCCTGCGCGGCGGCGTCCGCATTTTCCTGCGTAGCGTCCTGCGCGAAGCCGAGCGCGGGAAGCGCGCCGGCGAGCAGGGCCAGCAGGATTCGGGATGCCGGGTTCATAGGCCCGGACCATGCTCATGCCTGCGCCGGGGCCGCTCAATAAGCCCATCGACCCACAGACTTTGGAGGGGGAATGGAGCGGGTGATGGGAATCGAACCCACGTTAGTAGCTTGGGAAGCTACAGTTCTACCATTGAACTACACCCGCGCCCCGCGAAGCCTATCCCAACGTCCCAGATGAAGAAACCATTGGTAGTCATGGCATTGCCGCAGGAGTCGCGCGGCCTGCTCGAGCGCGCCGGCGCCGAGGTGTTGTACACCGGTGTCGGCAAGGTGAATGCGGCGGCGAGCCTGGCGCGCCGGTTGGCGGAGCTGCGCTGCTCGGGCGCCACACCATCCAGGGTATTGAACCTCGGCACCGCCGGCAGCCGCAGCGTGCGCGCGCACACGCTGGTGGCCTGCAACCGGTTCGCGCAACGGGACATGGACGTGAGCGGCATGGGTTTTCCACACGGCGTGACGCCATTCGATACGGCACCCGCGGTGCTCGAGTTCCCGCCGCTGTTCACCACGCTGGCGCAGCTCACCTGCTCCACCGCGGATTCCTTCGCCACGCACCGGCATGAAGTCGGCGGCGACGTGGTCGACATGGAAGCCTTCGCGCTGGCGCGCGTCTGCGTGACGGAGCAAGTGCCCTTCGCCTGCGCCAAGTACGTCACCGATGGCGCGGACAGTGACTCGGCGGTTCACTGGGAAGCGGCGCTGGACGCGGCGGCCAAGAGTTTCGCGGTGTTGTACGCATCGCTGGGCGAGGCCGCATGAACGACCCGATCCACCGCCCCATTCGCAGTTTCGTGATGCGCACCGGCCGCATGACCACCGGCCAGGCGCGCGCGCTCGAGGATTTGTGGCCGCGCTTCGGCGTGGAGTATTCGCCGGCGCCGCTGGATCTCGACGCGCTGTTCGGGCGCCGCGCGCCGCGCACGCTCGAGATCGGCTTCGGCAATGGCGAACACCTCGCCTCGCTCGCCACCGCGCACGCGGAGCGGGACTACTTCGGTGTCGAGGTGCATCGGCCCGGCGTCGGGCACCTCTTCATGCTCGCGGCGACTAACAACCTGGCAAACGTTCGCGCCAGCACGCACGACGCCGTGGAAGTCCTGCGCGACCAGATCGCGCCCGCGGCTCTCGACGAAGTGCTGGTGCTGTTTCCCGATCCCTGGCACAAGAAGAGGCACCATAAGCGCCGGCTGATCCAGCCGCCATTCGTCGAGCTGATCGCTTCGCGGCTGGCACCTGGCGGCGTGCTGCGACTCGCGACCGACTGGGAAGAATACGCGCAGCAGATGCTCGAGGTGATGCGGGGAAACCCGCAGTTCACGAATCTATCGCCGACCGGCGACTGGATGCCGCGACCCGAGGAACGCGCGCCGACGCGCTTTGAAAAGCGCGGCGCGCGATTGGGTCATGGGGTGTGGGATCTCGCCTTCAGGCGCGGCTGAGATTCGGACTCTACGTACCCGGGAAGCTCGCTCGTAAGCCGTCGACAATGAACTGCACGGCCAGCGCGCCGAGCACCACGCCGAACAGGCGGTTCGCGACATTGGTCCCGGTCACGCCGATGATGTGCATCAGGGGACCCGCCACCCACATGGCGAACAAACAACAGGCGAGCACAAGCATCGCGCAGGCGAACATCAGCAGGAACTGAAGTGGGTGCGTGGTCACTGGAATTGGTCCGAACCAGAGCAGCAGCGTGGTCAATGCACCAGGACCGGCCATGAACGGGAAGGCCAGCGGGAACACCGAGATGTCGGCGCGTCGCTTGCTCTCCATCTTCTCGTCGCTCGAGGTACGCGTGCCCGATTCGCGCGCGAACACCATCTCGAGCGCGATGAGGAAAAGCAACAAGCCGCCGAAAATCCTGAACGAGTCGAGGGCGATGCCCATCGCGTTGAGGAAGGCGGCGCCGGCGAGTGCGAAAAGTAGAAGTATTCCGCTTGCCACTAACACCGACTTCAGGGCCATCTTGTGTTTGTAGGCCTTGCTCGCGCCCTCGGTGAGTCCGGAGAAGACCGGGATGAGCGAGATCGGCTCGACGACCACGAAGAACACGATGAAAAATTTGACGGCCTGTTCGAGCATGATGCTTTGCGCAAGAAATTCGTTCTTGTACTTGACACCTTTCGGGAGCAACATGTTTTTGACTCAACGAAAGGTACGAACAGCATAGCAGCACACGTCGGAGGGATTCGATGAAACCCACCATCGGCAACTGGTACCGCATCCAGGGTGGCGACTCTTTCGAGGTCGTTGCGATCGACGATGACGACGGCACCATCGAGCTGCAGTACTTCGACGGCACCGTCGAAGAGATGGACATCGAAGACTGGCAGGCGGCGCAGGAAAACGGCGCGCTCGAGGAAGTGGAAGCGCCGGAAGACTGGACCGGCTCGGTCGACGTAGATCCCGAGGAAGACGATGCGCGGGGTGCCCTGGGCTACGGTGACGACGAAGACCGCCGGCAGACCACGAACAAGCTCGAAGGCCTGGACCTGTTCGAATAGTTAGCTTGCGCTAAGGCGCATTGGCCAAAGCGTCCGGATCGGCGCCTTCGGCCAGCATCACGTATTCCCCCACGACCACGACCGGCACACGCCTCAACGACTGTCCGGGGCACGGCCCGGCGATGCACAGCCCGTCGTCGCGCGTGAACAGCGCACCGTGTGATGCACACAGGATCAGGTTGCGGTCCGGCGTGAGGAATTTGTCCGCACGGAAATTCAACGGGTGACCCGCATGCGGGCAGGTGTTCACGTAGGCTGCGACACCTTTCGACGCGCGTACTACAAAGCCATGCAACGGCCAGTCGCCCTCGCCCACCGTGAAGCCGCGGCTGCCCGTGGCTTCGAGCTCGGCCAGCGAGCAAAGCACGCGAGCGAGGTCAATTTCGCGCGACGGAGATGTCACGACGCGAGAGCCACAGCAGCAGGAGCAGTCCGGGGATGCTCAGCATGGCGGCATACAGGTAGAAGTCGCCGTAACCGAGTGCATCGACCATGAGGCCGGAGGTTCCCATCAGCAGCTTGCCCGGCAGCGCATATAACGAAGAGAGCACCGCGTACTGGGTCGCGGTGTATTTCGCGCTGGTGAGGCTCGACATGAATGCGATCAGCGCGGTGCCGTGCACGCCCAGCGCCAGATTGTCGAAGCCCACGATGAATGAAAGGCCGAGATTGGTCGCGGGCCCCCGCGCATGGATGTGGGCGGGCCAGAAATCCAGCAAACCGCTCTGCGCACAGTCCATCGGCAGCTGACAGGCGTACGCGCCGAACGTACCGTAGAAGATGTTGGAGATGATGACCAGCACACTGCCGAGAAGCAGGCCGCGGATGCGCCCCACCTTGGCGACGATGAGCCCGCCGACCACGGCCCCCACCAGCGTCGAAGGCCAGCCGAAGAACTTCGCCACCACGCCGACTTCCTCGAGCGAGAAGCCGAGGTCGATATAGAAGGTGTTCGCCATCACACCGCTGACGTAGTCGGTGAGCCGGTACGAACTGATGAACGCAAAGATCAACAATCCGAGCGCGACGCCATAACGTCCGAAGAAGTCGACGATGGCGCCGACGGCGGGTCCGAAGAAGGAGGAACCCGCGCGCTGCACCCAGGCGGGCAGGTGCGCGTGGTCCTTGACCCAATTCATCACCCGCTGTTCGCGTTCGGCCTGGCTCTCCTGGGGACGCGGCGGCTCGCGCACCAGCAGCGTCGTGATGATGCCGACCCCGACAAGTGCCGCCATCGTCAGGTAGCTGGTGTGGAATCCCGATCGTCCCGCAATGATCAACGCGCCCGCGGAGGCGACCATCAGCGCCGTACGGTAGCCAACCTGGTACGCGGCGGCCATTGCACCCTGTTTGTCGGCAGGCGCGGATTCGATACGCCAGGCATCCATGGCGATGTCCTGCGTCGCCGCGAAAAATGCCACGCACCCCGCAAAGAAAGCGACACGCGCCACGCTCTGCGCGGGATCACTCAGCGCGAGCAACGCGAGACACACGACCAGGCCGATCTGCGCGAGCAACATCCAGGAGCGCCGGCGACCTAACCAGTTGTCCAGGAAGGGCAGCGCGTAACGATCCACCACCGGCGCCCACATCCATTTGAAGGAATAAAAGAGGCCGACCCAGGACAGCATGCCGATGGTCGCGCGCTCGATGTGCGCGGTACGCAGCCACGCCGACAGAGTCGAGAACACGAGGTAGAACGGCAGGCCCGCCGAGAATCCCAGGAACAACATCGACAGTACGGGCCGCTCGAGGTAGACGGAGAATGCCTGGCCCCAGCTGCGCTTTGGCGCTTCAGTAGTCATTCTGGTTCGACGGGCGGGGCGATATCATGCGCACCCGCATCATACCGAGAGCCCGCACGTGCAGGAGTACCAAAGAACCTTCATCGACCTCGCGATGTCGCGCCAGGCGCTGCGCTTCGGCAACTTCAAGCTGAAGTCCGGTCGCGAGAGTCCGTACTTCTTCAATGCCGGCCTGTTCAACGACGGCGAAGCGATCGCGGTGCTCGGCCAGTGTTATGCGGCCGCGCTCACGCGCTCCGGCCTCGAGTACGACATGCTGTTCGGCCCGGCATACAAGGGCATTCCGCTGGCCACGACCGCGGCGGTCGCGCTCTCCGAACACCACCATCGCAGCGTGCCCTGGGCATTCAACCGCAAGGAAGCCAAGGACCATGGCGAAGGCGGCAACATCGTGGGCAGCCCCCTCAAGGGTCGCGTGGTCATCGTCGACGACGTCATCACGGCCGGCACGGCCATCCGCGAAGCGGTGGACATCATCCGCGCGGCCGGCGCCACGCCGGTGGGCGTCGCGCTGGCACTGGATAGGCAGGAACGCGGTCAGGGCAGCCTGTCGGCGGTCCAGGAAGTCTCCTCCCAGTTTGGATTGCGATGCGTCAGCATCCTCACCCTGGCCGACCTGATCGAGTCGTTTGGCGGCAACGCGGGTGATCCAGTTCGCATTTCTCGCGAACAGTACGCCGCTTTGCAGGCCTACCAGCGCGCTTGGGGCGCGATCAGCGTATCCGGCGCCGCGGGCGCTGGGGCACAATAAGGCGCATGCGCAAAGCCATCCCCTTCCTGGCGACGGTGCTCTGCGGCCTGCTGGCCGCCTCGGGCGCGTACGCGGCGAAGAGCGCGAAGCCTTCTTCTTCGACCGCGGGCAAGACCTACAAGTGGGTGGACGAAAACGGCATCACTCACTACGGTGACACGGTCCCGCAGGAATATTCGCAGCGCGAACAGCAGGTGCTGAATTCCCGGGGCGTCGAGGTGCAGAAGCGCCAGGCGGAGATGTCGCCGGCCGAGGCCGCCGCCTACGCGGCCAAGCAGAAGGAAGAAGCGCAGCGCCGCTCGCACGACATGTTCCTGCTCTCCACCTACCCGTCGGTGACCGAGATCGAGAACGTGCGCGATGCGCGCCTCGACCAGATCAACGGACAGGTCTCGGCCTCCGAGGCCTACATCGCCACGCTCAGCACGCGCGTCGACCGCCTGAAGCAGCGCTCGATGGGTTACGCGCCTTACAACAACAAGGCCGGCGCGCGCCGCATGCCGGATGACCTCGCCGAGGAAATGGTGCGCACGCTGAGCGAATTGCGCACCCAGAACTCTGCGCTGACCCAGCGCCGCTCGGAATTGCAGAAGGTCGTCGATTCCTTCGACGCCGACATCAAGCGCTTCAAGGAACTGCGTAGTTCTTCGGCCGCCCGTCTCAACGACGGCAACACCCGCAAGAAGTAGTTAGCTGCGGCCGGTATGGCCGAAGCCGCCCGCGCCGCGCGACGACTGCGCGAAGTCGTCCACGACTTCCAGCCGCACCTGCACCACCGGCACGATCACCATCTGCGCGATGCGTTCGCCCGGCTGCACCACGAATTCGTTCGCGCCGCGGTTCCAGCAGGACACCATGAGCTGGCCCTGGTAGTCCGAGTCGATCAGTCCCACGAGGTTGCCGAGCACCACGCCGTGTTTGTGGCCCAGTCCCGAGCGCGGCAGGATCACCGCGGCCAGCCCCGGATCGTCGAGGTGGATGGCGAGACCGGTGGGAATCAGCTCGGCCTTGCCGGGCGCCAGCGTCAGCGGCGCATTCAGGCAGGCACGCAGGTCCAGGCCCGCGGAGCCCGCAGTGGCATACGCCGGCAACGGGAATTCCGCGCCGATGCGCGGATCGAGGATTCGGACTTTGAGGGCGCGCTCGGCGGAGATGGGAGTGACTACGGCGTTCATGCCGTGATACTAGCGAGCCTCGGCGATTTTCGCTCGGCGTAACGCTCGGCGATCAGCGCGACCAGGTCGCGCGCCAGGGTCACCTTGGGAGCGTGCGGCAGTTCGAGCCGGCCGTCGCGCCACAACACCAGCAAGGCGTTGTCGTCCTTTTCGAACACCTTGTCATGACCCACTTCATTTGCCGCGATCATGTCGAGGTTTTTCTTGAGCAATTTCTGGCGGGCATATTGCTCCACCGAGTCCGTCTCGGCCGCGAAACCCACCACGAAGGGTCGCTGCGCACCGACGCGCGCCGCCACGGTGGCCAGGATGTCGACGGTGCGCTCCATCTTGATGTCCATCGACTCGGAGGTTTTCTTGATCTTGCACTCGACCGGATTGGACGGCCGGTAGTCCGCGACCGCGGCGGTGGCGATGAAGATGTCCACGCCGTCGATGTTCTTCATGACGGCGTTGAGCATGTCGGCCGCGCTCTCCACCTCGACACGCTTCACGCCCGGCGGAGTCGCGCAGCTGCAGGGTCCCGCGACCACGGTCACATCGGCGCCGAGCTCGCGCGCCGCGGCCGCCACGGCAAAACCCATCTTTCCGGAACTGCGGTTGCTGATGAAACGCACCGGGTCGATGCGTTCGCGGGTCGGTCCGGCGGTGAGCAGCACGCGCTTGCCGGCCAGCGGACCGCTGGGCACGAGTGTGCTGGCCACGAAGCCGGCGAGCTGCGTCGGCTCCAGCATGCGGCCGGCGCCCACTTCACCGCAGGCCTGGTCGCCTTCGCCCGGGCCCCAGACGTGGATGCCGCGCGACTTGAGCGTCGCCACGTTGGCCTGCGTGGCGGCGTTGGCCCACATCAGGCGGTTCATGGCCGGAGCCAGCGCGATCGGCCGGTCGGTGGCCAGGCACAAGGTAGTTAGGAGATCGTCGGCCTGGCCGGTGGCCAGCCGCGCGATGAAGTCCGCCGTGGCCGGCGCGATGATCACGAAATCGGCCCAGCGCGCCAGCTCGATGTGCGACATCGCCTTCTCGGCCTCGGGATCCCACAGGTCGCTGCGCACCTCGCGGCCGGACACGGCCTGGAAGGTCATCGGTGTGACGAACTCGCGCGCGCCGGCGGTCAGCACCACCTGGACTTCGGCGCCCTGTTCGCGCAGGCGACGCACGAGATCCGGGCTCTTGTAAGCCGCAATGCCGCCCGTGACGCCGAGGAGAACGCGTTTGCCTTGCATGGGCCGGCATTATCCGGAAGCAGGCCTTGGATTTCCGCTTCCACTTGGTTCCAGCGCTAGGCCTTTGAGTTATTAACGATTCGCGCCGTTTTGGCGAGCGCGGTTCCTGCCCCTGTAACGGCATGATCCGCCAATGGAAAACCTGCTCGGAGCCGGCGAAAAGCCCAACGACATCAGCGCCTGGCCGCGTGGCGAAAGGCCGCGGGAACGGCTGCTCGAGCGGGGCGCGCAGGCCCTGTCGGACGCCGAATTGCTCGCCGTGGTCATCGGCACCGGCACCGGCGGGGCCAACGCACTGGACATAGCGCGGGAGCTGCTTACGCATTTCGGCGGGTCACTGCGACGCCTGCTGACGGCCGCGCAGCGCACGCTGCTCGAGCGGCGCGGCTTCGGCCCGGCACGCTACGCCACGCTCATGGCCGCGCTCGAGCTCGCGCGCCGCCACTACTGCGAGGCGCTGCGCGCCGGCCCGGCCCTGAACGCGCCCGCGGCCACGCGCCAGTTCCTCACGGCGCAACTACGAGACCGGCCCTACGAAGTGTTTTGCTGCCTGCACCTCGACAACCGCCATCGCCTCATCCACTTCGAAGAGGTGTTCCGCGGAACGATCGATGGCGCCAGCGTCCACCCGCGCGAGATCGTGCGGCAGGCGCTGCAGCACAACGCCGCCGCACTGATCTTCGCGCACAACCACCCGTCCGGAGTCGCCGAGGCAAGCCAGGCCGACGAGCTCATCACGCGCCGGCTGCGCGACGCGCTCGCGCTGGTGGACATCCGCGTGCTCGATCACCTCATCGTCGGCGACAATCATTGCCTGTCGTTCGCGGAACGCGGACTGCTCTGACGCGTTCCCGCTAGGTAGAAGTACGAGTAGGTAGAACTACTCAGCCTGGGCACACGCACCACGCGCACATACTCCCTCCGCCGTCGGAGCGCGGAAAACTCGGGCGGCAACATCATCAACGAAGGGGGACAGGATCATGGCGAAAGGAATATCGCGGGCGGCAGCCATTGCCGCCTCGTTGGTTGCGTTCGCAACTTTGTTAGGCGCGAAGCCCGCGGCGGCGGCTTCGCTGGTCGAGATCACCGGTTTCGGCGCGAACCCGAGCAATCTGCGGATGCACGTTTACGCGCCCGACGTGCGCGTATCACCACCGCCCATCCTGGTGGCCGTGCACTACTGCACGGGCTCGGGACCGGCGTTCTTCAACGGCACCGAGTTCCGCACGCTCGCGGACCGCTACGGCTTCATCGTCATCTATCCATCGGCGACCCGCAGCGGCCAGTGCTTCGACGTGTCGTCGGCGCAGGCCCTGCGACGCAATGGCGGCAGCGATCCGGTGGGCATCAAGTCGATGGTCGACTACGTGATCTCGAGCTACGGCGCCAACGCGCAACGCGTGTACGTCACCGGCGCATCGTCCGGCGCGATGATGACCAACGTGCTGATCGGCAATTATCCCGACGTGTTCAAGGCTGGCGCGGCCTTCATGGGCGTGCCGCACTCCTGCTTCGCGACCACCGACGGCTCGATGTGGAACAGCCAGTGCGCCAACGGCCAGCGCATCATGTCGGCCCAGCAATGGGGCGATCTCGCGCGCGCGGCGTTTCCCGGTTACACGGGCTCGCGGCCGCGCATGCAGCTGTTCCATGGCACCACCGACACCACGCTGCGGTATCCGAACTTCGGCGAGGAGATCAAGCAGTGGACCAACGTGCTGGGCCTCTCGCAGACGCCTTCGTTCACGGATTCGCCGCAGTCGGGCTGGACGCGCACGCGCTACGGCGGCACGGGCGTGGGCGCGCCGGTCGAGGGCATCAGCGTCGCGAACGTGGGGCACAACCTGCCGCTGGCGGGACAGGCTGCCATGGCCATCGCGTTCTTCGGGCTGGACCAGGGCTCGCCCGGACCGGGCCCGGACACGCAGGCACCGAGCGTGCCCGGCAATCTCACCGCGCCCGCCGCGACCAGTAGTTCGATCTCGCTGGCCTGGACGGCGTCCACCGACAACGTCGGCGTCACCGGCTACGACGTGCTGCGCGCTCCCGGGGCCAGCGGAGGCAGCTTTGCGCAGATCGCGACGGCGACCACCAACTCGTACGTCAACGGCGCGCTGGCGGCCAGCAGCACCTTCCGCTACCAGGTGCGCGCGCGAGACGCGGCCGGCAATACCTCGGCGGTGTCCAACTCGGTGACGGCCGCCACCCAGGCCGGCGGTGGCGATCCGAATCCGGGCGGCGCCTGCTCGGCGGTGGCTACCGTGCAGACGCAGTGGCAGACCGGGTACGTGATCGAACCGGTGCGCGTGACCAACACCAGCACGGCGACCATCAACGCCTGGACGGTGACGTTCACGCTGCCCGCAGGTCATACCCTCACTGGTTCCTGGAACACGTCGCTGGCGGTGAGCGGCCAGACGGTGACTGCACACAACGCGTCCCACAATGGCACCGTGGCGCCGAACGGCAGTACCACCTTCGGCTTCCAGGTGAGCCGGTCGAACGGCAACACGCAGTTGCCGTCGGGTTACGCCTGTACGTCGCCCTGAGCGCCGAATCGCGGGTCTTGGGGATGGGGCGGTTGCCCATCCCCGGCCCGGCTGGTATAAAGGCGGCCCTTTCCGTGGGCGGAAACCGCCCGCGTGATAGTTAACTCACTGATCTTTTTAGATTTTCCAGGACATTTATGAGCCGCGTCTGCGAAGTAACGGGCAAGAGCGTTGCCGTCGGAAACCGCGTTTCCCACGCCAACAACAAGAAGCGTCGTCGCTTCCTGCCCAACCTGCACACCCAGCGCTTCTGGCTGGAAACAGAGCGTCGCTGGGTCAGCCTGCGCGTTTCGACCCGCGGACTGCGCACCATCGAGAAGAACGGCATCGACTCCGTGATCGCGGGTCTGCGTGCCAAGGGCAAGAAGGTTTAAGCCATGCGCGAGAAAGTGAAACTGCTGTCGACTGCCGGCACCGGCCATTTTTATGTGGCCACCAAGAACAAGCGCCTGCACCCCGACAAGATGGAAGTGAAGAAGTACGACCCGGTCGTGCGCAAGCACGTCGCTTACAAGGAATCGAAGATCAAGTAAGCGTTCCGGTCGGGCGCCACAACATAGGCCAATGGAAAAGGGCCCGTCGGTTCACCGGCGGGCCCTTTTCTTTTCTCACTTACTCGTCCAACGATTGTGGGCTCCGGCGGCTGTTAAAGCGTCAGCCGGCTTTAACAGCAGTCGAAGGGGTGGCGGCGGGCAAAGCGTTCTGCTCTGGACGAGCTGGGAACACTGGTTCTCTTGCAGGAGGGTCCCACCGCCACCCACAATCGTTCGTGCTGTATTAGATGCATATCCCATGGGGCAGGTTGCAGCCTGTTCGACGAACGGAATGCCAATCGCGTTGAAGCGCCCCGCTCCCAAGCCAACCCGTGCCTGAACTTCCTGAAGTCGAGACCACGCGCCGCGGCATCGAACCCCATGTCGTGGGTCGCCGCATCCATCGACTCGTCGTCCACGAGCGTCGATTGCGATGGCCCGTCGACGTTCAGACGAGTGCGACTTTCGTTGGCTGCACGATTCGCCGCGCTGGCCGCAGGGCGAAGTATCTGCTGCTCGAAACCGACGTGGGCACGATGATCCTGCATCTCGGGATGTCGGGCAGCCTGCGGGTGTTGCCGGCGTCGACGCCGCGCATCGCGCACGATCACGTGGACATCGAACTCGACTCCGGTCAGACGCTGCGTTTCAACGATCCGCGACGCTTTGGCAGCCTGCTGTTCACGGCCGACCCGGCCACTCACCCGCTGCTGAAAGGCCTGGCGCCGGAACCGCTCGAAGACGGTTTCGATGGCGAATACCTGTGGAAGATCACGCGCCGGCGCAAGGTGGCCATCAAGCAGCTGATCATGAACGCGCGACTGGTCGTGGGCGTCGGCAACATCTACGCCAGCGAGGCCCTGTTCCGCGCGCGCATTCGTCCCCGCAGGCAGGCACGCTCGTTGACCCGCCAGGAATGCGCGCGGCTGGCGCGCGCCATCAAGGCCACGCTCACCATGGCGGTCAAGGTGGGCGGCACGACGCTGCGCGACTACGTAGGCGCAGACGGCAATCCGGGCTACTTCCGCCAGAAGCTCTATGTATATGAGCGCGCCGGCCAGCCGTGCAGGGTGTGCAAACGTCCCATCAAGCAATTCACGCAGGGCCAGCGTTCTACCTACTGGTGTTCGCACTGCCAGAAATGAACCTCGCTAGAATCCGCGCGTGAATACTCCAGCCACGATGTGTACGGCGGCGCAGTTGACCGCCTTCAAACGGCGACTCGGCAAGGTCGACCCGGTTCTTGCCAGCGTGATCCGCGCGGCGGGCAAGTTCACGCATGCCCCGAATGCGGAACACACGCCGTTTCACGCCCTGGCGCGCGCCATCGCGCACCAGCAGCTCAACGGGATCGCGGCGGAGAGCATTTTCGGCCGCTTCGTCGGCCTGTATCCCTTGAATGCGAACGGCGCCGCGCTGCTCGAGGCCGAACTGGTGCTCGGGACACCCGACGACAAGTTGCGCGCCGTCGGGCTGTCGTTCGCCAAGATCGCCAGCATCAAGGACCTGGCGACCAAGACCATCGCGGGCACGGTGCCGCCCTACGAAATCCTGCACACGCTGGATGACGAGGAAATCATCGAGCGGCTCACCCAGGTGCGCGGCATCGGCCGCTGGACCGTGGAGATGATGCTGATGTCGCGGCTCGGCCGCCCCGACGTGCTGCCGGTCGACGACTTCGGCGTGCGCAATGGATTCCGGCTGGCCTATGGCCTGCGCGGCATGCCCACGGCGCGCGCGCTGGCCGAGTTCGGCGCGCGCTGGGCACCGTTCCGCTCGGTGGCCGCCTGGTACCTGTGGCGCGCGGTCGACCTGCACAAGGCCGGAAAACTACCCGCGCCGGGCGTAAAGACACGCATCAAGCTGGAGAAGAAGAGAGTTGCCAGGGTGGCAAAGAAAGCCGCCGGGCGGAAGTCGCCGAAGCGTGTGAAGGCACCCGCGCGTCGCGCGAAGCCGAAGTAGCTAGTACACCAGCCCGACGCCGGCGCCGCGCGGATCCGACGCCGCCTCGACCTTGCCGGTCTTGTAGTCCCAGGTGACCACCTGCTCGTTGCCCCACTTGCGCGTGCCTTCGCGCAAGGTGTGGCCGCGCGCCTCGAGCGCCTTGCGCTCCTCGGGCGTGAACGCGTCACTCTCGAACTGCAATACGTCGGGCGAGAACTGGTGATGGAAGCGAGGCGCGGCGACGATCTGTTGCGCGTTCTTGCCGTCCATGAAATCCAGCGTGCCGAGGATCACCATGCCCGGAATGTAGCTGCCGCCGGGTGAGCCGATGATCATGAGCCCGTTGGGCCCCTCGACGAAGGTGGGCGTGGAGGAAGACAGCGGCCTTTTCTTCGGTGCGATGGCGTTGGCGTCGGCGCCGATGAGCTGGAAGCCATTCGGCACGCCGGGCTTCACCGAGAAATCATCCATCTGGTTGTTCAGCAGGATGCCGGTGCCGGGAATCATCAGGCCGGAGCCGAAGAAGAAGTTCAGCGTGATGGTCGCCGCGACCATGTTGCCCTTGGCGTCGATCACGGAGAAATGCGTGGTCGAAGGGCCGGGAGCCGGCGCATCCACGCCCGGCAGCATGCTGCTCGGCGTGGCCTTGTCCAGGCGGATCGAGGCGCGCTGCCCGGCCGCATAGAAAGGATGGATCAGGCGTTCGACGGGGACGTCGACGAAGTCGGGATCGCCCAGGTACACGGCGCGATCGCGATGCGCGCGCCGCATGGCTTCGACCACGAGGTGCGCGCGCGTGACCTTGTCCACGGTCGCGAGGTCGAAACCTTCGAGGATGTTCAGCGCATCGATCAGCGCGATGCCACCCGAGGTCGGCGGTGAACCCGAGACGATGCGCGCGCCGCGGTAGTGACCGATCACCGGCGGTCGCTCCACCGCCTTGTAGTTAGCCAGGTCCTGCAGCGTCCAGTTGCCGCCGAGCTGCCGCACGCCGTCGACCAGGCGCTGCGCGAACTCGCCGGTGTAGAAACCTTCGGCGCCCTTGCTGGCGAAGTTATCGAGGCTGGCGGCGAGGTCCGGCTGCTTGATGACGTAGCCGAGTTCGGGCACCTCGCCGTTCACCAGGTAGACCCGTGTCGCGTCCGGCGTCTTGAGGAAGGCGTCCTTCTTGAACTGCATGCCGCCGCGCAGGCGCGCGTACAGCGGGAAACCCTCGCGCGCCAGCTTGATGGCCGGCGCCACGCTCACCGAGAGCGGCAACTTGCCGTACTTCTTCGCCAGGTGGGCCAGGCCCGCCGGTTCGCCCGGAATGCCGGCGGCCAGCGCCGAGTCGCGCGACAGGCCCGGAACCGGGTTGCCGTCCTTGTCGAGGTACATGTCGCGCGAGGCGGCTCCCGGGGCCATTTCGCGCAGGTCGATCATCATTTCCAGGCCGTCGGAAGCGCGACGAACCAGGAAGAATCCGCCGCCGCCCAGTCCCGAGCTCGAAGGTTCGACCACGGCGAGCGCGGCCGCCACGGCCACCGCGGCGTCGAAGGCGTTACCGCCCCTGGCGAGGATCTCCTTGCCGGCGTCGCTGGCCAGTGGATAGGCGCTGGCGATGGCCGCATGCCCGGGCCCGCGCGCGGGAATCTTTGGCTCCGCGGCCGGCAGCGGCACGACGAACGCGGCCAGCAGCAGCAACACGATGCCGCGTGAGCAGCGCGGCGCTTTCGGCGTCATGCCATCAACTCCGCTTCATCTTCCTGAGTTCGGCGGCGACCAGCGGGTGGACGAACTCCTTGACATCGCCGCCGAGGATGGCGATCTCGCGCACCAGCGTCGACGAGATGAACGTGAATTGCTCCTGCGGCGTCAGGAACACGGTTTCCAGGTCGCGCATCAGGTGGCGCGACATGTTGGCGAGCTGGAATTCGAATTCGAAATCCGACACCGCCCGCAGCCCGCGCACCACGACCTGCACACCGAGCTGGCGCGCGAGATCCACCGTAAGTCCCGCGTATCCCATGACCTCGACACCCGGGATGTCCGCCAGCACCTGGCGCGCGAGCTCGACGCGTTTCTCCAGCGGAAACATCGGCGCCTTGTTAGGGTTGGACGCGATCGCGACGATCACGCGCTCGAACACGCTCGCCGCCCGGCGCACCAGGTCCTGGTGCCCGTTGGTGATCGGATCGAATGTCCCGGGATAGACGGCGCTGCGCTTCATGTGGCCCTGGCTTCAAACTGCAAACAGATGATAACCGACCTCACCAGCCCGGCCGTCGCGAATCTGTTGCCAGCCTGCCGGCATCTCGGGCAGGCCTTCGCGCGCGCGATGCTCGACGTAGATGCGCGCATCGGGCGCGAGCAACGCGCCACGCGTCAACGCCCCGGCCACCTGCGACAACAGCGCCGCGTCGTACGGCGGATCGAGGAACACGATGTCGAACGGCGCGCTGCCGGCGGACTGCGCCAGCCAGCCGAGCGCATCGACGCATGTCACCTGCGCACCCGTCTCCTGCCACTCGCTGATCAGCGTGTCGATGGCCGAGGCCGCGCGGCGATCCTTTTCGACGAAACGCACGTGCGCGGCGCCACGCGACAGCGCCTCCAGGCCGAGCGCGCCGCTGCCCGCGAACAAGTCGAGTACCCGCGCGCCGGCGATCCGCGGCTGCAGCCAGTTGAACAGGGTTTCCCGCACTCGATCCGGCGTCGGCCGAATGGTCACGCCCGCGGGAAAACGCAGGCGCCGTCCGCGATGTTTGCCGCCGATGATGCGCAAGATGCGCGAAGTCCCGGATGACTTCGGCGCCGCCGCGCGCGCACCACGATCCGCATCATGCGCGCGCGAGCTCGTGTGCCTGTTTGCCGTGTTCTTGACCTTGACCAACGCAGTCCCGTGGCTTGCCACCTTTTGGGGGCCAAGCGTACGCTAGCGCCCCAATACGACAAGTTCGGCGCATCGTTCTGAACGACCGAGGGAAATGCGACCGTCCTGACTCCGCAACAGAATTTCCGAGGAGCGTTATGAACAGGCTAATCGCAGCCATGTTGATCTCCGCTGCCGTGATCATGGCGGCTGGCTGCTCGAGCTCATCGGGCAATCCGCCCGATGTGACTCCGACCAATCCGGCCACCGGCAGCCTCCCGGGCTCCGGCACCATCACGCCCAGCACCCCGGCCGCGAACGCCGCGTTGTACCAGCCGGCACAGGGCATCTTCCCCTTCCCCTTCGACCTGTATTTCGCCGGTACCACCGACGGCACGATCAACATCCAGCCAGCCAATGGCCTGATTCCCAACCAGGTCGGCCTGAACGCCCTCGACGGCTGGTCGACGACTTCCGCGATTCGCATCCGCTTCGGCGGCGCGTTGAATCCCGCCTCCTTCAGCGCGGCGACGATCCGCGTCTACCAGGTGACGGTCAGCAACACCACCAAGGCGGTGTCGGGCTTCACCCGGCCGCTGACCTACGGCACGGAGTTCACCGCCGCGCTGGCCACGGATACCGGCGTCGGCCCGAGCATCCTCGAGATCAAGCCCGTGGTACCGCTTCAGCCCTCCGCGGGACCGGCGACGCCGACCAGCCCGCTGCCCGAAGGCACGGGTTACCTGGTGCTGCTCACCAACGGCATCCAGATGGCCGCCGGTGGCGCCGCCGCTCCGGACACGGACTACTCGACCATCAAGACCACCCTGGGCGCGACCATCAACCCGGCAAACTGCGCGGGTCTCACCGGCACGCCTATGCAGGGCGCCTGCGGCTTCACGGCCTCGCACCTGCTGGTGGCGGCCAACCCGGCACTCGGCCCCCTGGCGCTGAATCCGGCGAACGTGATCGTCTCGTTCCACTTCACCACCGTGGCGACGCGGGACACGCTGCGCGCGCTGGGTCTGACGATCTTCAACCCGGCCGCGCCGGTTCCGGCCATCGCGGTCAGCGCGCCGCCCGGAATTCCGCTCAACAACATCAACGCCGCGCTGCCCACCTATGCCAACGCGCGCTTCGGCACGGTGACCGTGCCTTACTACTCGTACATCCCGACGGCGCAGGCGCC
>Ga0070665_100001791_pt1 | contig 24417 bp, 25 predicted proteins | sample KBSS13metaG_FD_65862 | JGI IMG/M metagenome (GOLD analysis project Ga0070665, IMG submission 65862) | Switchgrass rhizosphere microbial communities from Kellogg Biological Station, Michigan, USA - KBS S1-3 metaG | ecosystem: Host-associated > Plants > Roots > Rhizosphere > Soil ... | reverse complement strand
ACTCAGCGGTGCCCAACATCGCTTCGTGCAGAAGCGGCTAATAATAAGCTTCAACGCAGGACCGAAATGCGCGAACATCTGGAAAATATCGGATCAGACATCTCATGCACCGGAAGCTCAGACGCCCACCGCCATTGCGGTTGCTAGCACAATGGCCAAGTCCAAAGATGAGCCATTTCTTTGTTATTAAGTAACGTGCGTCCTTCCCTTTGGGAGTGTTAAGCTGCGAATGGTCATTCGGAAATGGTATTTCACCACAAATGTGCATGGCCTGCGCCACGCTTTCGACCAGATTAAGGTAGCCGTGTTGTCTTGCCAGGCGAACCTTGGCCTTGCCCCGTATTGCCTTGTGGATGGTGCTGGCGCAGACGGAGAGATCGAGGCCCGCATCCAATGGTTGATTGATAACGGCGTCAGCATCATTCGGCATCAGGCATCGATGCTTAATATTCTGAGGCCAAAGTTTCAGGAAAAAATGGATATCTACAGCGGCCACTGGCTGCGCTGCGATATTGCTTCGTTGGAAGCAGACGATGATTTTGTTCTTTATACTGACATCGACGTCATATTCCTAAAACCCCTTCCGGAACTTCTCGAGACCCCAAAATATATTGCGTGCGCTCCTGAACATCAGCGAAGCGATTATAGCTATTTCAACAGCGGCGTCATTATCATGAACATTCCTGCCCTGCGTGCGCGCCGGGAGAATCTGATCCAAGTCGTGGAGCAGCGGTTACCCGTGACGGACCCTTGGGACGATCAGAGCGCCCTAAACGATCTATTCAAGGATGAGTGGCTCAAACTTGCGCCCATTTGGAACTGGAAGCCTTATTGGGGAGCCAACGACGATGCGCTGATCGTACATTTTCATGGCCCCAAGCCGGCTCACGCGCTCCGCATGCAATTGGGTCAATTGGATCCGATCGGCAGTGATTTCCGGAAAATCTATGAGCGGAACCCTGCGGGGTATACGCATTACCTTGAAATCTTCCAGACTATCTCATCGTCCAATACAACTCTCGTTAACCGCGCAACAGCTATCAGCACCGTAGCTTAGTGCTGTCACTTATAGACTGGCTGTTGGACCTCATAGCAATAGTCCGCCTATCCGCTCCTGAATTCCTAAAATCAGACGTCATGCCGGGTATTGACTTACGGCCCGCCGGCTCCTGCTGCTGCCCTTCTGCTCTCTCTTCGTAATCGGATTTGGAGCTCGATTGTTTCGTGAAGCACACCTGACCACTGATAGCGCCCCAGCGTTGAGAAGCCCACAGAGACAAGAAGCACCTTTGCTTCCTGAGTTAGCAAAATTTCGGTCCAAATTGGCTCGACCGAAGACTGTCGTTTGAGAAAGTGATCAACGCGGACAAATTCCGAGCCGTTCGCGCCTCAAAAACGCATCTTGTGATCGTTAGGCCTCAAGCCAATCTCGATCATTATGGCGAGAGACGACGATCGCTTTGAACCGCGGCTGGGACATTCAGCACTGGACCGTGTGCGCGTTTCGAAAACGTTAGGCGCCGAACTGATGCATCGTGCCGTCCGGGCTGGAGCGAATCCCCATCGGCTGCCTCGTTTCCTCCCGAAGGTCCCGGCGCTGGCACCGCAGTCTGGCCGGTTTAATGCGAGGGGCCGAGGCGCGAATATTATCGCCAGCTTCCCTCCACATTCGACCTGGTCGTTCGATCGAGAATCAGGGATGCGCATCCGATCTCGTCAGGTGGCGGTAAACGTTCACATCGTCAGGAGCAATGCCGCCACCAGTAGGGGAGTTCAGTCTTATCTCTCATATCTGGAGCGGGATGGAGTCGACCGCACTGGCGGTCCGGGACGGCTCTACTCAACATTCGCCGATGAGGCGGACCGGAAAGCATTTGTGGCGCGAGGACGTGATGATCGACATCATTTCCGCGTGATCCTCTCGCCGGAGGACGGTGCCGCCTATGAGGACTTGAAGCCGTTCACGCGTGACATCATGGCTCAAATGGAAAGCGATCTCGGGACCACGCTCGATTGGATCGCTAGCGATCACCATGATACGGCCCATCCTCACGTCCATGTGCTGTTGCGCGGTGCGACCGAGGACGGACGAATATTAAATATCGCCGGGGACTACCTGCTCCATGGCATCCGCCATCGAGCCAACGAAGTGCTTACTCGTGATTTCGGCCCTTTGATGGAGCGCGAGCTACAGCCACAAAACGAGATTGAGGCCTATCGGCTGACCTCTCTCGATCGCACGCTCGTAGAGCGGGCTCTAGACGGCTCGATCGATTTGAGAATAAGCGGCGAAAGTATCGACTCACAACGAATTCTCAATCAGCAACTCATAGGACGGGCGCGGCAACTCGAATCGATGAAACTTGCAACGAGAACGGCGCCGCTCCGCTGGTCCCTTCTGCCAGACGCTGAGGACGTGCTGCGAACGATGGGCGAGCGGGGCGACACGATCAGGACGATTCATGCGGTAGTATCACGGTCAAAATTAGAGCGCGCGCCCGAGAATTATCGGATTCATGAACCAAATGCTGAGCCCGTAGTGGGACGCATCATGGCATGCGATAAATCCGACGAAGAGAGCGGTCGGCGCCATCTGATACTCGACGGAATCGACGGTCGAATCTATTACGCCGATATCGGCGAGGCGAGCGGGAGCTTCCCAATCGGTAGCGTGGTGCGATTGTCTCCACGGTCCGCAGAGCCGCAGCGAATCGACACGGCGATTGCCGAGATCACCTCTGCTCATGATGGCTCCTACAACGCGGACATTCACCTCAGGCACGATCCAGCCGCGCACATCGCTCTGGTCGACTCTTTCACTCGGCGGCTCGAAGCGATGCATCATACCGGCTCCGTCCAGCGCGGACACGACGGGACGTGGAAGAAAGCACCAGATTATCTCGAGCACGCCAGAGACTCTGAGGAGCGAATAGCGCGAGCAAAACCATTCATTGTCCAATCTCTGTCAACCATACCTCTCGAGCGCCAAATTGGAGCCACGGGTGCGACTTGGTTGGATCGTCAACTTATCGGCGAAATAAAGCACCAGCTGGCCGGGTACGGCTTCGGGAGCGATGTCCGCGATGCTATCCTGCGCAGACAGCAATGGCTGATTCAACAGGGGTTAGCCTACCGCAACGGTGACGACATATTGTTCCGTAGAGACATCCTCAACGTGCTCACACAGCAAGAGCTGCGCCGAACCGGCGCCCGACTTCAATCCGCAATCAGCAAACCCTATTTCGAGGCGATGCCCGGCGAACGGATAGAGGGGACCTTGCGCCAGAAGGTCGAACTCATCAGCGGGCGCTTCGCGCTGATCGAAAAGTCGCGCGAATTTACTCTTGTGCCCTGGCAGCCCGTCCTCGACCGACATATTGGCCAAGCTATTTCGGGTATCCCGCGCGATAACACGTTCGAGTGGGCAGCGGGGCGTCGCCGCGGACTCTCGCTTTGAGCAGCAAGGTACGGCTCAGACGTACAAGAGCGTAGATAAAGCCGATAACGCGGTGGTCGGCAGTGTGCGTATTCTGCTGCACGCGTAGTCGATTAAGGAGGTAATGCGATGAGCTTACGCCAGATCCGCCACGAGTTGCCTCTCCCCGAAGCTACAAGTCGTCGACTGGCGGCCATGGCCAAAGCTCAGAAGCGTTCGAAGTCCGATCTGCTAGCCGAGATGGTTGACACCTACCTCAATCGTCGATCGGGCTCGCAGCCCGATGACCGCATAAACGCCAAGCTCGATCGCATAATCCGCGTAGTGACCAAAAGCAACACCGAGTGCATCGCGATCAGTTACTGCTTGTCGAGATTCATTCGCCATCAACTGATCTATGCCGCAGCGCTCCCTCCTCCTGGCAAGGACGCCATCGCGTTCGGCGAAAAACGCTATCAAGAATTTCTCGATACCGTGGCCAGGCTAGTAGCTAGGGACACAAACCCAGTCCAACAGCCGCCTACAGAGACATCCGAGTAGAGAAAGCTGGGCGCATTTCCTTTTCAATTCGACATTATGATAGCCACGATTGAGCAAAAATCTCCCTTCAGTATGCCTTCCGATTGGACGCGTGCATTACGCCGGTGACAGCCGCCCAGCCGGGTTGATCGTTCAAATCCAAGGTTATTCCGCCTCATCTGGCATCGGGAAAAATAGGAACATAAGAGGATCATTTCGACTCGCCGAGGATGGTTTAGTGCCCTAGGATCGAAGCATGTGCGGATGACTCCACCTTGCAATCCCCCTTGGAGGGTTGGTGCAAGTACTGTTCCTCGATATCGACGACGTTCTTGTGGTCCCGACGCTCTACAAGATCAAAAGTCGGCGACGCGTCCGCGATGGGCGCAAGGTTCATTACGCCTTCCTGCCAGCCGCGCGGACCTGTCTGCTGTCGATCCTAGATGCGCGCCCCGACGCTGCGTTGGTGATCTCGTCGACTTGGCGGCTTGAGGGCCCGATGGAGTTGGCTACCGTTCTTCGCCTCAATGGTTGCGGAGATCTCGTGCAGCGCCTTCATCAAGACTGGCGAACCCGTGAACTGCCACCCAGCGCGAGCCGAGCCGAGGTAGATCGATGACTGGCTTTCTCGACATCCGGAAATCACCCATGCCGCAGCAATCGACAATGACACTTCGATCATAGACCGGCCGTGGGCTGTAATCATCGACCCCGCTGTCGGCTTGTCGGAGGAAGCTGTGTTAGCCGCCGTAAGGCTACTAGGTTAGGGGTAGTTTTGGCTCAAAAGCGCCCGCTGCCACCGACCACATGTTTTATGCCGAACTGGTCGAGCGGTGTGCGCCAATCGGCGTTTTCTAGGCGTTCGGGTTCACAAGATCGTAATCGGTGGGATCCGGGCCGAGTTCAGTCACACCCTTCGCGAGTTCGGCTCGGAACAATTTCTGGAAATCATCCTCATAAGTCGCGATGCTTGTTCGAATCGCTGCTCTCCAATGCTCACCGCGATCCCAGGCGTCCATGAAAGCGGAAGCGAGGTCGGCCTGCTGGCGGTTCGCAAACATCGCTTCGATGATCGACTTGGCCTGAAGTCTATCCTTCGTGCGTCCTGCGGCATCCTGGCGCGGTTGTCTGCGCCGCGTGGACTGGCCTACCAAGCGGTGACGTTCTGAATTGAGTGCTTTGAATGCTGTCCGATATCGAAACGCTGGTCGCCGAGTTCGACCGCGCCAATGCCCATCTTGTCGCCGGCACCGAGGCGATGCTCGCCGGCTTCATCGCTGACCGGCCGACTCACGCGCGCTTCATGAACACGCTGTCTTTGCTCGAGCATATGGGCAGCCACAAGATCATGGCGACCCAGCACGGCCCGGGCATCGACCAGCCGACATTGAAGCACCTGGCAGAGGAAACCCGCCACGCCTTCTTCTTCAAGCGCCACGCCAACCGCGAGGCCGGCCGCACTCTGGAATACAGCCAAGCCGACATGATCGCGCCCTTGGCCGCCCGCCGCTATTTCCAGCGGCTGGAGGCCGAGATGGTCCACACCTTCCCGACGAACATCCATCCCCGCGCCGTCTATCTCACCATGTCGATGGTTATCGAATTCCGCGCTGTCTGGAGCTACCGGCTTTATCAGGCCGCTCTGGTCAAGGCGCGTAGTCTGGTCTCGCTCAAGAGCCTGCTGGCGGAGGAATCAGGCCATCTGACCGACATGGCCGAACGGTTACGCGGGTTGGGCGAGTTCGATCTCAATCGACTGTGGCGGTTCTGTGCCGCCGAAACGATGCTCTATGCGCGGCTGCTGTCAGCGTTCGCCGAAACTCCCGCCTTAGCGGAAGCTGCTTAGTTGCCTATCGATCGCGGCGCCCTATTCGGTATTCGGCTCGAAGCTCGTTAAAGACCGCTCGGGCCGGTTTGGTCCTGCCTTTGCCAAGTCCTCCAGCCCTTGACGGATTCCCGCGAGGGTACTCGCGGCCGCGGCCAAATCCAATGCCTCCTGGTCTGGGTTTTCCGTCGTTAAGCTCTCTCGGACCGGCCTGGGGCGATACCCTCAAGCTACAGTAAATTTCCCGGGTAGTCCTTTGATTTCCTCACCGTCGGGTGGGGTAAAAAGGATACCTCCCAACAGTATGGTATCGGCGGCTCGATCCCACGTCTCTACAGGGACATTCAGAAAATCCACTATCCTGGCCTGGACCTCTCGCATTTAGCCATCGACGGCGGTGTTGTGACATGACTTCCTAATCCTGCTTCGCCGCGATACAGGGCATTGGCAAAAGGGAGGAAAATCGCATGGTCCAGATCAAGCCGGTTCTGCGGCTCAACATGTCGGGCTGCGGCATCGGGCCTGACAGGGCGCTGGAGGCCGATCGCTACCAGGCGGCGCTCGACATGGCCGAATATGCCGACAATCACGGCTTCGCCATCGTCAATGTCGAAGAGCACCACGATGTCGAGATCGGTTGGATGGGCTCTCCGCTCACCATGGCGGCGGCGGTCGCGGCCAGGACGAAACACGTGCAGATCCGCGGCTCGGCAGTGCTGGTGACCCTTTACGACCCCCTGCGCCTGGCCGAGGACATGGCGCTGCTCGACGTCATCAGCCGGGGCCGTTTCGTCCTCTGCGCCGGCCAGGGCTATCGCCCCAGCGAATATCACATGATGGATCGCGATTTCGCCGCGCGCGGCAGGACGATGGATTTCGTCATCGAAACGCTGCTCAAGGCCTGGAGCGGCCGGCCGTTCGAGTATCGCGGCCAGACAGTCGGCATCTCGCCCCTTCCCTACACCCAGCCACACCCGCCGCTCCATATCGGCGGCATGAGCAAGGTCGCGGTCCGCCGCGCCGCCCGCTTCGGCCTGCCGTTCTTCCCCGCCCAGCCGAATGCCGAGTTCGAGGCTCTGTACTTGGAAGAATGCGAACGACTGGGCAAAAAAGGCGAAATCATCATCCAGCGCGAGATGCAGCTCTGGTTCCTCGCCGACGACCCGGACGAAGCCTGGGGCACGCTCGGCCCCTATTTCCTGAAAGAATCCCAGCAATATTCCAGCTGGCGCCGCACCGGCGTTGAGCGCTCCTTCTCCAACACCAGCCAATCGGTCGAAGAACTCCGCGCTACCGGCGTCTACGACATCCTGACCCCGGACGAGGCCTCGGCGAGGATCAAGGCCGCGACCGCCGACTATATGCCGATCATCCAGCCGCTGACCGGCGGCCTGCCGTTGGATCGGGCCTGGCGGTGCATGGATTTGTTTGGAGAGGTGATGGGAGGGGTTTAGAAATGCAGAGCCTACCGTTCACGGCTACTTAAACTCCCAGAGCATCATCGCCGCATCGGCCGGCGATGGCGCCGGCGGCCATGCCGGCCTCGCATCCTCCGTCGGCACAGCGAACGTCCTCGCGGCAACTGCTACCGAATTTACAGATCAGGATTGCCGTAGAGCTTCAGGGGCCCCGACCGGGGCCCCTTCGCGGTATTACCGAGGTTTCGGGGACTGGATGGCCGCGACGACCTGGGCCTCGGCCTGGCTGACCGCCTGCTTCACGCATTGCCGATTCTGACCCTGCTCCTTATCGAACGGAAAGAGTTGGTCCAGCTCGTCGCACCCCTCTTTTGCCACCTCGACGATACGCGCCTTCAGCGCCGCTTGGTCCTCGGGCTTGCTCAGGTCGAGGTCGTTGACCTGCACATGGTGGGTCAGCGAGATCTCCTCAATCGGGGCGCCGATGGTGGTTTTGCCGACCACCTTGCGATGAACCTGGTGTGGCGCAATGACCGTTATCTCCTCAATCGGCTGAGCGAAAGCGGCGGTGCCGGCAAGCATTGTCCCGACGAATGCAAGCGCGGGAACATGGAAATGCCTGGTGCGAGCAGAAAGCGTGGTGGTGTTCATCGCAGTCTCCCTTTGCAAGTACCGGTTAGGCAGCGGCTCTGATATCGGGATGCCGTGCGGCAATGGCTTCCGCGATAGCTTGGCATTCCCGAAAGCCCTGTGCAGCCGGGTTTTTACCTGAGTTGGTTCGGGCGGTTGATGTAAAATGCCGGGGTAAAGCCCCTATAGCTGCTCTGGTCGCGGAGGCTGAACCATAGCCTCGCTCCGCGCGCTGCCCGCGGGAACCCCTCTATCTCAGCGCTCCTTGGTGCAATCGTAGAAAGTGTGCCGCCCGATCTCGACCAGCGGCAGGCGGAAATGGCCCCAGCTATAGGACCAGGTCGTCGCACCGAAGGGGGGTCTTCGATTCGGCCGGCGACGGTGTCGGCGGCGATGCGTTCGGCGAGGCTGAAGTCGGGGTCGCTGTCGTTTACCGTCAGCAACTTGGTCCGGTTCGGGTTGCCCGGGTTCCAGGCGGCGAACTGGCTGCGGGCGCGGTTCGCCGCCGGATCGATCTGCGCAGCTCAACGCCTCGGCCACGACGGCCTGCCTGCACCGATTAGAGGCGCTTGCGGGATAGGATTCCATCGCGTACCCCGGTGCGGTCAGCTGAAAGACAGGACGAATCCAGATGCCCGAGCAGCCCGGCTCCTCTAACCCGCAGCTCAACCTGCCGGACCCCGGCCAAATCGGGCCGCAGCTCGGCCTGATGCTGGAGCCGGACCTGAAATCGATGCATCTCAGGATTGGCCAGGACGGCAAGCTGATGGCCGGCATCGTGCTCGGCGCCGACCATCTGGATGGGCTGATCCAAAACCTGGAACAGATTCGCGAGCGGATGCTGCCGGCGCCGCCGGTCAAGGCAGCGCCGGAAGAACCGGCTCCCGCCCAACCGGGCCCGCCGCAAGCCGCTGCACCCGAGCCGGCGTCACCCGAACCGGTACCCACCGAGTTTTCCCCGGACATCGCGCGCGAAATCAAAGGCACGCATTACGATTTCGGGCTCAGCGACAACGGCCAACAGCTGATCTTCTCGGTGCGCGACGAAGGCCTCGGCTGGCTCTCCTTCCGCTTCGGCGCCCGACTGCTCGAGCGGATGCTCAGGGTCGTGAATTCGGCGAAGAAAACCGGCTAAGGCGTGGTCTCTGTTCATGCTTGATCGAGACATTTGGCTGACCGCCAACCTGATCATCAAGCAGCATGGCGACGATGCTGAAATCCAAGCCGCAATGCGGGTCGACGAAATGTCCTCCCGCGGCGACTTTCTGGGTCGGGCTGTCTGGCGCCGAATTTTGAAGGCAGTGAGGGCGTTGAAGGTGCTGGCGCCGGCCGGCCCATTGCATTAATCCCGGCCGATGAACAGGATCTATCCTAAGTTCGTCAATCGGAACATTGCAGTGCCGGATTGAGCGAAGATCCCATTCGTACCCAAGGGTATGCCGCCGGCGATGATATTCACGATAGGAGCGGCCAAAGGGATCGCCCGCGCTCGGTGGCGACGCGAGCACGGCGATCGAGTGCCCTCCGAGGAAGAGATCAAGCAGTTCGTATTTACCTTCCTCGCGCGCTGGCGTGGAGATGAGGGCCACCGATACGCGGTATTGGCGCGCTGGGCTTACGAGTCCCTTCGTGACGCCAAGAAGGATCTCGAGCGGGCCACCACAAATCAACGCCGGGCCGAGATGGCTCGACCCGACATCGTATTGTCGCCGGAGCTCGACGAGACGCGAGCGAATCTGGCTTTGGATTGGGACGATGACGCTGAGTTTGCCCTCCCGCATTGCCCTAGCCAACCGGCTCCCGGTGCTGTCAAACGGTTCATCTTGTTGAACCCGCCGCAACAACCAAGAAAGGTGGGAAAAAAGCTAAATAACGGATAGGCCGAAACTGTCACGCCAGCTTGCTCCCACCTGCTTCGGGATAGCGCCAATGTGGAGACAGTTATCTGCCGGGTTGCTCCGTCGGCCTGTCCTGCGGCACAGATATGTACGTGCAGGCGCGGTCGCGACCGAGGATCTCTAGCGTTATGGGCAGGTAGTCGATCGCGATGAATAGGCTCTGCAGGAACAGAAGTACCATCAGCAGGCCGAAGCGCCTCATATGAGCGTGTCCACTGGCAACACGGCGGACGATGGCTTCGCCATAGCTGAAACGTACCGCTGCCAAAAGCCGTTCGATCTTCTCTGGACCGAAAATCGACTTGAACAGGCCAGTGAACGGCGACGTGTGATTGACGCCCCGCCGCTCGGGCGGGTTTGATTTGGCGCCCTCCTGCGGTGTGCGTTCATCTCGATCGACACCGTCATCGGGGAAACGCCTCGCTGGCGGTGACCGTCTGCGTGAAGGGTGTTTCATAACGTCCTCTCGGTTGGAACATTCAAAGAACATCGAGATAGATTCCACGCCCACACAGAATGGTCAATGGGAAAAATCACTTGCCATAGGGTACAAAACCCACTAGGCTGTCATCCATGGGCCAGACACTCTCCGCCCGACTTGAACGCGCAATGCGGGACGCAGGCTATAATCCGCGGAGCCTTTCGCTTGCGGCCGGGTTGGGCACGACCGCGGTCAGGGATATCCTCGATGAGCGGATCGCCAGCCCACGCTATGCGACCCTGAGCGCATTGGCGAAGGTGCTTGGTGTGTCGGCAGAGTCTCTGGCAACCGGGGAGCAGGCCGAAACCCTTGCGCCCGCCACGACGGCTCCTAGAGAGCGGGACTTTCCCATCTACGCAGCGGCGCGCGGTGGCGACGAGGGATCCCTCGTAATGGATTCGACACCAATCCAATACATTGCTCGACCTGATCCGCTTCTGACCGTCAGTTCCGCCTTTGGCGTTTATGTCGTCGGCGAATCCATGATCCCGGCATATGAACAGGGGGACATTGCTCTAGTTCATCCCGGCCTTCCGCCAAGGCGTCGAGCGGACGTGATCCTGGTCCGATCGGACGCCCATGGAACGCCGGACGCATTGATCAAACATCTGATCGGCTGGAATGAGGAGACTTGGCACCTGAGGCAATATAACCCGCCGCGCGACTTCACCTTGCCGCGGGCGGAATGGGCGCTAAAGACGATCGTCGGCCGCTACAACACGCGATAGGAGATGTCATCCGCAACGACGTGCAGATGCGCGAGGCGCGCGATCAAATGGATCGCGATTATTCCGACTCTCTGGGTTGAGCCTCAAGAAAGTCCGTCAATCGTTCCTTTAGCTTCCGCGTCTCGTCGGCCGTCACTGGAAAGCGGTGCCCGTCCATCTTTACGGTAACGGAGGTACCGGCGACCATGAGCGGCCCATTCCAGGCGATGTCGACGCCGTTGCGGTGGATGGCGTTGTTACGCAGAACCCAGCCCTCACGGTCGCGGACCAGACCATCGGCCAGCATATCGATATGGCTGTGCCTGCCCCAGCTGGTTTTTTTCTGAGCCGCTCGCTGGCGCGCGAAACGGCTGAGCAGCACTGATAATATCGCGGTGATAGGCATAGATACAATTTAAGATAATCCGCCCTGTGCGTCCAGAAGCGCACACGACTCGATGTTACGGTTTAGGGACCATCTGACCGCGTTTCAATTCGGGCAAGGCACGCACTCCCTCATCCTTGATAGGGCCGCAAAATTAGGTCTTTGTGGACAATGACACGCAGCGGCCAGCCCGGGCGGACTGTGATTGTCGGCTGGATGTCGATGTCCTTCTCAACGATGCGCTGGCCGGCCTGATTGGTACTCTCGGCCGTCGATTCCCGGATCGCCTCGACAAGATTGCTCTGGTTGCTGCCGAACGTGACCTGGGTTCCGATGCCGAGCAAAGTCGACATCGCGATTCCCTTGAGGAGCGTCCAGCTATGGTAGTCGACGTCGTCTTCGAGCCCGGCATAGCCGGCCGCGTCGGTCGCCGGCAGGTTGTCGATCTGGATCGATGAGCCGTCGGGCATGACAATGCGTTGCCAGACCAGCAGCGCCCGGCTTTGGCCAAACGCGATCACACTGTCGTAGCTCCCGATCAGCTTACTCCCCTGTGGAATCAATAAAATCCGGCCGGTGACGGAATCGCGCACCGCCTCGGTCACCTGGGCCGTGACCATGCCGGGTAAGTCGGAATCCAGCCCTGTCAGCAGGCTGGCAGCGATCACCGTTCCCGCCAGCACCTCGTAGGGCGATGCCGGTGTCTCCAGCGCGTGATCGTTGTAGATGCTGTGGGCGGCGGCCTGGTTGACGAACTCCAGCTTGCGCTGTTGATCGTTTGGGTCGCGGTCGGGATCGAGGTTCAGGTGCACCGCCCCTGCCCCCGTCTCAGTGGCAGATGTTCCGGGCGCGGACACTGGAGCACTGGTAGAACGCGACACGGGCGTCACACCACCCTGGGTGAGTTGGAAGAAGACGCCCGCTTCCCGGGCCTGCTGTGCCTGCTGGGCGCGGCGTAGCCGTTCGGCGCGTGCGGCTTCGTCCTCGCCACCGGCGGGATCGACGCCGAGCTGCTTTTCGCGTGCGACGATCGGCGGCCCGAGATCGCCCGGCAACGGCGGCCCCAGCGGGGGCTTGGACTTTGCCATCTGCCCGTAGTCGCCGGGAAGATTGGCCAACGCGTCGGGCGTGTTTTGGCGCGCCGCGCCATAGAGCTCGTCGCTGCCGAGACGGGGATGGAAGCCGGATCCTTCGAGCGCGATCCAAGTAACACCGAAGAGGCCGATGCAGCCGACAGCAGCAATACCGATCAGCAGGGTTCGCTTGAAGCGGACCACACGGCGCGGCGTGGCCCTCAGCGCCAGAGCTTCGGGATTGAGCTTAGGAGGTTCGGCAGCATCGCTCACGATCCCCTCCCTGCTTCCGGGGCGGGCGTTGCGCTATCGGTGCGGCTGATGCGGACGACCTCCTGAGGATCCTGGCCCAACCGTAGCTCGGCAGCGGCGAAAAGGCGGTCGACAATGTAGTAGTTGTGCCGAACCCGGTAGTTGACGAGTTGGTTGTCGCCCAACGGGCCGACCACGAACAATGGCGGCGCCTCGCCTTGATCGATCCGCGCCGGGAACTCGATATAGACATGCATGCCATCGTCGAACGCCCGGGTCGGCCGCCAGGGCGGATTGTCGCCGGAAATCGCGTACCGGAAGTGCAGGTCTTCGAGTGCCAGGTTCTCAGCGACCGGCGCCACCGCCTCAGCGCGTTGGTTCTGCTGATGGAGTGCAACCAACTGGTCATGCGGATAGGTCCACGAAATCGCCGCCATCGCGGTCCGGTCGGTGCTCTCCATCACGAGGTGGTAGCTGCGCCTGTCCGTCATGATGACGAGGTTGGTTTTCAGGCCGGTCGCAAACGGTTTCACCAAAACGTGCGCCTGTTTCGTTGCGCCACTGCCGCTGGCAGTGTCGCCGACGACCCAACGCACTGTGTCGCCCGCGGACACCGAACTCAGGGTTTCGCCGGGTTGCAAGGTGACATCGGTCACCTGCTCCGGCGCCGCGTAAAGGCGGTAGAGCGCGCCGTCCGTGAAAGGGTAGACCTGCACCGCATTGATGTAGCCGTGGGCAGTCGGCTCCTGGATCGCCGCTTTGTTGGCGACATCGACGCGCGCTGTCGGCGCGGCCGCTTCATGCTTGCCGTGCGATGACGGGGGCGGGAGGAGCTGTCCGGCCAACGGCACCGGTTCCGGCACCGCCACGATCTGCACAGGCTTTGGATCGGGCTGGACCACGGCGGGCTTGAAGTCGCCATTGTCGTAGCGGATCGCCGGCGGTCTCTCACGGCCGGCGCACCCGGCGAGCGCGAGCAGCGAGGCGCTAAGAATGAGCGTGGTGCGAGCAGAACTCATGCGCTTCTCCTTCAATGGGCGTTTGCGGGATCCAGTTCGCGCGACCAGGCGATGCCGGTGACATAGAGGCCGAGCGGATTCTTGCGCAGCACATCGGCAGTGCGCGGGGTTTCGATGGACGTCGTCAGGATGGCGGTCCACTGCTCGGTCGAAGCCAGGCTTCCCTGGCGATAAGTCTGCTCGGTCCACTTCACCTGGAAGGACGTGTCGGAGGCCCGCACGACGCTGGAGACCTCAACCGACACGCTGCGGTCGCCGATCGCCTTGAACGGATCGGCCCCGCGCGCGTAGTCGCCGAGGAAAATGGCGGCATGGCCGCTGACCAGATCGTAGGCTTCGAGCCAGTTGCGCCGGACCAGCACCGGATCGATCGACAGTGAACGCACATCGGTGACGAAACGGGCGAGATACCAGGCGATCTGCGCGTCGCTTGGCTGGTAGGGCGTGATCGCCGGCGCCACCGCCTGGACCTCGCCCAGCCTGTCGACCTCGACGACATAGGGCGTGACCCGGCTGTGCGCCGATTGCCAGACCATGCCGCCGGCAAGTCCAAGGCTGAGCGTCAGGCAGCCGAACGCCATCAGGCGCCAGTTCGCCGCCTGGACGCGGGCAGAACCGATCCGCTCGTCCCAGAGCTGCGCCGCCCTCTGATATGGCGTGATGGGCTCCGGCGTGTGGCCATAGCGCTGGAGCGTCCGCTTGAACAGCATAGGTTAGTCTTCTTTCTGGTCGAGCTCGGGATTTGCGGGCGCGCCGGGGCGATCGCCTTCCTTCACAGCCTGCGTCGCCAACTGGCGGTGATGACGGGCTCGCTGTTCGGCCTGCAGCCGGCGGGCCCAAGCGGGTGGATCGGTGGTGGCCTCGCGCGGCGAACCGGTCACAGGTGCCGCCGCGGCGCCCGCAAATGGTCCGCCGCCGGTGGCGCGCCAGGCCGCTCGCCGTCCGGCCTGCGCACGCTCGGACAATGCGGTACCGGTGCGCTGCAAGAAGGACCGCACACCCTGTGCCGCCGAATCCCCGCTCGCTTGCGCCATGCCACGGATGCCGGCCGCAATGCCGCCAATCCCAGTTGCGCCTGACGTTGCCTGTCCCAAACCGTAGGCGCTGGACGCGGCCGACCCCATGGCCGTGCCGGCGCGGATCGCGGCGAGCCCGCCCGATCCCGCGGCACCGAGCAGACGGGCTCCGCCCAGGGCTGCCCCACCGGTCAACAACGCGGCACCAGCAACCGCGCCTGCCGTGCCGACCGCGGCCCCGGCGCCGAGCTGCGGTGCGCCGGAGACCAGGCCGGTGGCGATGGCCGGCCCGAATATGCTGAGGCCCATCAGGGTGATCGCGGCCAGGACCAGCGACATCGCGCCGGCGACGGTGGGCTCCTGCCCCTGGGCGGCGGCGGTGAAGGAGGAGAACAGCGTGCTGCCAATGCCGACGATGATGGCCAGCACCATGATCTTGACGCCGGAGGAGACGACATTGCCGAGGACGCGCTCGGCGAGAAACGATGTCTTGTTCCATAGGGCGAAGGGCACGAGCACGAAGCCGGCCAGGGTCGTCAGCTTGTATTCGAGGATGGTGATGAAGAGCTGCACGGCCAGAATGAAGAAGGCGAGCACGACGATGAACCAGGCGACCAGCAGCACCGCGATGATCACGAAATGGCTGAAGACGCTGCTGAACCCGATCAGCGATGCGGCCTGCTGCAGCAGCGGATAGGCCGCTGCAAAACCGGTGCCGGCGAGCTTGCCCGGCATCAGCAGATCGGCGGCCGTCAGTCCCGTCCCGGTGGCGTTCAACCCTAAGGTCGAGAAGGAATTGAAAACGATGGTCGCGAGGTTCTGGAAATTATTGATGATGAAGGCGAAGGCACCGATATAGAGCGTCTTCTTTATCAGCCGTGCGAGCACATCGCCGTCGCGGTCGAGCGCCCAGAACAGGCCCGCCAGGGTGATGTCGATGCCGATCAGCACCGAGGTCAGCGCCACGACGTCGCCGTTCAGCAGACCGAACCCGCTATCGATGTAGCGGATGAAAGTCTGCAGGAACTGATCGATGATGCCGAGGTTGCCCATCGCACGCGCGCCTTGCCGACAGCGCACTATTGCGGCGTGTAGGCGTTGGGGGAGCCGAGGAACCTCTGGAGGTCCGCCCGCCCCTGCGCCTCCGCCTCGGCCTCGTTGGCGTCCTTCAGCGCCTCTGCCCGCCCCTGAGCCGCCATGAGCGTCTGGATCTGCAGCTGCTGCTTGATCGACAGCGCCAGCAGCTGGTTGGTCGCCTGGCTCACCTGCAGATTGCCGCCGGCGCCCTGGCTGGCATTGACGAGATCGGCGAGCTTGCTCGTGTCGGCCTGCACCGTTTGGGCAATCTGCGACTGGATCTGCATGGTCTGCAGGAAGGCGTTGCGGGCATCCTGCCACCGCGCCTGAGCGTCGGCGAGCAGCTGGGGAGTGCTCGTCCCGGCGCCGTAGGATTGCGGATAACGCTGCTGGAAGGCGGTCTCGACCGACTGGACGCTGGAGCCGATGCCCTGCGCCTGGTTGATGAGGTTGCTGACTTGCTGAAGATCGTTGGTGATGGCGCTGAGCGACGAGAAATCCAGGCTCGACAGATTGCGGTCCATGTTCGCCAGCATCGCCGCTTCGTTTTGCAGCGACTGGATCTGGTTGTTGATCTGCTGCAGCAGCCGCGCCGCCTCCAGCACATTCTGGGCGAGATTGGCGGCGTCGATCACCGGGTATGGCGCGGCGGCCGGCGTCAGCGCGACGATCGTGACAGCGGCCGCAATGGTGACGACGATCGCGGCCGAGCTGAGAAAGCGAAGCTTCATGACATAGCCTCCTGTTGCTATGGAAATTGGGCGAGGAGATCGGCAGCCCATGTGAGACCGGTCGACTCAAAGAAGGCGGCGGTAAAGCCCTCGAACCCCTGCTCGGCGAGGATACGATCGATGCGCTGCTGATCGGCGGGTGACGATGCACCACACAGCGCCAGAGCGATGGGGCCGAGCCCCAGCTCGAACAGCCGGTTGCCGCGGCGGGACTGCAGATAGTAGTGCCGCTTCGGCGTCGCCCGGGCGATCAATTCGATCTGGCGCTCGTTCAATCCGAAGCGCTCATAAGCGGCGCGGGACTGCGGCTCGATCGCACGATCGTTGGGCAGGAACAGGCGTTGCGGACAGGATTCGATGATCGCCGGCGCGATCGCACTGTCGGCGATATCGGCGAGCGACTGGGTCGCGAACACGACCGCGACGTTCTTCTTGCGCAGCACCTTCAGCCACTCGCGGATCCGCGCCGCGAACACCGGATTGTCGAGAAAGACCCACGCCTCATCGAGGATGAGCAGCGTCGGCCGGCCGTCGAAGCGCTCCTCCAGCCGATGGAAGAGATAGGTCAGCACCGGCAGCACCACGGCGGCCTCGTGCAGCAGCGCCTCGGTCTCGAAGCATTGGACGTCAGCCAAGGCGAGCCGATTTTCGGCGGCGTCCAGCAGCCGGCCGAACGGCCCGTCGAGCGTATAGGGCATGAGCGCAGCGCGAAGGGCGTTCGACTGCAGCACTACCGAGAGGCCGGTGAGCGTTCGCTCCTCGGCCGGGGCCGAGGCCAGGCTGCTCAGCGCCGACCAGACCGCCTCCTTGACTTCCGGGGTGACGACGATCTTCTCATGCGCCAGCAGCGCGCCGATCCACTCGGCCGCCCAGCTCAGCTCGGCCGGATCAGCGATCCCGCGCAGCGGCTGGAAGGCCAGCGAACCGTCCGATCCCAGCGCATGATGGGCGCCGCCCATCGCGAGTACCGCGGCGCGCGCAGAAAATCCCTTGTCGAAGATGTAGAGCTGCGATCCTGGATACCGCCGGAACTGCAAGGCGATCAGCGCCAGTAGTACCGACTTGCCGGCGCCGGTCGGCCCAACGATCAGCATGTGCCCGACATCGCCGACATGGGTCGAGAAACGGAATGGCGTCGAGCCGCTGGTCTCGGCCTGGAACAGCGGCGGTCCGGCGAGATGCTCGTTGCGGGTAGGCCCAGCCCAGACCGAGGACAATGGCACCAGATGCGCCAGGTTGAGCGTATGGACGATCGGTTGGCGGACATTGGCGTAGGCGTGACCGGGCAAGGAGCCGAGCCAGGCTTCCACCGCGTTGATGCCCTCGCGGATGCAGGTGAAACCGGCGCCATTGACCACACGTTCGACTGCGCGACGCTTGTCCTCCGCCCGTTGCCGGTCGGCATCCATCACGGTGATGGTAGCCGTAAGATAGCCGAAGGCGACATGGTCGCCGCCCAGCGCCTGAAGGGCCAAATCGGCGTCGACGACCTTGTTGTCGGCGTCGGAATCGAGCAGCGGGACTGGTTGGCTGTAGAGGACCTCCCGCAGCAACGCGGTGATCGACTTGCGCTTGTTGAACCATTGCCGCCGCAGACTGGTCAGCGTCCTGGTCGCCTCTGTCTTGTCCAGCGCGATGAACCGCGTCATCCAGCGATAGGAGAAGTCTTGATGGTTGAGCGCGTCCAGGATGCCGGGATGGGTCAGGTTGGGAAATCCCAGCACCGTGACGGTGCGGAGATGCTGGTCGCCCAGCATTGGCTCGGTCCCGCCGCTCAACGGCGTATCCGCCAGGATGGCGTCGAGATAGAGCGGCGTCTCGGGCGCTGCCACCACATGCCGCCGAGCCGAGATCGCGCCATGCAGATAGGTCAGTGTCCCGCCGTCATCGAGCGCCGAGATCTCCGGCATGAAGCCCGATAGCAGGTCGCGCACCCGCTCGGTCTCGGCGAGGAACCCGGCAAGTTCCTGCCGCCAGTCCCTGCCCCGTTCCGGTTCGGCTGTTTCCAGCAGTGCCTGCTCCGCACGCGCCACCTGATCGGCCGCCGGCATATAGAGGAGCGTGAGATGATAGGCGCTCTCAAACCGCGCGCGCCGCCCCTGCGCCAGCACGGAATCCGACTCCGCCGCGAAACTTGCGCGCCGCTCCGCATCGACCAGCCACGATGCTGGGTCGGGAAACGCGGATTCCGGATAACCCGCCGCCGCGAAACGTTCGCCCTCGAAAAACAGCGCCCAGCTCGACCCGAAGCGGCGCAACACGTTGTTGAGACGCGCGCAGGCACCAACCAGCTCGGCATCGGTTGCGCTTTCGAGATCCGGCCCGCGGAAACGGAAGGTCCGCTGAAAGCTCCCGTCCTTGTTCAGGATCACGCCGGGCGCGACCAGAGCTGCCCACGGCAAATGATCAGCGAGACGCTCGGTAGTCCGTCGATATTCGGCCAGGTTCAGCATGCCAACCATCCCCGCTGGCGAAGATGACGCGCCAGCACGGTGGCGAACTCGGGATCGCGCTTGGCGGCGAAAACGGCGAGGGAGTGGCCGACGACCCAGAAGACAAGCCCAGCGAGCCAGACTTGTAGGCCCAGGCCAAGCGCCGCCGCCAAGGTGCCGTTGAGGATCGCGATGCCGCGCGGCGCGCCGCCGAGCAGGATCGGCTCGGTCAGCGCCCGATGCAGCGGAACTTCGAACCCCTCGAGACGCACACTCACGAGACCAACGCCCCGCCGCCGAAGCTGAAAAACGAGAGAAAGAAGCTCGACGCTGCAAAGGCGATCGACAGGCCAAAGACGATCTGGATCAAACGCCGGAAGCCGCCGCTGGTTTCTCCGAAGGCGAGCGACAGGCCGGTGACGATGATGATCATCACCGCGATGATCTTGGCCACCGGTCCCTGCACACTGTCCAGGATCTGCTGCAGCGGCTGTTCCCAGGGCATGTTCGCCCCGGCCGCCTGCGCCGCGCCAATGGGCAAAAGCCCGATCAATCCCGAGGTAACGGCAAGCCGCAGGAGGTGGCGGATCCGATCAGCTGACGAAGCAAACATGGAATGTGCCTTTTCAGAGAGTGTTGCGACGATGGGGATCGAGGTCGGTGACGGCGTAGTCGCCGTCGGCGTCCAGACCGATAACGTCGCTGATCGTCTCGATGCGGCGGGAGGTGCCGCGGCCGCGGATGAAGACGATCACGTCGATCGCTTCGGCGATCAGCCGGCGGGGAACGGTGACGACGGCCTCCTGGATCAGCTGCTCGAGCCGATAGAGAGCAGCCCGCCCGGAATTGGCATGAACCGTGGCGATGCCGCCCGGATGGCCGGTATTCCAGGCTTTGAGCATGTCGAGCGCCTCGGCGCCCCGCACTTCGCCGACGATGATCCGGTCGGGTCGGAAGCGCAGCGTCGACCGCACCAGATCGGCAAGCGAGACGACACCGGGCTTGGTCCGCAGGGCAACGCAATCCGGCGCGGCGCATTGCAGTTCGCGCGTGTCCTCGAGAAGGATGATGCGCTCGTCGAGCCCGGCCATCTCGGCCAGCAGCGCATTGGCCAGGGTGGTCTTGCCGGAGCTGGTTCCGCCGACGATCAGCAGATTGTGGCGGTCGACCACCGCCTGGCGCAGCATCACCGCTTGTGGCGGCAAGAGGATGCCGTCCGTCACATAATCGTCGAGCGTATAGATGCGCGCTGCCGGCTTACGGATCGTGAAGCACGGTCCCAACGCTACCGGCGGCAAGATCCCCTCGAAACGCTCGCCGGCGACGCCTTCGTCGCGTGGCGGCAGCTCGGCGCTGATCACCGGGTTGCCGGCATGCACTTCCAGCCGGACATGGGACGCGACAAGGCGGATGATCCGCTCCACCTCAGTGCTCTCGAGCCGGACACCCGTGTCGGCGCGCCCCGCGCCCAACCGATCAAGCCGTAGCCCGCCGTCGGGATTCACCATGACCTCGACGACGGTCGGGTCCGCCAATGCCGCGGCGATCGTCGTCCCCATCGCTGTCCGCAGCATAGAGCGCCGGCGCCCCTCGGATTCTGGATGGAAGAGATCGCTCAAGGCTTCTCTCCTCCCCGCCCTTCATGCGGGTCGGCGCGACCGAGCGTCCGTGTGCCGCCGGCGAGGTTGCGCCCAACTTGGTCGATGAAGGCCTTAAACCAGTCGCGACCGATGGCGAGATAGAGCTGGTGCCGGCATTTTGCAGGAGGTTTCATCGCAGCGCCTTCAGAATTCCGGCAGCAGGTCGTGATCAGGATTGCGGTGCAGATCCCCTTCGTTCATCGCGTGGGCTTGGCTGACCGCACTGAGCCCCCCACCGCGATCCATGGCGTCGGCGGCGTCATCGGCGTCGTCCTCGAGGCCGGGATCGGTCGCAGGATCGACCGCCTGCGGTTTGGAGATACCCTCTTCCCCCAGACCGGGATGGCGCTGCTGCTGGAGGCCGCCCTCCTCATCCGCGCCACCGGCCTCTCCATCGGCGGTCGCGACAAGCTGCAGATGCAGTCCGCGGACCTGCCCGCTCCAATCGTCGGGACGGGCTGCAGGCCGATCACGGTAGCCGCCCTCGGCCAGTACGGGTGCCGGTGCGACCCGACCGATGAAGTTGCAATCCTCGTAATAGCGGAGCTTCTTCGCGCGGATCGGCGCCAAACCTGACACCAGAACCAGCTCGTCGGCTGGCGGAAGCTGCATGACCTCGCCCGGCGTCAACAGTGGCCGCGCGGTCTCCTGCCGGCTGACCATGACATGCGACAACCAGGGCGACAGCCGATGGCCGGCATAGTTGCGCATCGCCCGTAATTCTGTCGCGGTGCCTAAAGCATCCGAGATCCGTTTGGCCGTGCGCTCGTCATTGGACGAGAACGCGATCCGGACGTGGCAGTTGTCGAGGATGGCATTGTTTTCGCCATAGGCCTTGGAAATCTGGTTCAACGACTGGGCAATTAGGTAGGCCCTGATCCCATAGCCGGCCATGAACGCCAGCGCCGTCTCGAAAAAATCGAGCCGCCCCAGCGCCGGAAACTCGTCCAGCATCATTAGCAGCTGATGCTTGCGCCGTTTGCCGGGATCGCCTTCCAGCCGCTCGGTCAGGCGGCGGCCGATCTGGTTCAGCACCAGCCGCACAAGCGGCTTGGTCCGAGAAATGTCCGACGGCGGAACGACCAGATAAAGCGATACCGGGCGTTCGGCATCGACCAGATCGGCGATGCGCCAGTCGCAGGCTGCCGTCGTTGCCGCAATGGTCGGATCGCGGTAGAGTCCGAGAAATGACATCGCCGTGCTCAGCACACCGCTGCGTTCGTTCTCCGATTTGTTCAGCACCTCACGTGCAGCGCTGGCGACGACAGGGTGAACCTGGGGATGCCCTGGCGTGCCGATATGGTTGGTGCCCATCATCCGCCGCAGCGTGTGGGCGAAGCTGTGCTGCGGGTCGGACAGGAAGGTCGCGACGCGGGCGAGCGTCTTCTCCGGCTCCGCGTACAACACGTGCAGGATCGCGCCGACCAGTAGGGAATGGCTGGTCTTCTCCCAATGCGACCGCCGCTCCAGCGCGCCTTCGGGATCGACCAGGATGTCCGCGATATTCTGGACATCGCGAACCTCGTTCGGCCCCTTCCTAACCTCGAGCAAGGGATTGTAGCGGGCGCTGCGAATATCGGTCGGGTTAAACAGCAGGCAGTGCGAGAACTTCTCCCGCCAGCCCGCGGTCAGCTGCCAGTTTTCTCCCTTGATGTCATGAATAACGGCTGAGCCAGTCCAGGATAGCAAAGTCGGGACGACGAGGCCGACGCCCTTACCGGAACGGGTTGGGGCGAAGGCCATGACATGCTCGGGCCCATCATGGCGCAGATACTGCCTGCCCCGGCGTCCAAGGAACACGCCGGCAGCCCGGAAAAGGCCGGCCGCTTCGATCTCAATCGCAGTTGCCCAGCGTGACGAGCCGTAGGTCGTGACGACTCGGGTCTGCCGCGCCCGCCACAACGAACCGACGATAGCGACGATGCAGCCCAATATGCCGCTCAACGCCGCAATCCCGCCTGCTTGATTGAAGAGCTGCGGCGCATAGGCGTCGTAGGCATACCACCATTCGAACAGGCGCCACGGATAATAGAACGGGAAGCCGATCAGCGCGAACCACGGCGTGCCCAGACGGGCCTGAAACCCGAGCTGGCAGGCGCACCATTCCGTCGCAAACCAGACGCCGGCGATGACGATCGTAAAGACGATCGCGATTTGGCCAATGAGAAGCTTTGTTGGAGTCATTCGCTGTCTCCGCCGGCATTCTGCGACCGCGTGGCCGGGCTGGAGATAGGATTCGTCCGGAAGACAGAAATGAGATATCGGCTTTATGTATGCTCTTGCCGGCTCATATATGCCCTGCGGCTAGGCAACAGCGGAAAAGAAGATTCGCGCACCAGTCTCCCTCGCGGTCGCGCCAGAACCGGGCGTCTTAAAACGCTAGTCCGATCTGACAGCGAACTGTCGCGTAACGTCCGAAGACCCCTCTACGCGGCAGCAAATGTCATGATGAGCCGGGTGGTCAAATGGTCCGCCCTGAGGCGCCAGGGTGTGAAGAAACGAAGGTCGCACTCGCTCGTAAGCTGGCCGTCATCCTTCACCGGATCTAGCTCGACGGTACTGAGTTCCGCTGGAGCGAGAAGTCGAGATGGTCGCCTAAAGAGGTGTTGGGGGCCAGAACAGAGCAACCGGCCAAGCTGATCAGGGCGAACGATACTGTGGGGACGCTAACCCTTTCGGAATAGGGCCGAGATCGATATAAGCTTGGCGATGGGAGAAATTCGGGCTCTTACGTCGTTGCGCGGTCTCGGTGCGATCCTGGTTTTCCTCTATCATCTTCGCATTATCGCTCCGTCGATTGTCCCAAATCTCTTCGGGATTGTTGGGCACGGCTATCTCGGAGTGGATTTTTTCTTCATCCTAAGCGGCTTCGTTCTCGGCCGCGCTTATGGCGAACGCTTCACACAGCCGTTCGATGCGCTGGCATACATCAGATTTCTGATAGCTCGGGTCGGGCGTATATTTCCACTACACATTATGGTTACCGCCCTATGCGTGGTGGTTGATTGGGCCGTTGGGCAGCCTCACTCACCTCTTCAAGTCCTTACGGAATCCTCCCTGATCCACCGGTGGGGCTTTGTTCACGCCAACTTCAACGCGATCAACGGGCCGGCCTGGTCGATAAGCACGGAGTGGGCGGCATACTTGTTGTTCCCCGTCTTCGCATACCTCGCGCTCGGGTCGTGTAGGGGTTTTGCGGTGGGACTTGGGCTGGGATGCTTGTCAGTGCTCTGTTTGATGGCGTCGCGGAATGGCGGTAGCCTCGACTTAGCGTTGGCAAATACCTATCAGCCTTTGATTCGTTGCTTTTGCGAATTCGGGATTGGCATGCTGCTATGGCGCATGCGGGGTCTCAGACTGAACGCAGATCTTCTGGTAGCGGCCGCAATCACCACTCTTATTGTAACCGCGATAGCGCGATTGCCCGACGAGTTCTGCATCGTCCCGCTTGCAATGATCATCTTAGGATATGGTCTGAACCGCACCAGAATGGCTCCCGAGCTGGGAGGAAGAGTTCTCTATTGGCTCGGTGAGATCTCTTTCTCAGTCTATCTCGTCCACCTTCCTTTGATTTTGGCGGTACGTTGGTTCGGACTACCCAAGATCGAGTTTGTAGCAGCGGTCTTAATTCTGGTGCCGGTCGTTGCCTGGCTGAGCTATCGATTTATTGAGGTTGATTGGCGAGAGAGGTCCAAGGCGTGGGCTCAATCAATGAGGGTGCCGGCCCCCTTATAGCAGCCTAACCTGTCCGATCATCGTTGGGCGCATTTCCAGTCAACCGCGTCTTCAGCGTCGCGATGCCTTACTTCGAACCAATTGCAAGCAGCGCGTTCGTTCGTCTCGGCGAGCCGAGCCTGATGTGTAAGCGCCCGGTCTGG
>Ga0070665_100001790_pt1 | contig 24438 bp, 21 predicted proteins | sample KBSS13metaG_FD_65862 | JGI IMG/M metagenome (GOLD analysis project Ga0070665, IMG submission 65862) | Switchgrass rhizosphere microbial communities from Kellogg Biological Station, Michigan, USA - KBS S1-3 metaG | ecosystem: Host-associated > Plants > Roots > Rhizosphere > Soil ... | reverse complement strand
GCGATCGCCAGCTTGCTCTCGGTGACCGTGTCCATCGCCGCGGAAACCAGCGGAATGTTCAGCTTGATGGTGCGGGTGAAGCGTGTTTCGACGTTGGCGGCGGTCGGCAGCACCGACGACGCCTGCGGCACCAGCAGGACGTCATCGAAGGTGAACGCGTCCCTGATCGGCATTTCTGGACTCCTAAAGTTCTGCCCGCCGGCGGAAGGCTTGCGTATAGATAGCCGCCCGGAACCGCCCGGGGGGCCGCGATTCCGCCGTGAAATGCGCCGCACTATACACTGGCAGGACGCCATGTGAAGAAACGGTGACAGAGGCCGCTATGCTCTAAACGGACTGGACTTAACGGGCAGGGTTCATTATATACCCCACGTCGATTGCTTGGGCTTTGGGCCAAATTCGTGATCGCACCATCATGGTCTTTTGTTAGCGAGTTTGGCTTCTTGTCGGTCGTCTCAGCCTTGTTTGATCAAGTTCCGCAAGTCCGAACTTTGACCGCCCCGGCCTCCCAGTGCTTCTGTGACTCCATACTGGCCAGTAATGCGCCGGGCTTGGCGCATGCTCGCAGACATACTCATCCCAATATTCCAAACAGCCGACATTTTTGAAACGAAAGGAAAGTTAATGGCGCAGAAGCTCTATGTAGGAAACCTTGCTTTTTCGCTCACGTCGGAAGAGCTCGGTGGACTCTTCGGGGAGCATGGCAAGGTGGTCTCGGCTAAGGTGATCACCGAGCGTGAGACCGGCCGCAGCCGCGGATTCGGTTTCGTCGAGTTCGACAATCCGACCTCCGGTGCGAATGCAATCCGTGAGCTGAACGGCAAGAACATCGGCGGTCGTCCGCTGGTCGTCCGTGAGGCCGAGGATCGCCGCGAAGGCGGCGGCGGTGGCGGCGGCCCGCGTGGCGGTGGGGGCGGCTTCGGCGGTCCGCGCGGCGGCGGCGGCGGTGGCGGCGGTTATGGCGGCGGCGGCGGTGGCCGCGGCGGCTACGGCGGCGGCGGTGGTGGTGGCGGCTATGGCGGTGGCGGCGGTGGTCGCGGCGGCTTTGGCGGCGGCCGTGGCGGCGGCGACGATTTCGGTGGTGGCGGCGGCGGTGGCCGCTGGTAACCAGCCAGCCTTCTCTGCTTAATTTCGACGGCCGGCGCTCCCAAGGGCGCCGGCCGTTTCATTTCCGGATAGGGCTGCCGCATGGCTAAACGTGTTTCCAGACAGGCTGGGCTCCCATTGACCGAGCTGGCCGCGCAGGCGGCGCGCAACGCCTATGCGCCTTATTCCGCCTTCCATGTCGGCGCGGCGCTCAGGACCGAGGCCGGTGGCACCTATGTCGGCTGCAATGTCGAGAATTCGGCCTTCCCGGTCGGCGGCTGCGCCGAGCGGCACGCTATCGCCGCGGCGGTGGCGGCCGAGGGCCATGCAATGCGGCTGAAATCCGTTGCCGTGGTGGCGCTCGACCCGATCGGCGTGCCGGTCCCCTGCGCCCCGTGCGGCGCCTGCCGCCAGGCGATCATCGAATTCGGCCCGGATGCCGACGTCACTTTCGGGACCGAGGACGCGGCCGGCCACGACATCAATGTGACGGTGAAGGCCGAGGCGCTGCTGCCCGGCGCCTTCAGCTTCAAGCTTTAACGAAATTCAGGCCTTAACGAAATTCAGGTCTGCGCGGCCGACCGGCGGAAGCCCTGCGCCACGACATAGACCTCCGCCGAGTCGGCCCGGCTGGCCGGCGGCTTCACATGGCGGACGGTGGTGAAATCCTGCTTCAGCCGGGCAAGCAGCTCCCGCTCCGACCCGCCCTGGAAGACCTTGGCGACGAACGCGCCGCCGGGCGCCAATACCTCGGCGGCGAATTCATAGGCCATGTCGGCGAGCGCGATGATGCGGATATGGTCGGTCTCGCGATGGCCGGTGGCGGGCGCCGCCATGTCGGTAAGCACCAGGTCGGCCTCGCCGTCCAGCGCCTGCTTCAATGCATCCGGGGCGCTGTCCTTGGTGAAGTCGAGATGCAGCACGATCGCCGGCGGGGCGGCGTCCATGGGCAATATGTCGAGTGCGACGATTTTCGCGCCGGAGGTCAAAGCCTTGGTCCGCTCGATCGCGATCTGGGTCCAGCCGCCGGGCGCGGCGCCCAGATCGACGATCCGCATGCCCGGCTTCAGCAGCCGGCACTTGTCGTCCAGCTGCGCCAGCTTGAACGCGGCCCGGCTGCGATAGCCCAGGCGCTTGGCCTCCTGGACGTAAGGATCGTTGAGCTGCCGCTCGAGCCACAGGGTCGAGGAAAGGTCGCGCGATTTCGCCGTCTTCACGCGGACCGCCAGCCCGCGCTGGGCGGGGGCCGATTTCTTGCCAGGCGATTTGCCGGGGATTTTCGGTTGGCCGGGATTTTTCGATTTGGAGGGCATCCCGCATCATGCCTGTTCGGCTCGCCAGAACCAAGCAACGTGCCGCGCAGGCAAGATTTGCGTGGCCTGAAGGGCTAAAAATCGGCCGCGGGTCTACCAAAATGATTTTCGGCGTGCTAACAGGCGCGTCCTTCGGCCCTTCGAACGGAGCCGGACCCTGCTGGGGGATCGTCTAACGGTAGGACAGCAGACTCTGACTCTGCTTATCGTGGTTCGAATCCACGTCCCCCAGCCACTTAACTCCCGTCAGAATCGATTATGGGAATCCGCTTTGCCCTTCACGCGGCCTCAGAGGCCTAGGCCGTAAGCGTCCGGTGATCGTTCCTGGATGTTAGCTAGAGGTAACCCCCACGCTCAGTCCGTGGCGGCCGGAGAACGTCGTATATTCGGCGAAGAGCGCAGTTTGCCCGAGCGTGGCTCGACCGGATTGTACTCGGCATCTGGCGAAGCCTTTCCGGTGGGGGTCGATCATGGCGCATGCTCTCCGTCGTACCGCGCGGTCGACCTTCCGGCCGGTCGTCTGGACCTTGATTCTGGGCGTCCTGGGTGTCGCCGCAGGTCTCGGCATATCGTCGTCAGCATCGGCGGCCGCCGTGCAATGGAAGAAGTCCACCTACACGGTCAAAGGCAGCACGATCGTAATCTTCAGCAAGCCGATCACGGCCGCTTCACCCGATAGCGGCATCCTCCGGATCACGACCAGCGGCGGTAATCTGTGGTTCTCGGAGGGACAGCTCAGGACGAGCCCGATCGTGAAGATGACGCCGACCGGCCTCGCGACCGCCTTTCCGCTGCCAACCCCGAATGCGGGCGTAGAGGCCGTCACCAGGGGGCCGGACGGCAATGTCTGGTTCACCGAGTTCAAAAGGGCGAAGATCGGCAAGATCACGCCGTCGGGCCAGATCACCGAGTATCAGACTCCGTTCGCCCCGCTCCAATCCGTCGACATCAAGACGGGCGCCGACGGCAATCTCTGGTTCGCGACCGACCATCACGGAATCGGTCGTGCCACGACCACCGGCAAGATCACTTTCTTCCCGATCAAGAACAATGATACGCAGCCCACGGCGCTGACACTCGGTCCGAACAAAACGATGTGGTTCATCGAATGGGCGGGCAACAATGTCGGCTTCATTACGACAACCGGCAAGGTGACCGAATTCCCGGCTGGCCTCGGCGGGTTCAGCAATAGTTTCGGTATCGCCTATGGCAAGGACGGGCGCATCTGGTTCGCCGATCCCCAACATCACCGGATCGGGGCGATCCGGACCAACGGCACCGGTCTCACCTTCTACAGGCTGGGACCGACCGGCACGCCCAACAGCATTATTGCCGGTCCCGACGGCAATCTCTATTTCGGCGAGTTCGGTTCCGCGACCGCCGGTCGGATCGGCAGGATCACGACCGCGGGCAAGATCACGCTATTCAACCTGCCGGTGGCGCAAGGTGAGTTCCCGGTGCTGGGCCTCACCGTCCAGGGCGGCAATATCTGGTTTGCCAACAATGCGCATGCCAAGGTGGGGATGCTGAAGCTCGTCAAATAGACGCTCAGATGTCGATCGCCACGTCGCCCCGCGGCCGCGAGCAGCAGATCAGGACATTTCCATCCGCGGGCGGATCGAGCGGATCGGGTTCATAGGTGACGGATCCGGAGATCAATCCGCTTTCACAGGTGTGACAGACGCCGCTGCGGCACGACCATCGGACAGGCACGTCGCACGCCTCGGCCAGCTCCAGAATGCTCTGATAGGCTGAGGCTTTCCAATGCACGGTGATGCCGCTGCGCGCGAACGACACCAGCGGACCGATGTTGGCGTTGTCTGCGGGGGCATCGTCGTTGGGAAGGTGCGGGGCGCGCGTCGGAGCGCCGGCGATACCAGGGGTCAGCGACTCGCCGCCGTTGAAGATTTCAGTGTGGATCCGCTCCGGCGCGACTCCCAAGGCCGCGAGCGCCTCTTTCATCTCCGCCATGAAGCGCGGCGGCCCGCAGAGATAGGCATCCGCCTCTCGCGGGACGCCGACCGCCTCCAAGGCTGCCCGCGACAGGCGCCCGGCAACGTCGAAATCCGCGCCCGTCAGGTCGTCTGGGCCCGGCTTGCTGTAGCAGACATTGCTGTGGCCATGCGTGAGCGCATGCACCAGCGTGCGCGCTTCGGCGGCAAAGGGATGGTGCTGCCCGTCATGGGCCCCGTGGAGCCATAGGACCTGCCGTGTCGCGCCGGCCGCCACCAGGGCGTGCAGCATGGCCAGAACAGGGGTCGCCCCGATCCCCGCGCTCAGTAGCACCACGGGTCGTTCTCCGGGCTGCAGAACGAAGCTTCCGCGCGGCGCGCTGACATCGAGGATATCGCCCACCCGCAGATGCTCCCGCAGCCAGGTTCCAGCTGCGCCATGCGGCTCGATCTTCACGCTGACCCGATAGCGTTCCGTCGAGAGGGGCCCCGAAAGGGAGTAGCTGCGCAGAAGCGGCGGACCGCCGGCAGTCGGTTGAAGGCGCAAGACCACAAACTGGCCGGGCAGGGCCGTTGGCAGCGGCTGGCTGTCCGGGCTTTGCAAGGTCAGCGAGAGGACGTCCGCGCACTCTTGCGCGATCGCCGCCACCGTCAGCGGGCGAAATCCCGGTGCAACCGGATGCGCAGCTGCCGCGGGCGCCAGCCCGGCATTCCCGCTTGCCGTGCCGGTCGCCAGGCTTTGCAGCAACGCCTCGAACGACCCGCGCCACCCAGGGGAAAGCGCCTCTATCCGCAAGGCGCGCTCCAACCGATCGCGCGGATGATCGAGCGAATACAGCAGCGCGTTGACCTCCGCGACGGTCATTCGCTCCTTTGCCTCTCCCACCTGCACGATGTTGTCACCGGCGCTGACCGTGCCCTCCCGCAGGACGCGGAAGTAGAACCCCGGCCGTCCGCTGGCTGTCAGCAATGCCGGCATCCGCGGCTCGTTCATCCGAATGCCGACGCGATAGCAGGTGACCCGGGGTTGAGTGACTTCGAACAGCGCGTCGCCGATCTGGAAACGGTCCCCGATGCACACGTCCGAGTCGGGCAGCCCTTCGATCGTGAAGTTCTCGCCGAACTGCCCGTAGACGAAGTCCGTCCTCTTCAGCTGCTCCTGCCAATGGCGATACGATTCGGTCTGGTAGACGAAGACGGCGCGCTGCTCGCCTCCGTGTCCCGCGAGATCGCCTTGACCGTCTCCCTCCAGATTCAGCCGGCCGACCCGGCAGGGGCCCCGCACCGGATCCTTCCAGATCCCGGTATGCACGGTGCGGCCGTTCCATGCGATGTCGCGCGGAAGCCCGACATTCACCGATAATAGTCGGGCCATCTTCCACCTCTCCATCTGCGCGCGCCTACCGGCGGGCGGCCGCTCATGGCTGTTTGTCGGCCGGCAGCGCTTCGTCGACGGTGAGCCCACGGTCGGGGCCGTGCGCAACGACCGTCTGGCCCGGTTCGAGATGGAGCCGGGTGCCGTCGAGATGAACCTGGACGACATCCGGCTCGAACGACACCAGAGTGTCGATACGCCCGACCTCAGGATAGGCATCGCGATACGACCATGCCGCCAGACGTGCGTCGCCGATGTTGTAGTAGCTGCAGATCCCTTTGTAGGGGCAGAAGGTCTCATGTTCCACGAGGGTCAAGGCGGTTACGTCGATGTCGGCGCGTGGGACGTACCAGCGCGGTGCGAAGCCGGACTCATAGAGGACGAGCGCCCGTGTGGTATCGGCTATGACGCGCTCGCCATGGCGGACGACGAGTTTGCGGGAGGTCTGGCGAATATCGATGCGGTGGTAGGCGTCGGCGGCATGACCGAGGACCCGTTCGTCTTCTTCATAGAAGGCGTCCATAGCCCGCCAGGCGAACGCGACGCGGGCCTGCAATTCGCTCGCATGAATGGGCAGGCTGGTATGTTGCCATGCCGCTCGCTGCGCGCTGTGCTCGCCCACCCGGACGGCGTACCAGGATGTCGGCCCCAGGTCCGGATGCTGGGTGGTATGGTCTATGCGTTCCAGAACATCGGGAGCGATGTCGCTCTCGGGAAAGTAGGCGACCGGATAGCGGCCCGGTTCAAAGAGCAGGAGAACGCGCTCGCTATCGGCGATCCAGGCTCCACCGAAGCGCACGCGCATGCGGCGGCGCAACGGCTCTGCGTACAAGAGTCTCTTCGGCAGCGCTTCGGGCACGAGAAACCGGCCGATTGCTCCCGGTGCGAGCGGACCTTGTTGCCAGGACAGCCCCATAGCCAATCCTCCTTGCGCTTCTATTTAAGTCAAACCGCTTGGGGGAGTTCCCCTGATTTGGCCGACGCTGATCGATCGGCGAAATAATCGATGACGATCTTTGGCACGACGAGACCGAGGCTCATCACCAAAACGATTGTCACGGCATTGAGGCCGTCGGACGCTGTCGCGTTGAGCAGAGAGGATGTCGTCTGCGCGCCGCTGGCGATCTGCAGGAGGCCGCTGGCCATCCTGAACAGGTAGACGCCCGGAATCATCGAGACCACGGATGCGAATCCGATCGCGGCAAACGGCATGTGCGTTCGCCGTGATACTGGCGTCAGGATCAGCGCCACGGCAACGCAGGCCACCAAGGCTCCGGTCGCGGCGCCGAATCCTAGCACGGTGATGGCCGCCCATCTCAGGGCATGCGCGAACATGCCGACCGCGACCGGCCATGGCAGCATCCTCAGGGGCGTCGAAAAGAAGATGCTGTAGGCCGCCACGGCGGTGCCGGCGGCGGCGACGTCTTCCCACAACGGAACAGTCCGGCTGATCGGGTCCGTGGGGAGCGAGGCGCCCAGCGCCGCCAGTCCGAACAGCAGGCCAGCCGAGATTGCGACGGCGATAAGCACCGCATGGACCAGCCGGGCGGTGCCGAGCGCAACGCGGCCGGCGATAAGATCGAGCGCGCTGTTCAGGAAATGCGGTCCTGGCACCAGGATCATGCACGGGCAGACAGCGACCAGGCGCAGGACCGAGCTCAGATTGTAGCGGACCGCCAATGCCCCGATAAGGCCGGCGGCAAGCGCGGCGCAGAAAGGTTGCAGGAAGACGTTTGCGCTGACGTGTGCCAGTGCCCTGCGCAGGAGCGCGCCCGCGCCGGCGCTCAGAACGATCAGGACCGCGGTCACGGCATGTTCGAGACCGAAAATCACCCCCAGCGCCAGTGCGCCCACCGCGGCAGCGAGCGCGAAAAGCCATGTCGGTGCTGGCGGCATCCGCGAGATTTCGCCGACCACCGATAGGGCGGCGTCCGGCGCGAGGTTACCCCGCTCGATATCGTCGACCAGTCGCATCGCCGAAGTCACGCGATCCATATTGACGCCCGACGGATCGGCTGCCGCCTGGGCGATCAGAGCGCCGCTCTTATCGTTCGCGACAAGGTGCAGCTCGCCCCATTGCGGCCGGATTGTCGCGTCCAGCCCCAGCGCGCGACCAAGACGTGCGGCTGCGCGCACGGTCTGCTCCGTGGCTTGTCCGTTGACGTAAAGCACCTTGGCGAGGGCGAGAACGAGATCGGCGCGCGCATCGGACGTCATCGAAGGTCCCTGATTAAGAGGCTTCCGTGCCCGCCGCGTCGGTTGCGATATATGGCTTCACCATCTTTCGCGGATCGACGATACGGTCGAATTCCGCCTCGGTAACAAAATCCAGCTTCAGCGCCGCCGCCTTCAGGGTCAGGTCGTTGTCCATGGCATAGTGGGCGATCTTCGACGCCTTGTCATAGCCAATCACCGGCGATAAGGCAGTCACCAGCATAAGCGAGCGTTCGACATATTCGTCGATGCGCTTCCGATTGGGTTTTGTCCCTTCGATCAGGAACCGGCGGAAATTGACGCAGCCGTCCGCCATGATCGCGATCGAATGCATGACGTTGAAGATGATCAAGGGTTTGTAGACGTTCATTTCGAGATAGCCGCCGGCGCCGCCGAACCCGACGGCGACGTCGTTGGCCATCACCTGTACGGCGATCATGGCCAGCGCCTCGCACTGGGTTGGATTGACCTTGCCGGGCATGATCGATGAGCCCGGCTCGTTCGCCGGGATTTCCAGCTCGGCAAATCCGGCGCGCGGCCCGCACGACATCAGGCGGATGTCGTTGGCGATCTTGTAGAGGGAAACCGCCAGGGTGCGCAGCGTGCCGGAAAGTTGCACCAGCGCATCGTGGGCGCCCTGGACCGTGAACTTATTGGAGGCGGTGACGAACGGCAGGCCGGTCAGCTTCGCGATCTCCGCGGCGGCCGCCTCGGCGAATCCCGGCGCCGAGTTGATGCCGGTCCCCACCGCCGTTCCGCCGAGCGCCAGCCGATAGACGCCGGGCAGCGCGGATTCCATCCGTTCCAGGCCATCGGACAACATCCCGGCATAGCCTGACCATTCCTGTCCCAAGGTCAGCGGCGTCGCATCCTGCATGTGGGTGCGGCCGATCTTGACGATGTCGTCCCAGGCCTTGGCCTTGGTGTCGATCCCGTCGCGCAGTGCGACGACCGCCGGAACGAGTCGCTGCTTAACACCGACCGCGGCCGCGATGCACATCGCCGAAGGGAACGAATCGTTCGAGGATTGCGCCATGTTGACGTGATCGTTGGGATGGACCGGCGTATGGCTGCCGAGCGCCGTGCCAGCCAGCTGGGAACAACGGTTGGAGATCACCTCGTTGACGTTCATGTTGAACTGAGTGCCGCTGCCGGTCATCCATACATGCAACGGAAACATGTCGTGGTGCCGGCCGGACAGGATTTCGTCGCATGTCCGCACGATCAGTTCATAGGGCTGATCGCCGAGCCGCTTGCCGTCATGATTCGCGATGGCCGCGGCCTTCTTCAGCGTCGCATAGGCCGGGATCATCTCGCGCGGGATCAGATCCTGGCCGATGCTGAAATGCTCGAGCGAGCGCTGGGTCTGCGCGCCCCATAGCTTGTCCTCAGGGACTTCGACGATGCCGAGGCTGTCCGTCTCTTGTCTCATGCCAGCCATATCGCGGTCTCCGTCATCGTGCGGTTACGTTCTCGATCTTGAGCGCCTGGGCGGTTTCGGCCCGGATCTTGCGGGTGAAATCGGCATCGTCGATCAGGGAAATGCCGTAGGATGGGATCATCTCCTTCAGCTTCGGCAGCCAAGCCTGCGGCGTCAGCTCGCCGGCAAAGCATTTCTGCAGGACGCTGATTGCGATGAAGGCCGCGGTCGAGGCGCCGGGTGAGGCGCCGAGCAGCGCCACCAGGGAATTGTCCGCCGCTCCGACAAGCTCTGTGCCGAACTCAAGGAACCCACCCTTCGTGATGTCGGGCTTGATGATCTGCACACGCTGGCCGGCGACCTGCAGCCGCCAATCCTTCGGGTCGGCCTGCGGGTAGTACTCGTCCAGCGCCGCCAGCCGATGGCTTTCGGACTGCAGCACCTGCCCGATCAGATATTCGGTCAGATCGAAATTATCACGCGCGACCGAGAGCAGCGGCTTGACGTTGGCGGGGCGTATCGACTCCACAAGGTCGAGCAGCGAGCCGTGCTTCAGGAATTTGGTGGAGAAGCCGGCGTAAGGACCGAACAGCAGCTGATGCTGTCCACCGATGACGCGGGTGTCGAGATGCGGCACCGACATCGGCGGCGAGCCGACCGCGGCCTTGCCGTAGACCTTGGCATGGTGGCGCTTGTTGATCGCGGGATCGTCGCAGCGCAACCAGATTCCACTCACCGGGAAGCCGGCATAGCCGTGGCCCTCCGGAATGCCGGATTTCTCCAACAACGGCAACGCGCCGCCCCCCGCGCCGATGAAGACGAACTTGGCGGTGATCGAGTCCCTTTCGCCGCTGTCGACATGCTGCAGCTCAACGCGCCAGCTTTTGTTGTCGGCGCGGGTAAGGCCGGTGACGCGGGTCTTGTAGTGCACGCTGCAACCCGGCTGGCCGAGCAGATGCCTCACCAGGTGATGGGTAAGCGCGCCGTAGTCGACATCGGTACCGGAGATGATGCGCGTAATCGCGACCGGCTCGTCCGCCGCGCGGCCCTCCATCACCAGCGGAACCCAGTCGGCGATCCGGGCGCGGTCCTCGCTGTATTCCATGCCCTCATAGCAGTGGTGGGCCGCCATCGCGGCGAAGCGCTTCCTCAGAAACGCGACGTTGCCGGCATCGTGCACGAAGCTCATATGCGGCACGGGATGGATGAAGCTGCGCGGATCGGCGATCGACCCCTTCTTCACCAGATACGTCCAGAATTGCCGGGACAGGTCGAACTCGACATTGACCGTGAGCGCCCGGGATATGTCGACGCTGCCGTCCGGACGCTCCGGCGTGTAGTTCATTTCGCAGTTGGCGGCGTGGCCGGTGCCGGCGTTGTTCCAGGCCTCCGAGCTCTCCAGCCCGCAATCCTCGAGCGTCTCGACGATGGCGATGGAGAACGACGGCTCCAACTCTTTCAGGAAGACGCCGACGGTCGCGCTCATGATGCCTGCGCCGATCAGCAGGACGTCCGGTTCGCTGCTCATGCTTGCCTCTCCGGGTTTGTGAAGACCTAGCCTTGTTTGTCGCGCCTACTGGCGTTCAGCCGTGGCGCGGATACTCACACGGCACCCGCGTGAGCCGATTTCGCTTTGAACGGCAGCGTGGCGCCTGTCGGGAACACCAGATAGGCGCGCCGCCAGGGGTCATCGCTGATCAGCTTCCAGCGATGCCCGGTGCCCGTGTTGTCCTCTGCCAGCAGGATGTCGCCGGGATGGATGGTGAAATGCTCCCCGCCGCGTGTCTCGAATTCCAGCGTGCCGCTGAGCGTGACGACGAAGCGGGGCACCGGATCCTTGTGCCATTCATAGGACCCGCCGGATTTGGTCTCCTGGAAGGACAGGCTGATGCCGTCGAGCACGTCGCTTAGGAGGTCGCCTCGCTCGCCCTGGGAAAGATCGATCGTTCCTTCCTCATGGTGAGAGTTGCCATCGTCACCGGTCCACAGCCTCACGCATCGGATCATGATGTCTTCCTTTCGGTCAGGCGCCACGCCACGGTGGCCGCCGTTGCCGGCAAGTCTTGTGAGCATCCAGTGGGAGTCTCGAGGAGCTGGTCTGGCAGCATTGACCGGGTCCGTGGCGTCGGTGTGAGGCCAAGCCTTCTCTGCCGGATCGCGATGGCGGTGTATTTGAAGATTTTGCTGTTTTTGCCAATTCCTTCCGCAATGCGTCGCCGGCAGCCTTGCATTGGACGACGGGCTCGTCTGCAAATTAGGAAGATAATGGTTTTCCAAAATCATTGACGTGACGTGGCTAGTTGCTTATTTAGGAAAACAGAAATTTTCCTATTCCTCTGTCGAGGGCACATTACCCCTCAGAAGGAGTGAGCAAGATGAGCATTCAGACCAAGACACCGATGCCGGAGCAGGCCGAATTGGTTTCTCTGGTTCCAGTCGCCCCGGCGAACCCGCCGAAGCCGAAGCGGTCTCGGGCGCTGCTGATCGGCGCGAGCCTGGCCATGCTTTCGGGGATCGGCTGGTTCGGCTGGGATTACTGGACCGTCGGCCGGTTCGAAGTCTCGACCAACGACGCCTACGTCAAGGCCGACAGCACGACGGTTGCCCCGAAAGTCTCGGGCTATCTCGATGCCGTCGCGGTCGAGGACAACCAGACGGTCAAGGCCGGGCAGATCCTGGCCCATATCGACGACCGCGACTTCAGGGCCGCACTCGACCAGGCGCGCGCCAACGTCGCCGCGTCGCAGGCCAATGTAGCGCGCCAGAAGGCCGCGCTCGAAACCCAGCAGTCGATCATTGAAGCGGCGCGGGCTGCCGTTGCAGTCGATCTCGCCAATCACACTTTCGCGAACCAGGACGACAAGCGCTATGCCATCCTGGCGGCGGCGGGCTATGGCAGCGAGCAGAATTCCCAGCAGGCCTCCTCGCGCGTTGCCGCGCTAAAGGCCTCCATCGCGCGCGACAACGCCACGCTGGCCACTTCGGTCAAGCAGGTTGACCAGATCAAGGCGGAACTGGCGCAGGCCGAGGCGGCGCTGGCGCGGGATCAGGCCAATCTGCGCCAGGCGGAGCTGAATCTCTCCTACACGAACGTCGTCGCCGCGGTCGACGGCACCGTCGGCAACCGCACGCTGCGCGTCGGCCAGTATGTCCAGGCCGGCACCCAGCTGATGTCGATCGTTCCGTTGCAGGCGGCCTATCTGGTCGCGAACTTCAAGGAGACTCAGCTGACCCATGTCCGCGCCGGCCAGCCGGTCGAGATCGAGGTCGACATGTTTCCGGGCGTGAAGGCCCACGGCCATGTCGACAGCCTGGCCCCCGCCAGTGGCCAGGAATTCGCCCTGCTGCCGCCCGACAACGCCACCGGCAACTTCACCAAGATCGTTCAGCGCATCCCGGTGAAGATCGTCCTCGACCCCGGCAGCCCGCTCGTCGGCGAGCTGCGGCCCGGCATGTCGGTCAATCCCTCGATCACGACCAAGCTTCAGCCCCAACCGCAGACCAGGGCCGTGACGGCGAGCGCCTCGCCTGCCAACCCGAGCTGAACTCCTTCATAACCCCAACGGAGTGACGACCATGTCGACCTCTGTTCAACCCGTGCCCAAGGCCGACCTCAAGGCCTGGATCGCGGTCTCGGCAAGCATGATCGGCGCCTTCATGTCGATCCTGAACATCCAGATCACCAATGCGTCGCTGCTCGATATCGAGGGCGGCATCGGCACCGGGACTGACAACGGCGCCTGGATTTCGACGTCGTACCTGATCGGCGAGATCATCGTCATCCCGCTGACCGACTATATGAGCCGCGTCTTCTCGTTCAAACGCTACATGATTGCGAACACCGTCCTGTTCGCGCTGTTTTCGATCGCCTGTTCCTTCACCCACGATCTGGGCTCAATGATCGTGATGCGCGGCCTCCAAGGCTTTGCCGGCGGCACGCTGATCCCCATGGCGTTCACTCTGGTTCTGACCAAGCTGCCCAAGCCGCAGCAGCCGATCGGCCTGGCCATGTTCGCCGTCGCGGTCACCTTCGCCCCGGCGATCGGCCCGACCATCGGTGGCTATCTCACCGAGAACTACGGCTGGCAGACGATCTTCTTCGTCAATGCGCCGCCCAGCCTGATCATGATCGCTGCCCTGTTCTTCACCCTGGAAGGTCAGCCGATGCAGCTCGGCCTGCTGAGGGAGGGCGACTGGCTCGGCATCGTCACCATGGCGATTGGCCTCGCCTCGCTGCAGACGGTGCTGGAAGAGGGCAACAAGGACGACTGGTTCGGTTCGCCCTTCATCGTCGATCTTTCCATCGTTGCGGCGGTCTTCCTCGTGGCCTGTGTGGTGATCGAGCTCAAGGTCAAGAATCCGGTGATGCGCCTGCGCCTGTTCACCCAGCGCAATTTTACCGCCGGTGTCGTCGGCCAAATCTTCGTCGGCTTTGCCCTGTTCGGCTCGGTTTTCGTCCTGCCACAATATCTGGGCCAGGTGCAGCGCTACAACGCCGAGCAGATCGGCAATGTGCTGGCCTGGACCGGCCTGCCGCAGTTGATCCTGATCCCGCTGGTGCCGATCTTCATGAAGCGCTTCGACGTGCGTTATGTCGCGGCGATCGGCATCGCCCTGTTCGCCATCAGCTGCTTCATGAACGTAAACCTGTCGGCTGACGATTCGGGCGACCAGTTCCTGATCCCCAACATCGTCCGCGCCATCGGCCAGGCTTTCGTGATCACCCCGATCTCGGCCATCACCACCGGCGCCATCGCGCCGAAGGATGCCGGCGCCGCCTCCGGCCTGTCCAACATGCTGCGCAATCTCGGCGGCGCGGTCGGCACCGCCACGCTGGCGACGATCATCACCAAGCGCGAGCAGTACCACTCCAACATCATCGGCCAGGCGGTGAACGTGAACCGGCAGGAGGTCCGCGACCGGATCGCCGGCCTGACCAACTACCTCCTGCAGCATGGCCTGTCGGATGTCGCCACCGCGCAGCACGAGGCGGTTGTCGCCATCGGCCGCATCGTGCGGCGGCAGGCCCTGATCATGGGCTTCAGCGACGCCTTCGCCGTGATCGGCGTCATGCTGACCCTGGCGGTGATCGCCGTCCTCTTCGCCCGCAAAAGCGGCGGCGCGACCGCTGCGGGCGCCCACTAGCGGCGCCTCCTGGACGGCTGCTATGCCCGGCAGCCGTCCAGGAACAGCGCTGCACAGGCGCGGGCGCGCGCGGCGATTTCCGCCTCATCGGGCAGCGGACGCTGGACGAGCAGGGCCGCACGCTGCGGGTCCATGATCATCATGCCGCGCAGCATTCCGGATGCGAGCTTCGGATCGGCCAGCTTGAGGGTGCCGCGCTCGTATTGCTTGCGTAGCCATACCTCCAGAACCAGGGCGGTCGGCTCGATTGCGTTTTCGAAGAAGAACCTGGCGATTTCGGGAAAACGGTCTCGCTCTGTCACCGCGAGCCGGTAGAGGGCGGTGGCGTCGGCGCTGAGCGTCAGTTCGCCTTGGGCGGCCAAGATGCGAGTCAGCGCCTCGTCGAGCGGGAGGGCGTCCAGCGCTGCGGTATCGAGCTCGAGAACGAACTGCTCCATCCGCGCCGAGACGACCTTGCGGAACAGGTCGGCCTTGGTCGGCACCAGCCGGTACATCGTCTTGGTCGACACGCAGGCGCGCTGGGCCACCGAAACCATGCTGACATCGGCGAAGCTGTACGAGAGAAACGCCTCCCGCGCCGCGTCCACAATCACGCCCAGCGTCTCGTCGTCCGGCCGCACCTGCGGCCGGCCGCGCGGGCGCCGTGGAGCAATGCCCGTTTCCCGCATGTCAAACCCGTCTCGAACTCCGTGGCCGAATATATAAAATAGTAGTTTTCCAAATCAAAGAGATTTGCACTTCCACGCCGTCAGCCGATTCGTTCAAGCCTGCCGCATGCAGGCGTGATGTAATTGCCGATGTCATGATCTTGTTGATCGACTCTTCCCGCCGATGGCGCGTAGAATTAGCGAAGCCCTGGCGCCGCACGTCCTTGCCCATTACGGAGCTGGAGGACACGACAGCGGCCGCGAAGCACTGCGAGCGAAACGCTCAAGGGAGCCGTCTTTAGCCAGCCATAACTGATCTCGATACCGACCTGGTGCGTACCGTCCGATAATCTCCAAGGGAAGGACCTCACATGACCACCGATCAGCTCGACCAACTCGCGATCAACACGATCCGGACGCTGTCCATCGACGCTGTCCAGAAAGCCAAGTCGGGGCATCCCGGTACGCCGATGGCGCTGGCGCCGCTCGCCTACACGCTGTGGAACCGGGTCATGAATTTTGACCCCAAGGATCCGATCTGGCCGAACCGCGACCGCTTCGTCCTGTCGAACGGCCATGCCTCGATGCTGCTATGGTCGGTGCTGCACCTGGCTCAGGTCCAGTCGGTGAACGAGGAGTATGAGCGGCTCGGCACGCCGTCGGTGACCTTGGAAGACATCAAGAATTTCCGCCAGTTCGGCAGCAAGGCGGCGGGTCATCCGGAATATCACCTCGTCTCCGGCGTCGAGACCACCACCGGGCCGCTGGGCCAGGGCATCGCGACCAGCGTCGGCATGGCGATGGCGCGCAAATGGTTGGCCTCCCGCTACAACAAGCCGGGCTTCGATATTTTCGACTACAGCATCTATGCCGTCTGCGGCGACGGCTGCCTGATGGAGGGCGTGGGGTCGGAGGCGGCATCGCTGGCCGGCCATCTGGAGTTGGATAACCTCTGCTGGATCTGGGACAACAACCACATCACCATCGAGGGCAACACCAAGCTGGCCTTTACCGAGGATGTGGCGACCCGTTTCATGGCCTATGGCTGGAACGTGCTGCGCGTCGGCGACGCCAACGATATCGAGCGCATCCAGAATGCGCTCGGCGTGTTCAAGCAGACCAAGGGCCGTCCGACCCTGATCATTCTGGACAGCCATATCGGCTGGGGCTCGCCGCACAAGCAGGATACCGCCGCCGCCCATGGCGAGCCGTTGGGCGACGACGAGGTGAAGCTGACCAAGCGCGCCTATGGCTGGCCCGAGGATGCGCAGTTCCTGGTGCCGGACGGCGTGCTGGAACATTTCCAGGCTGGCGTCGGCGCGCGCGGCGCCGAGGCCCATGGCAACTGGCAGGCCCTGTTCGGGCGGTATCAGAACGAATTCCCTGAGCTGGCGACCGAGATCAACCAGATGCAGCGGCGTGAGCTGCCGGCCGGCTGGGACAAGAACCTGCCGGTCTATCCCGCCGACCCCAAGGGTCTCGCCGGGCGCGATGCCTCGGGCAGTGTGCTGAACGTGTTGGCGCAGAATATCCCCTGGTTCATGGGCGGCTCGGCCGACCTCGGCCCGTCGAACAAGACGACGCTCAAATTCGAAGGGGCCGGCGATTTCGAGCCGGGTCAGCCCGGCGGCCGCAATCTCCATTTCGGCATCCGTGAATTCGCCATGGGCGCGGCGGTCAACGGCCTGTCCCTGTCGAAGATCCGGGCGTTCGGCGCGACCTTCTTCATCTTCAGCGACTATGCCCGCCCGGCGATGCGCCTGTCGGCGCTGATGGAGCTGCCGACGATCTTCGTCTTCACCCATGACGCGATGAGCGACGGCGAGGACGGGCCGACCCACCAGCCGGTCGAGCATCTGATCTCGCTGCGCGCCATGCCCGGCATGACGGTGATGCGTCCCGGCGACGCCAACGAGGTGGTCGAGGCCTATCGCTATATCATGCAGCTGAAGCATCGGCCGGCGTTGCTCACCCTGTCGCGCCAGGCCCTGCCGACGCTCGACCGCACGAAATACGCGTCCGCCGCCGGTGTGGCGAAGGGCGCCTATATCCTGGCCGATGCGCCGGACGGCCACCCCGATGTCATCCTGATCGCCACCGGGAGCGAACTCTCGCTGGTCGTCAGCGCGCATGAGACGCTGACCGCCCAGGGCATCAAGTCCCGCGTCGTCTCGATGCCGTCCTGGGATGTGTTCGAGCTGCAGCCGGCCGAGTACCGCGAGACCGTGCTGCCGCCGAAGGTCACGGCGCGGCTGGCGGTGGAGCAGGCTTCGACCTTGGGCTGGCACCGTTATGTCGGGGAAAAAGGCCGCATCATCGGCATGCACACCTTCGGCGCGTCGGCGCCCCTGGCGGAGCTGCAGCGGGCGTACGGCTTCGAGCCGGACAAGGTGATTGCAGTGGTGAAGGAGATGCTGGGGCGGGCTTAATCGCATCCGTCATTGCAAGGAGCACAGCGACGAAGCAATCCAGGGCCTTTAGCCCCATACTGGTCGGTATGGCCCTGGATTGCTTCGCTTCGCTCGCAATGACGCAGTAGGGGGCGTCTACCCCAGCGTCGCCTTGAACAGCGCGATCAGCTCGGTCCAATGCCGCTCGGCTGCCGGTTCGTTGTAGATCGGGAAATCTGCCATCGTCCAACCGTGCAGGGCGCCCGGGTAGATTTCGCAGCGGTGATCGACTTTTGCGTCGGTCAGCGCTTTGTCCAGACGCACTTCCATCTCGGGTGGGTATGAGCCGTCCTGGTCGGCGCCGGCGACATAGACGCGGGCCTTGATCTTGGGCGCCAGCAGATGCGGGCTGTCCTCGGCGTCCGACGCCAGGTTGCCACCGTGGAAGCTGGCCGCGGCGGCGATCCGGTCGGGATATGTGCCGGCGACCGTCAGCGAGATGCCGCCGCCCATGCAATAGCCGGTGGTGCCGATCTTCTTGCCCGCCACGTCCTTACGCGAATCGATCAGCGCCAGGAACGCCTCGGTGTCGGCGGCCGCGGGGCGGTTGCCGGTCGTCGGGTAGAGGTGGCCGATGGCGGCGCGTACGTCACCCGAGCCGAACACGACCTTGGGATCGAGCGGCTCGTACGGACCGGCGCGGTAATAGAGGTCGGGCAGCAGCACGACATAGCCGGCATCGGCGAGGCGCTGCCCCATGTCGAACAAAGTCGGGCGGATACCGAGCCCGTCCATGAAGAAGATCGCTGCCGGCCAGGGGCCTGAGCCGGTGGAAGGCGTGAAGATATGCACCGGGCACTCGCCATCGCGGGCACGGACCGAAACCTGTTCACGGCTCATAGCTCTCTCCTTTGGTCTTTCAGGGGGCTGGGCTGTTCAGCGGGGTATCTTGCCCTTCTTCACCGCCGCCCATGCCTCTACGCCGACATTGGCCTCCAGCATGTGCGACAGGTCGGGATTCTTGCGCAGCTCCTGGCCGCCATCGACGGCGAAGCTCTGGCCTGTGACCCAGGCCGATTCCGGTCCGGCGAGATAGCGTACGGCCTGGCCGATATCGATCGGCTGGCCGGCGCGGCGGATCGGGAATTCGTTCAGGAATTTGCCGAAGATATTCTCGTCGGTGAACAGATAGCTGACGCGCTTGCTCTGCGTCAGGCCCGGGCGCACGGCATTCACGCGGATGCCGGCATCGCCCAGCTCCTCCGCTGCGGCGCGGACCAGGTTCTCCAGCCCGCCCTTGGCGGTGTGATAAGCGGCGAGCCCGTTGAAAGGCAGCTTGGCGGCGGTGGACGAGATGCAGACGATCGAACCGCCGGGTTCCATCAGCGGCGCGCCATAGCGGATCGCCAGGAAGGCGCTGACCACGTTGCGGTCGAACTGGTCGCGGAAGGTCTGCGCGTCCAGCATCAGCATCGGCTTGAAACCGTTGCCGCCACCCACCGTGGCAACGACGATGTCGAGCCGGTTGTGGATGGCATAGGCCCGGTCGAACGCCGCCTTGATGTCGTCCTCGACCATGCCGTCGCCGACGAACATCTCCACCCGCCCATCGGGCACGGCGGCGAGCAATTCGGCTTTCGTCTCCTCCAGCACATCGGGGCGGCGGGCCAGGATCATCACGGTGGCGCCGTCGCGCAGCAGCAGCTCGGCCGATGCCGAGCCGATGCCGCCGCTGGCGCCGGTGACGATGGCGGTCATGCCCTCAAGAGGCCGTGCAGTCATAGTGTCACCCAAAGATGGAATAGCCGCCGTCGACGATCACCGTCTGGCCGGTGATGTGACGCGCGGCGGCGCTGGTCAGGAACAGGACGGCGCCGGCGATATCCTCAGGATTGCCGACTCGGTCCAGCGGCGTGCGCTCAAGGGTCGGGGCGAGCATCTCGGCATCGTCCATGAACCAGGATGTCATGGCGCTCTTGGTCAGGCCCGCGGCCACCGCGTTGACCCGCAGATTCTGTTTGCCCCAGTGGATCGAGAGCGTCTTGGTCATCTGCACCAGCCCGGCCTTGGCCGCGCCATAGCCCGGCACCGTTTCGATGCCGAAGAACGAGGCCATCGAGGCGATGGAGATGACGCTGCCGCCGCCCGGCAGGGTGCTCGCCGACAGCTTCGGCTGGCAGGCCTCGATCGTGCGATAGGGGCCGGTCAGGTGCATGCGCACGGCCTTCTCGAAGATTTCCGGCTCGTACTCGTGCACGCCGAACTCGCCGCCGACCCAGCCGACACCGGCGCTGTTCACCAATATGTCCAGCTCCGGCAGGGCGTCGGCCACCGGCTTCATGTCGTCCGTGCCGGTGATGTCCAGCTTGAAATAGCGGTAGCCGCCGTAATCCGCATCGTACTCGGAGGCGCTGCCGCGCTGGCCTGTGATCGCCACCTCGGCGCCGGCCTCACGATAGGCCTGGGCGACGCCGAAGCCGATGCCGGTCGTGCCGCCGACGACCAGCACCTTGCGGCCGCTATAGTCGAACCTGACGTTCGACCAACTCTTTTCACCTTGGGGCTCGCTCATACCGGCGATTTTCCACGGCGCAGCGTGTCGAGCGTGTCCTGCCCGAACATCGCGGCGATCATGTCCGACAGGTCCGGGTTCTTGCGGATCTCATTGCCGCCGTCGACGGCGAAGCTCTGGCCGGTGACCCAGGACGATTCCGGCCCGGCCAGATAGCGCACCGCCTCGGCGATGTCGTCCGGCTCGCCGGTGCGGCCCAGCGGGAATTCGGCGAGGAAGCGCTTCAGGATTTCGGGATTCTCGATCATCCCGCCGGTGCCGTCGCTGCGGGTGAGGCCCGGGCGCACCGCATTGACGCGGATGCCGGCCTGGCCCAGTTCCTCGGCCGCTGCGCGGACGAAATTCTCCAGCCCGCCCTTGGAGGTGTGATAGGCCGGCAGATAGGCGAACGGCAGCGTCGCAGCGGTCGACGAGATACAGACGATCGAGCCGCCCTCCATCAGCGGCGCGCCGTAGCGCACCGCCAGGAAGGCGCTGATGATGTTGATGTTGAGCTCGTTGCGGAACGTGTCGGCATCCAGCATCAGCAGCGGCTTGAACCCGCCGCCGCCGACGGTCGGCACAATGATGTCCAGCCGGCCCTGGATGGCATGGGCCTTGTCCAGCCCGGTGCGAACATCGTGCTCGGCCACCGCGTCTCCGGCGTGAATCTCGATGCGCGCGTTCGGCACCGTCTCCAGGATCCAGGCCTTGCTCTTCTCCAGCGCATCCTGGCGCCGGCCCATGATCAGCACGGCCGCGCCGTCACGCGCCAGCAGGCGGGCGCTGTGCGATCCGATGCCGCCGGCGCCGCCGGTGACGAAGGCGGTCTTGCCCGCCAAAGCCTTATTGTCGCTCATATCTTCCCCCGAAGTTTTGACCCAGAAACTTGAAATTCAGCCGATCATCGTCACGGTCGAAAGCTCGGTCCATTCGACGAGCAATTGCCGGTGCGTATAGAGCCATTTGCCGTTCCGCCGGACATATTTGTCCTGATAGCGGATCGCCCAGTCCAGCCGCGTGTACTTGCCCTCGGCGTCCGGCTTGTTGAGGTGATAGGCGATGCAATAGGTCTCGCCCTCCGCCGTGTCGCCGTGGATCGTCACGGTCTGGTTCATCACCGTGTGCATCGTGGACGTGTACATCTGCTTCAGCATGCCCGGATTGGCGAACAGCTGGTCATAGCCCTGGACGTGAAAGCCCGGCCCGTCGATGGCCGCGTCCTCGGTGAACAGGGCGGCAAAGCCGGCCCCGTCGCCGCGATCGCAGGTGCGGGCATAGGTCATCGCTATCTTGCGGATTTCCCACTCGTCCCGCATCAGCGCTTCAATGGTGCTCATGCGAGCAACTTTGCCGCCAGGATCGCCTTGAAGAACCGGTCGAGGTCGTTCGGTCCGGCGCAGAGATAGAGCGGGTGGAACTCGACCACCGTGACGCCGGCCTTGATCAGCGCCGGCAGCTTGGCCAGGGTCGCGTCCAGGTCGCAGGTATAATCCTCGCGGAAGACATACGGGGCGACGATGCGCACATCGATCTTGCTCGGGTCGCGTCCTGCTGCCTTGAAGGCGGCGCGCAGGTCGTCCAGCATCGGCGCCAGCTTCTCCGGCTCGTTCTCCATCGGGATCCAGCCGTCGCCCAGCTCGGCGATGCGGGCGAAGTTCTTCTCGGTCGGGGCCAGGCCGAACCAGACCGGCAGCCGGCTCTGCGCCGGGCGCGGCAACGCGTGGATCTTCTCGAAATTGACGGTCTTGCCGTGGAATTCGGCCGGGGCCTTGGTCCACAGCTCCCGGCAGACGCGGACCTGCTCCTCCATCCGGCCATAGCGGCCTTCCCACGGCACGCCGGCCGCGTCGTATTCTTCTTTCTGCCAGCCCAGCCCCAGGCCGACATCCAGCCGGCCGCGCGACAGCACGTCGAGGGTCGCCAGCTGCTTGGCCAGCAGCACGGCCGGGCGCAGCGGCGCGATCAGGATGCCCATCGACAGGCGGATGTTCTTGGTGACGCCGGCAAAGGCGGCCAGCGAAGTCACCGGTTCGAACCAGGGCGCCTCCAGATTGTCGCGGAACGGGCCGTAGGGGTAATTCTCGAGGTGCTCGCCCATGACGACATGGTCGGTGATCGAGACCTGGTCGATTCCAGCCTCGTCGGCGGCGCGCACCACATCGATGACGGACGCGAAGTCGCCGCCGAACCAGCGCTCCAGCCCATACACACCGATGGCTATCTTGGTCATTTGCGTTTCCCCATGCGTGATTGCGTAATTCCGAGGCGCGTTTGCTGCGCCCCCGGGTGAATGGCTCCTCGATGTCATCGCGCAATCGGATGCGTTTGTCACCAGTCTGGGAGTGACGATTCTGGCCAGAGGTTGCAGACCGCGCGGAAATGGATCAAAAGACCGCCCGCGAGCTTGTCTCGGCCAGCTTGTTTCGGACGGGGCAACCGGCTTAGTGTCCGGCTCGCCGAATTCGGCATATTGGGGCGTCGCCAAGCGGTAAGGCACCGGTTTTTGGTACCGGCATCCGGAGGTTCGAATCCTCCCGCCCCAGCCATCTCCCCAGATTTATTGCAGCGCCGTGGGTCTCCTTGCCGCGGTCAGGCGGGAACGATGTCCGGCCGGCTTTTGGAAAACTGCTCGATCAATCGCGGGTCCATGTTCAAATGCTCGGCCACCAGTCCGCGCGGTGAGCAGGCCAACCATTGCGCCAGGGAAACTTCGGCGAACTTGTCGGTCTTGAACGTTTCCAGGATCTGCGCCTCGGTGTCGCCCGTGTTCACTATGTAATGGCCCAGGCCTTTCTTCACATAGCCGATATCTCCGGCATGGAAATCAGCCGTTTGTGCTCGCGGGCCGCTATTGAACACGGTCATCCGCCCGCTGCCTTTGATCCAATATTGCCATTCGTCCGCGTTAGGATGCCAGTGCAGCTCGCGCAGAGCGCCCGGCTGGAGGGTGATGAGCGCCGCGGCGATGGTCTTGGAAATCGGAAATTTGCCGGTGTCGACGACCTTGACCGTTCCGCCTCTTGTTGTCCTGGTGGGGGCCATGTCGCCCATTGCGAAAGTGAAATCCAGAGCCGGCTCGCCCAAGGGAGAGGCGACCTCGCTCTGAACCTGCGCAAGCGGCGGCGGCTCTTTCCCCTGGTATATCCAGAGATTGTTCAAAGGAATTTTCTCGAAAGCGCTGACCGGCAGGTTGAAGTTCTCGGCGAGAATTTCCGGCGGCGTGTGCGCCATCCAGTCCGTCAGCAGCAAGGTGTTGAATTCAGACGCCCTGCCATTGTCGAAGACCAGGACGAATTCGGCCCCCGTTGTCCCCAGCCCTTGAAGCGAATGCGGCAGACCCGGCGGGAAATACCAGAGATCCCCTTGCTTGACGTCCCGCACTGCGGGTCGGCCGTCGCCGTCCAGCACGGTGACGCGGCACTTGCCGTCGACCATCGCCGCCCATTCGGCCTGCTGGTGCCAGTGCAATTCGCGAACGCCGCCGGGTGACAGACGCATGTTCACGCCCGATACCGCCTCGGATATGGCGAAGTCGGCTTGGGTGACCTCGCGCGCCCAGCCGCCATCCTGAATCCGTTTGTGTGCGTTATTGAAGGAGGCCCAAAACAGCTCCATGCCGTTTACGTCGGTCGCCGGCGGGTCCTGAAACGACGGGAACTGACCCGCCAGGGTTGGGTTCTGAGGACCTGGGTTCGCCAGCGACAAGGGATTGCGGGCATTGATGGCCCCTTCGGCGGGAAGGTCGGGGTTGCCGAAGCCTGCCGCTTTAGCCGCGGCTCCCACCGCGGCAGCCGCGCCGATGACCGTCGTAGCCGTCAAAATGTTGCGCCGTGAGAGGTTCTGCATGGTCGCCCTCCAATCTTCGGCGGGGACATAGATCCCCACACATTCTTGCCATGTATCCGACGCACGGATCGGGTCCTCAATTTCTTAGAACGGGATCGCGCAAGGAATCTGTTGAAGAACTGAGTGCGGTAATTGCCTCTTTCCATTAAATTCGCGTTTATACCAGTCATTTTCCAATGTAGTATATGCCTAAATAAACATTTATTTAGTAGGATGATGTGGTGTTGTTTATTGAAGACTGAAGTCGGATCATTAGGTTGTGGCGGGGCGTATATTGCCTCGTCAATCAGCGCTATTGGAGAGTATTATGCTGACCACAACCTTCAGGAAGAATCTGCTTGGAGCGGTTATTGTCGCTCCATCCATGCTGTTGGCTGGAACCGCGCTCGCGGCGCCACAGTTGCTCGAGCATCCGGAACCGCTGTCCGCGATGGGAAACCTCGATCCTGCCTCGGCCTCCCTGCCGACCGCGATCGCGACGATTGAGGCGAAGACG
>Ga0070665_100001789_pt1 | contig 24479 bp, 19 predicted proteins | sample KBSS13metaG_FD_65862 | JGI IMG/M metagenome (GOLD analysis project Ga0070665, IMG submission 65862) | Switchgrass rhizosphere microbial communities from Kellogg Biological Station, Michigan, USA - KBS S1-3 metaG | ecosystem: Host-associated > Plants > Roots > Rhizosphere > Soil ... | reverse complement strand
CGGGCCAGCGACACCCGCATCCGCATGCCGCCCGAAAGCTGGGCCGGGTACAGGTTTTCGACATCGGCCAGCCCGACCTGTGCGATCGCCTCACGAGCGGCCGACAGGCGCTCATTCTTCGCCACACCGTTGAGCTCCAGTGGCAACGCGACATTGCGAAGGACGTTTCGCCACGGAAGCAGATGGGCGTCCTGGAACACGTACGCGATCTCGAAAGGAGATTTCGCCGAGTCCGCGCCCTCGCCACCCGCTGGTGCGTTAGCCCGTACGAGTTGAACGCTGCCGGCCGTCGGCCGATCGAGTCCAGCGATCATCCGCAGCAGGGTTGATTTGCCCGAGCCGCTGGGCCCAAGTATCGCCAGGAATTCTCCCGCGGCGACGGAAAGATCCACGCCGTCTACCGCCACAAGCCCGCCGTCAAACACGCGACGAACGCCCGTGAGCGAAATGCCCGTGCCGTTGGCCGATGGAAGGACGCGTTGCGACATCGCCGCCATCATTGCATGGCGGCGCAACGTAGACAACATCGCGTACTTGCACGATGACGCGACTCGCCGGACACTACCAGTACCCCTATGCCCGAAATGACCATTCAACAAGCGTTGCAACTCGCCCTCGAACACCACAATGCCGGCCGGCTTCAGGAGGCGGAGCAGATTTACCGTCAGGTGCTGGCCAATCAGCCGGCCAACGCTGACGCGCTGCACTTGCTCGGCATGATCGCGCACCAGGTCGGGCAGCATCCCGCAGCCGTCGATCTGATCCGCCGAGCGATTTCCTCCATGCCGAATCGGCCGGTGTTTCACTCCAACCTCGGCAACGCGCTGATGGCCGCGGGGCAGGTCGGTCCGGCAATCGAATCGTTCAAACGCGTCGCGACGATGCTGCCGAATGATCCGCAAGCGCACTACAACTACGCCAACGCCCTCAAAACCGCGGGGCAGACGGCCGCCGCCATTGCGAGCTTCGAGAAAGTCATCGCGCTCAAGCCCGATGCGTATGAAGCATTCAACAACATGGGTGTCGCGCTGCAGGAGCTCGGCCGGACCGACGACGCGATCGTGGCTTATCAGCGGTCGATCCTTCTCAAGCCCGAGATCGCCATCGCGTACAACAACCTGAGCGTGTCGCTGAAAGAGGCCGGCCAGCTTGACGAAGCCGTTGCCTCCGCTCAGAAAGCTGCCGCGCTCGCGCCGGATTTTGCCCAGGCGCACAGCAATCTCTCGAATCTCCTGCGCGAAGCCGGCCGAGGCGAAGAAGCCCTCGCGGAAGGCCGCCGTGCGGTGGAGCTGAAAGCTGACTACGCCGAGGCGCACAGCAACTATCTCCTCATTCATTCGTACCAGGCCGACCTCGATCCGGTCCAGGTGCTGCTGGAGCATAAGCGGTTCGATCAGCAGCACGCCGCGTCATTCAAGCAGTCGATCCAGCGCCACGGAAACATGCGCGACCCGGAGCGAAAGCTGCGGATCGGGTACGTGTCGTCGGACTTCCGCGAGCACGTCGTCGCCCGATACATTATGCCGCTGCTGGCCAACCACGATCGCTCGAAGGTCGAAATCTACTGCTACGCGCAGGTGGCCGTTCCCGATGCGATGACCGAACGCCTCCGCAAACATGCCGACGTCTGGCGGAGCCTTATCGGTATGTCCGACGCGCAGGCGGCCGACCTGATCCGGCAGGACTTCATCGACATCCTCGTCGATCTCACCGGCCACAGCTCGGGCAACCGGCTACTGGTGTTCGCCCGCAAGCCCGCGCCGGTGCAGGTCACGTATCTCGGCTACCCGAACACAACAGGCCTGGAGGCGATGGACTACCGCCTGACCGACGCCTTCGCCGATCCGCCCGGCATGACCGAGGCGTTCAACACCGAGCAACTCGTCCGCCTGGAACCCACCGCGTGGTGCCTTGAAATGACCGTCGCGCCCGCCATCCACCCGCGGCAGGGCGGGGCGATCACCTTCGGCTGCCTGAACAACTACGCCAAGATCAGCGACACCGTCCTGCGACTGTGGGCCGACATTTTGAAGGGCGTGCCGGGCGCATCACTGCTCCTTCCCGCGGCCGAGGGGAGCAACCGCGAGCACACGTTGAAGGTTTTGAAGCAGCAGGGCATCGACGCGAAGAGCGTTGAGTTCGTGCCGCGGCAGTCGACTCGTCAGAAGTATCTTGAGCTGTACGACCGAATCGACGTCGCGTTAGACGCGTATCCGTATCACGGAACGAGCACCACGTGCGACGCGCTATGGATGGGCGTGCCGGTTGTCACGCTCGCCGGAACGAGCCACGTCTCGCGCGTCGGCGTGAGCCTGCTGAACAACGTGGGCCTGCCGGAGCTGGTCGCGAACACGCCGGCCGACTACGTGCGGATCGCTGTCGAACTCGCCGGGGATCTTCCGAAATTGAAGCAACTGCGATCGACTCTCCGCAAGCAGATGCAGGCGTCCCCGCTCATGGACGGCCCGGCATTTGCGCGCAGCGTCGAAGACGCGTATCGCCAGATGTGGCAAACGTGGTGCACGTCATCAAAATAAAGTTGGAGTTCGACCTACGGATTCTTCGACGGCAGTTTCACGATGCCGCTCTTCCACAGGATGTAACCCGCCGCGATCGCGATCGCGAGGACGATCAGCTTCTTGAACATCCCGCCGCCGACCGAGCGTGATCCGCCGCCGGGCGTGATGCCGGTGTGGGCCGGTTCGCCGTCGGTGATGTTTTCAACCTTGTTGACCGTCATGCCCGACTGCAGCGCCTTGCGCTCGGCGGCCGCTTTGGATTCCGCCTCAAACTCGAGCGTCTGCCGCGCGCCGGTGTCCTTGTTCTGGCCAGTGACTTTGAATCGCATGGCGGTCCCTTCGATGTGGCTGCGATCGATCAGTGCCCGTGGGCACCATGAGCGCCGTGCGCGTCATGGCCATGGCCGTGGTCGTCGTGACCGTGGTCGTCGTGGCTCGGCTCGGGTTCGGGAGCAGGGGGGCTCAGGATCGAAACCAGCGGCCCGATCGCCGCGGCAGAAATGAACAGGCCGATGATGACCTGAACCATCACGCCCGCCCACACCGTTTCGGTCGGCACAACCGGAATCGCCGTGATCACCGGCTCGCTGCCCTCAGCGGCCATCGCAACGCCAGACATGGCCAGCACGATCGCAAGCGTCATCCAATGTTTCATCTCAACACTCCCTTGAAGTGAGTACAGCTTACAGCCCATCGATACCCAACTTCAACTGCGGCAGCTTTTTCTTCACCACATCCGGCTCCAGCGAGTTCACGACCCAGTTCGCGTCGCCCAGCTTGTCGGCAGGATAGCTCGTGGTCACCGCCAGCACCGGAAAGCCCACACCGCGGACCGATTTCGTTACCGATGGCGCGTCTTCCACGATCAGGCAGTCGGCCGGCGTGAGCGCTTTCTTCACCTTCTCGCCCACAAGCTTCGTCGTCAGCAGATACCCCATCGGGTCAGGCTTGCCGACGGTCACGTCCTCGGCCGCCACGATGATGCTGAAGCAGTCGCGGAGGTTAATGCCGATCAGCATCGCCTCGATCTCTTCCCGCAGCGCGCCCGAGCAGATCGCCAGCGGATAGTTCCGCCACAGCCCACGGACAAATTCCTCCACACCGGGCAGGGCAGCAAACTGCTTGCTCTCGATCATCTCCATCATTAGCCGGCTCTTGCGAGTCATGACTTCGAGAAATGTCTTGGGATCGAGCGGCTTCTTGTTCTTCTCAAAGATGTACTTGAACGCGCCCTTGTCGTCGAAGCCGATCAGTTCCGCGTAATACTCCAACTCGGTGAGCAGAATGTCGTGCTCGGCCAGCGTGCGAACGAACGCCTGGAAGTGCAGCGGCTCGCTGTTGACGATGACGCCGTCGAAATCGAACAAAATAGCTTGGGGCCAGTTGGGCATGGGGGGAACGTTGTAGCAAGGCAAACCTGTTTTGGAAATACGCAGAAAGAATGAACGCAGAGACGCTGAGATTCAGCGAGGACAAAGCATCAGCTGTCATTTTCTTCTCTGAATCTCTGCGTCTCTGCGTTCATTTTTTCTGGGTCCGATTTTGAGGTCCGTTTGCGCAGGTTTTTCCGCCCGATAACCGGTCTGTCCGATAAGAAATCCGATAACCCAATTGACGGTTTTTCCGGAGAGTTAAGCTGGATAAAATGGATAAACTGTGCAAGATTTTCGACGCGATAAATCTGCGTGGTCCATGATTTTCTTTGCGCGACCCTTCTTCGAGATTGACTTAACTACCGTCATCTCCATGATTTAAGTGAAATGCACGGATGCCGCATGACATTCAAGTTCAGAAGAAATATGCGTCGATGAGAAGAGTGTCATCCGCTTTCGCCAGCGGCTGAGCAGGGCAGTGGCGATGGAGTCGCCAGCCGCACGAATCGGGTCGCCGCCGTCGGATTCATCACCCGCCGGGGCAGTCACAAGAGTGGAGCAGTCACATGTCCATCAACAACGTCGGGAATAACTCCCCGATCAACCGCATCGTTTCCTCGCCGATCCAGAAGTCCATCGCCGCCGACGCGCCCAAGTCGCTTCCCGCGACCGACAAGCTCGCGCTGTCGGGCCTGAGCCACCTGCTCAAGCTCGCCAAAGACAAAGACGTGAACGTCGACAAGGTCGCGCAGGTGAAAGAAGCGATCGCCGGCAACAGCTACGAGAACGACCACAAGCTGAACGTGGCCGTCGATAAGCTGCTCGACGATTTGCTGAAGTAAGCTTTCTCCAGCCGCAAGACAAACGCAAATGAACGCAGATCAGACGGGCGACTCGATCGCTCATCTCATCCGCGTTCATTTGCGTTTCGAAATTGGCCTTGGCCGCATGCGGCCAAGAGGGCACACGCCTACACCCATGCGTCAATGCTACGTGTGATAGTCTGCGTTGATCGTGACGTAGTCTTTGGACAAGTCGCACGTCCACACGGTGGCCGCGTGCTTGCCCAACCCGCACGTGAGATCGACCAGCACCTCGGGCGCTTTGAGCGCCGCACTGACCTTCTCAGCGTCAAATCGCAGCGGCGTGCCGTGACGGAAGACGGCGGTGCCCTGTAACGTCAGCACGGCCCGGTCGGGATCAAACTTCGCCCCGCACAATCCGGCGGCCGACACGATTCGGCCCCAGTTCGGATCGTTGCCGTGCATGGCGCACTTCACCAACGGGCTGTTGGCGATGGCTCGAGCGATGGCGCGGGCGTCGGCCAGCGAAGCGGCGCCGCTGATGACGATCTTTACCACCTTGGTGGCGCCTTCGCCGTCCTTGGCAATCTGGTACGCGAGGCTCTGGCACACCTCATCTAATTGAGCGGCAAACCCGGCGAGCTTCTTCGGCGTGTCGATACTCGCGCCGTAACCGCTGGCGAGAATCGCGGCCGTGTCGTTGGTGCTCGTGTGGTCGTCCACGGTCACCGCGTTGAAACTCGCATCGGAGGCGGCGTTCAATACTTTCTGCAGCGCCCGCGATGGAATGCGTGCATCGGTGGTGAGATACGCGAGCATCGTCGCGTGCGGCGGGCCCATTCGCGGGCCGATCATGCCGCTGCCCTTGCAGACCCCGGCGATCGTGACGAATTCTTTGCCGATCTTCACCCGCACGGCGGCGGCCTTGCGGACCAGATCGGTCGTCAGGATCGCGGCGGCGAACTGGTGTGCGTGTCCTTCAGATTCGCCCAGCGCGGCGTACGCACCGGCGATTCCACTCTTCACTTTCTCCATCGGAAGCAGATGACCAATGATGCCCGTGGAGCTCGGCAACACGTCGGTCGAGTCACAGCCGATCGCCTTGCCTGTCTGCGCACACATCGCGTAGGCGTCCTTCTCTCCCTGCTTGCCGGTGCAGGCGTTGGCGTTGCCGGAGTTGACGACCACCGCCCGCAGCTTGCCGCCGGCGATGTTCTCTCGGCCCACCTTGATCGGCGCGGCGAAGACTTTGTTCGTCGTAAACACCGCAGCCGCGGCGGCGACGCGGTCGCACACCAACAGGCCGACGTCGGGCGTTTGCTTGCTCTTGATGCCGGCATGCACAGCGCCGGCGCGGAAACCTTTGGGGGACAACAGATGCAGATCGGCCATGACTTCTCCTTGGGGCGGGGATTATAGCAAGGTTGGGAAGAAAGATATGAACGCGGAGACGCGGAGAAATGGAGAGGAAAGGATTGTTTGCTTCGTCTTCTCTACTTCTCCGCGTCTCCGCGTTCATTCTTCTGATTCAGGTCGCGGCAACGGCAGGCACCGGCGGAGCAATGACGATCGGCACCGGCAGCGGCTTGTGTCGTCTTACGATCAGCAGCGAGCTTTCCACTTCCTGGGCGATGCGTTCGGAGCGGAAGCCAAACAGGTGCGACTCGAGGCCCCATTCCTCGGCCACGCCGATGACGGTGAGGTCGGCCTTCTGCGCGTGCTGTACAACCACATCGACGGGGTTGTCGTCCTGAACCACCGTGAATCGCACCTGCCGGGCGACGCCGGGTTCGTTGAACAGCTTGTCCATCAGACCGCCGGCCGAGCTTTCTGTGCTGCGCGATCTTGGGACGACATGAAGAATCGTGACTTCAACCTCCGGCCCGGCGGCGGCGAGGCGGCGGGCGAGTTCCATCGCGAGCGTATCGTGCGTGCTGCCGAGGTACGGGACGAGGATTTTCTTCGCCCCACGGAAACCGCGGTCGACGAAAATCGCCACGTTCGCTTCCACGGTGCTCAGCACGCGATGCACCGTGCCGCCAAGAATGTTGGCGCTGAAGACGGCGTGGTGGAAGCCCATCAGCAAGAGGTCCACCTGCCGGTGCTCGGCCAAGCGGGCGATGTCGCCGGGGACGTCGCGGCTGACGAAGCTCACCGGCTCGACGTGCACCTTCAGCTTGGCGGCCTGCGCGAGCAACGGCTGGAGCGGCTCGTGCTCCTCGGCCTCAGGTTCAGGGTCGATACCGGCGCGGTACGCGTCGCGATCGACCGGGCGACGCAAATGCAGGGCATAGATGAGGCTCGATGTATCGGGCCCGGCGATGGTGCTGGCCAGATCGAGCAACGCGGCGCCGCTGCGGGGGGCCGCGATGGGGATAAGGACAGAGAACGCCGGTTTGACCGCGCCGACGCTGGATTCGTCGTCGCCGAACAGTTTGCGGGGGTAGACGAGATGCAGAATCGGAGTCGTCATGGCGGTGGTGACGAGGGCCATAATCACCATCATCGCAAAAACCGCATCGGTAATGACGCCAAGCTCGCGGCCGATGTTGAGGATGAGCAGCTCCATCAGGCCGCGCGTGTTCATCAGGATGCCGATCGCGCTGCTCTCGCGCCAGGTGAATCCCGAGAGCCTGGCCGCCAGCGCCGAGCCGCCGAACTTGCCGGCGCAGGCGACGCCGATGATCAGCAGCGTGTAGAGCCAGAGTTGCGGCGTATCGAGCAGGCCGATCTGCGTCTTCAGGCCGGTGAAGGCGAAGAAAATCGGCAGCAGGAACACGACGGTGAAGTCTTCGAGCTTGCCCGCCAGATCCTGAACAAAGCGGCTGCCCTTGGGCATGATCGCGCCCATAAGGAACGCGCCGAAGAGGGCATGGATGCCGATCATTTCCGTCGCAAAGGCACTGGCCATCACCAGCAGCAGGATGATCGCGACGAGGTTCTGACTGAGCCGGCCGGTGCGGTCGTAGAAAAGCTGCAGGCGCGCCAAGAACGGTCGGATGACGAAGAACATGATGAGCACGTAGCCGGCCGACAGGCCGGCGGTGATCAGGCCGGGCTCGAGGCCTTTCGCCTTGGCGACGGCGACGACGAACGCGAGCATGCACCACGCCGTCACGTCATCGACAGCGGCGCAGGTGATCGCGACCGCGCCGACGCGCGTGCGGTGGAGATTTCGCTCGGTAAGGATTCGGGCGAGCACCGGGAAGGCGGTAATGCTCATCGCCGCACCCATGAACAGCGCGACGGCGGTAAACCGCATGTGCGGCGAATCGTTGAACAATTGCGTGTAGAGAAACAGCGTGAGAATCGACCCGAGCAGGAACGGCCCGATGATGCTGGCGTGGCTGATGAGCACCGCCGCGTGGCCGCGGTTTTTGATCAGCTTGGGGTCGAGTTCGAGACCGATGAGAAAGAGGAACAGGATCACGCCGAGTTGGCTGAGGATGCCGAGCAGCCCGATGCTGGACGCCGGAAAGATCGCCGCGCTCGCCGCGGGCCAAAGCCAACCGAGCAAACTGGGCCCGAGCAGGATGCCGGCGATCATCTCGCCCATCACCTGCGGCTGGTGCATTCGCGCAAACACCCAGCCCATCACCCGGCTCAAGCCGAGCACCAGGCCGATCTGCACGAGGAGGATGAGGATGGGACTATCGAGATGCATGTTTATTTTGAATCAAAAACAATCCCGGCCCGCCGACATTGGAGTCAACCAACTGAACCGACCGTTCGGTCGGCGTCTCGCCTGGCCAAATGGAAAAGCCGCCATCACCTGCGCTCATCCCCCATGTACCGCTCTCGCTTCGAGTCAGCGTGTAGGCCTTGGTCGGTTCCTGATCGATTTTCATTCGCAAATATACGCCGGATTGATCAATCACTGCGTGGCGGCTGGGCTGACCGGTGCTGGCCAGTTCCCATGTGCCGGAGATATCGGGAGGCGCGTGAAGTCCGTTCCCGATTCGCAAAATACCCCACAGCATCGCCGCGGCGATCAGGGCCATTAGAAAATATCCCACGGTTGTTCGCTGTACCATCTACGCCTCAGCTTACGGTAGGCAACGCGGGACAGCCAAATCTTTGGCCGGGCTGTATAATAATTTTCTGTGAGAATGACATTATGAGTTTCAATCTGATCGAAAAGCAGGTTCTGTACGAAGGCAAAAAGGTCCGGCTGGAGCTGCATCACCTGGCCGACGCGAACGGGCAACTGCTGCGCAAGGAAGTGGTGGTGCACCCCGGCGCGGTGGTGATCCTGCCGTTCTTGGACGAGCAAACGATCGTGCTGATTAAGAACCGTCGGTACACGGTGGGCGAAGTCCTGATCGAAGTGCCGGCCGGCACGCTGGAGAAAGGCGAGTTGCCCATGAACTGCGCCGGCCGAGAGCTGCAGGAGGAAACCGGCTACCTTGCGGGGCGACTCAAGCCCATCGGCAGTTTTTTCGCGTCGCCGGGCATTCTGACCGAGAAGATGTACATCTTTGCCGCATATGATCTGGAGAAGACGCGCACCGCTCTGGAGGCCGACGAAGAGATCGAAGTGATGCCGACGGCCTGGATCGAGGCGATGGAGATGATCCGCTTCGGGCAGATCCAGGACAGCAAGACGATCGCGTCGCTTCTGCTGTATGATCGGTTCATGCGTACCGGCGATGGCAACAGCGAGAAGGTGATGTAATGGGCTGGGAAGACCGACCGTATTATCGCGAAGGCCGATCGGGCCCGCCGAATCCGCTCATGTGGCTGGTGTCGGGATCGGTCCCGCTGTTCACGGCCTTTGGCATTCGCGTCCGCGCGCACGCATCGCTCGTCATCTTGATCGTGATGGTGCTCCTTTTCGGTTTGGGCCAGGGATACACGTGGCAGGACCGAGTGCAGTCGATGTCGATACTGTTCACGATTGTGCTGCTGCATGAATTCGGCCACTGCCTTACCGCGCGATGGGTAGGCGGCGAGGCGAATGACATTTTGATGCACCCGCTGGGCGGACTCGCATTCACTCAACCACCGCATCGGCCGCTGCCGCAGTTTTTAACTTCCGCGGGTGGGCCGGCGGTTAATGTATTGATCTGCATTGTCTGCGGCTCGTTTCTTTGGTGGACCTCCGGGTGGCTGCCTTGGAATCCGTTCCGCATCCGGCCGCTTGAGAGCTTCAACAGTTGGATCGACATCTGGCGGTACGCCTACTGGATCTATCTGATCAGTTGGTCGTTGCTGCTGTTCAATCTGCTGCCGATTTTTCCGCTCGACGGCGGACAAATGTTGCAAGCGGCGCTGTGGCCGAAGTTCGGGTACTACAAGTCGATGCTGTTCGCGTGCGTCACCGGCATGATCGGGGCAGTCATCTGCGGAGCGGTTGCCCTTGCTTCGTTCCGGCTGAATCTGGCCATCCTGGCGCTGTGCGGCTTTATGTACTGTCGCGGGCTTCGTTATCAGGTTTTGGCCAACGGGCCGTACGCGTACGAGGACGAGACGAACTACAACGCGAGCATCTACGGTTCCGACAAGCCGCGTCGTAAAAAGCTGAACAGCCGGACGATCAAGAAAGCTCAGAAGCTGGAGCAACTGGAGCGCATCGAACAGCGCAAGATCGACGCGATTCTCGCCAAAGTATCGGCCAAGGGGATGCATTCGCTCACCTGGTGGGAAAAACGCACGCTGCGCAAAGCGACCGAACGTCAACGACAGTCTGAAACCGCAGGAACGCGTCGATGACCCCTCAGCGATTTTGACCTTTTCCCCCTCCGCCCCTAACTTGGTTTGCGTATGACCAACGCAGCTTTCCAACAGTGCATCAACCCGGCCTGTCGCGCGACGTATGACGTGACCGAGGTCAAAGTCGGCTGCGCCAAGTGCGGGTCGCTGCTCGACATTCTCTACGACTGGTCGCGGCTGAGCGTGCCGAAGAGCCTGGGCTTTTTCGAGCACCGCTGGGCCACCAAGGGCACCGGCATCCAAGGCCGGCTCGATTTCTCCGGCGTGTGGCGATTCCGTGAGCTGATGCCGTTCTACCGCACCGATGCCGACATCGTGACCATCGGCGAAGGTCGCACGCAGTTGCAGCAGGCCGACCTGCTCGCCAAGCGGATGGGCATGAAGCCCGGGCACTTGCATCTTCAGTACGAAGGACTCAACCCGTCCGGCAGCTTCAAAGACAACGGCATGACGGCGGCATTCACCCATGCTCGCATGGTGGGGGCGCACAAGGTTGCGTGCGCGTCGACAGGAAACACATCTGCGAGTCTGGCGATGTTCGCGTCGTTGGCGGAGATGCAGGGCATCGTCTTCATCGGCACGGGCAAGATCTCCTTCGGTAAGCTGTCGCAGGCGCTCGATTACGGCGCGCTCACGTTGCAGGTGAAGGGCGATTTCGACGACTGTCTCCGCCGCATCCGGCAAATCGCGGTCGACGTGCCGGCACTTGGCGTTTACCTGATGAACAGCGTCAACCCCTTCCGGCTCGAGGGGCAGAAATCGATCATGTATCGCATCCTCGAAGCCCTCAATTGGGAAAGCCCCGACTGGGTCATCGTCCCCGGCGGCAACATGGGCAACTGCAGTGCGTTCGGCAAAGCCTTCATGGAACTGAAAGAGCTCGGCCTGATCAAAAAAATCCCGCGACTGGCGATCATCAACGCCCACGGCGCCAACACGCTGCACCAGCTCGTGAACAACGACGGCCTGAAGTGGAACGGCGGGAAGTTCGACCGTGAAAAAGTCGGCAAGCTGTACGCCGCGATGGACGAGAGCAACTACAAGGCGCACACGGTAGCGAGCGCGATCGAAATCAGCCGGCCGGTGAATTTGCCCAAGGCGCTGCGGGCGCTCGACTTCATGAACGGCGTGGTCCGCGAAGTCACCGACGAAGAAATTCTCGAACACCGCGCCATGGTCGCAAGATGGGGCTTCGGCTGCGAACCCGCCAGCGCCGCCAGCGTGGCTGGCCTGCGGAAACTGCTCGACGAGCAGGTCATCAGCCCTGATGAAACCGTCGCCTGCATCCTCACCGGCCATGAGCTGAAGGATCCGAACGTGACGGTGCAGTATCACACGGGGCTGGACATGAAGAGCGTGCAGGATCTCGCGCCCAAGAAAACGCCGCACGGCAAGCTGGCCAATCAGCCGGTGCAGGTAGACGACGACCTCGCGTCGATCGTAAAAGCCCTCGGCGGCGATCCCTCGATGCTGGCGGGGATCGAATTCAAGAAAACGAGTCCGAACCTGCCGGTCGGCGAGTACTAGGTGGGCGATGGAGACTCCGCAGACGGACATCCTCACCACGCCGCGGGGCGGATTCCCGATCCGCCGGGTCAATGTCGATGAAGCCGGCGTCGTGTACGACATCATGTGCGACGCGGCCGCGTGGCTTACGAGCCGAGGAAACAAGCAGTGGGCAGGCGTGCCGACTGACGGCTTCCGGCAATTTCTCGATCGCCGCATCACTGAGTGGCCGGTTTTTGTCGTCGAGCGTGACTCTTCGTCCATCGCCACGATTTGCTTGCAGGATGCCGACCCCGCCGTCTGGGGCGATGCCGGCAGCGACGGCCAGGCCGGATACATTCACGGCCTGGCCATCCGCACCACCGTCCGCGGCCACGGCATTGGCCTGGCGATGATGCAATGGAGCGAGCGATTGTTCGCTGCCCAGGGCCGCCGGCTGTTGCGGCTGGATTGCATGGCGGAAAATCAACGCCTTTGCCGGTATTATCGCGACCTCGGCTTTGTCGAAGCCGGCATTAAGAAAAGCAGTAACTGGACGACGCAGTTGTTTGAGAAAGTTCTCTAGATTGGAACGAGCATGACCAGCATTGCCATCACCGGCGCTTGTGGACGAATGGGTACCCGACTCGTCGCGCTGGCCAAACAGTCAGGCGAGTTCAACATCGTCGGGGCGATCGAACGGCCCGAATCTGAGCAGCAGGCCCGCGACGCCGGCGAAGTTGCGGGCGTCGGCCGCATCGGCCTTCCCATCACGTACGATCTCAAACCCAAGCCTGACGTCCTCATCGATTTCACTTCTCCTTCTTCGATGCGTCACTGGCTCAAGGCCTGTCACGATCGCGGCATTGCGATGGTGATCGGCACCACCGGCCTCGGTGAGAAAGATCACGACGCGATCGAGATCGCCGCGAAGGATATCCCGATCCTGCAGGCGCCCAACATGAGCCTCGGCGTCGCCGTGCTCTGCAAAGTGGCGGGGCAGGTGGCAAAGATGCTCGGCGACGATTACGACATCGAAATCGTGGAAGGGCACCACCGCTTCAAGAAGGACGCTCCCTCCGGCACGGCCGCCGGCATTGCCGACGCGATTCTCAAGTCCACTGGCAAGTCGAAAGATGCCCTCGTCTATGGCCGGCACGGTGACGACGCCACCCGCGCCCGTGGCACGATCGGCATGCACTCGCTGCGGCTCGGCGATGAAGTCGGCAAGCACACGGCGTATTTCGCGTCGCTCGGTGAGCGCCTGGAACTCGGCCACGTCGCGACCAACCGCGATACATTCGTCCTAGGCGCCCTCAAAGCCGCGGCCTGGCTGGCGAAGCAGAAGCCCGGACGCTACGTGATCGCCGATGTCCTCGGGCTCTCGTAGTGGATCGCCGTGAGGCTTCGGTCTACACCTCCCTGCCGCAACAAGTTTAAAAAACCGCCGGGCGAGATCCGCACGCCGAAATTATTGGTCTCTCCTTCCTGCTGATTCAGTCACACATCCGTCCATCCGATGACAAACCCATGCAAGCACATGCGTGCGCCCACGCGTTTCTCGCGTAGGGGTTTGGGACCTGAATCCTGTCAACGGGAATACTCGGATGATCGCAGCCACACAGCCGACCGAAAAAGCCGCCGCCGTTCCGCCGCCCTTAACTCCTGCCGCGTCGATCATCGAAGCGCCGCAGAGCAAGGAAATCAGCGACCTCCGCCGCGAAGTGGTGCGACAGGTGTCGGCCTCATTCGAAGACCAGAACTTTCTCGACCCGAGCGACGCCGACCGCCAGCGCGTGATCCATCGCGTAAACGAGGTTCTGTCCGAGCTGGCGCCCGCGATCGACGTCGCGTCGCGCGACGAAGCCTTCCGATGCATCCTCAACGAATTTTTCGGCTTCGGCCCCGTTCAGCCGCTGCTCGACGACCCGGCCGTCACGGAAGTGATGGTCAACCGCGCTAACCGCGTCTACGTCGAGCGCGCCGGTAAGCCGTGTCTCACCAGCGTGGTCTTCGACGACGACGCCCACGTCCGCCGGGTGATCGACCGCATCATCGTTCCGCTGGGCCGCCGGCTTGATCCCAAGAACCCGCTGGTGGATGCCCGCCTGCCGGACGGATCGCGCGTGAACGCCACGATCTCTCCCGTTTCGATCGACGGCCCCACGCTCACCATCCGCAAATTCGGCAAGAAGGCGCTGACCGTCGAAGACCTCGTGAAATTCGGCGCGTTCACCGCACCGATCGGCGAGTTCTTCAAAGCCTGCGTCCGCGCCCGCCTGAACATCGTCGTCTCCGGCGGCACAGGCTCGGGCAAAACCACACTGCTCAACGTGCTTTCGAGCTTCATCCCTGAAGACGAACGCATCGTCACGATCGAAGACGCCGCCGAACTCAAACTCGGCCAGGATCACGTCATCCGTATGGAAACCCGCAAGCCCGATCCGGACGGGACGGGCGAAGTGACGATCCGCGATCTGGTCCGCAACTCGCTGCGTATGCGACCGGAACGAATCGTCGTCGGCGAATGCCGCGGCGGCGAAACGCTCGACATGCTGCAGGCGATGAACACCGGCCACGACGGCTCGCTCACCACGCTGCACGCCAACACGCCCCGCGACGCGATCAGCCGTATCGAAACGATGTCGCTCATGGGCGGCATCGACTTCCCGATCAAGGTCATCCGCGAGCAGGTCGCGTCGGCCGTGCAGCTGATCGTGCAGCAGAGCCGCCTCCGCGACGGCAGCCGCAAGGTCACGCACATCACCGAAATCTGCGGCATGGAAGGCGACAAAATGATCCAGCAGGATCTCTTCCGCTACGAGGAACAACTCGATGCGAACGGCAAGTCCTGCGGCTCTCTCAAGTCCACCGGCCAGCGCCCGCACTGCACGCCCAAGCTTGAGGCGGCCGGCTTCAAGCTGCCGATGGAGCTGTTCATGAACACTAGCGGCCCGGGCCGAAGGTTCTAATCAAGACGCGAACACAAACTGAAGCCACGGGCACTCGCTCGTGGCTTCTTTTGCGCGCCGTTCGGCAAATTCGTCAAATTCGACCGCCCGCAAGGCATTTTTTGGCGCACTATTCCTCCCGCCGGATTCCTGGAAAGCGACACAATGCGAATGTCATCCTGAGCGTACTCGCGAAGGATCTGGCAACGATGGACGGTTGACGCAGATCCTTCGCGAGTACGCTCAGGATGACAAGCCATGCCGACTTCTCAAACACAGTCTCAGGGCAACAAGCGACCGATGTGTTACTTCGTACACGCAACCGGCCGAGAATCACTTCACTTCAGGCAGTCCCGTTACCGACGGCCCCATCACCACCTCACCCGTGCACTTGAACCGCGACCCATGGCAAGGGCAGTCCCAGCTCTTTTCGATCGAGTTCCACTGCACGATGCACCCCAGGTGCGGGCAGATCGCCGACATCTTGTGCAGCTTGCCGCCGTCTTCGCGATAGACCGCCAGCTTCTTCAAGCCTTCGCGGATCAACGCGCCCTCGCCGGGCAGTACGTCGTTCTCGGATGACACTTGGCCGGGCGTTACATAGTCCACGTAGGTCGCCATGGCGTTGAGGTTTTCCTTGATGAACTCTGTCTTGGCGTGCAGCGGCTTGCGCAGCGGATCGTACAGAGACGCCCACGTATTCTCCCGGCCGATGATCAAATCGCGCACCAGCATCGCGCCGAGCGTTCCGTGCGTCAGACCCATGCCGGAGTCGCCGGTAATGACGTAGACGTTCGGCTTGGCCGTTGGCGCTTTGCCGATGAACGCCACGCCGTCATCCGGCTCCTGCACTTGCCCGGACCAACGGTACAGCACGTCGCCGGCTTGCTTGAATCGCTCGCGCGTCCACTGCTCGAGTTGTTCGAACGGCAACTGCTTGTCGCGCATCTGCCCGACCTTGTGATCGGCCCCGCCCACCAGCAGTACGTCGTGGTTGTTGGTGGTTTGATCGATTCGAACGTAGTGATACGGATCAGTCGTGTCCCAGTAGAGCGCATCGGTCACGCTTCCCTTCGGCACCGATACACCGATGACGTACGACCGGAATGAAGTCTGCTTGGTGTAAATGCCGGCCCAGTCGTTGATGGGCGCCGGCGCGTTAGTGGCAACGACGATGGCTTTCGCGGTCACTTTGTGATTTGTATCCGTGGTGGCCGTGGGGTGCTCGCCCTTGGTCAGATCGCCACCCTGCACGTCGTTCACAAGCGTGTCGCAGAAGATCTTTCCGCCCATGCGTTTGACCGCATTACTAAGGCCCACCAGGTACTTCTGAGGATGAAACCGGGCCTGCCGTGGAAACCGGAGCGCCGAGCCGCTGTCGAACTCTTTAAGCGGCACTCGATCCACGCGATCCACCGGCGCACCGGCCTTTTTCGCGGCGGCCAATTCCTTGTCGAGATAATCCGCCGGTGCGTCGGGGGCGGCGAACAGGTAGCCATCGATCCGGGCGAAATCGCAGGCAATCTGCTCGTCGCGACTGATGAGCTCGATCAAATCGATGCCGGCGGCGTGGCTTTGGTAGCAAATCTTCGCGGCCTGCTCGCCGTGCATGTTGGCAATTTCAAAAAACCGGTCGTCGATCGCCGAAGCCAAGTGCGCGCTGGTGCGACCGGTTTGGCCGTCGCCGATGGCGCTGTCATCGAGCACGGCAACGGATTTGCCTTCGCGGAGTAATAGGAACGCCGTCGTCAGCCCGGCAATGCCCGCGCCGACGACGCACACGTCAACCGACAGCTTTTTGTGCAGGGGCGGATAGGTCGGTAGATCCGCAGTCTGCTGCCACAGCGACACGGTTCGGCCATCGGTTGAAGCGAGCGAATCAGTGGGATTAGTTTTGGCAGTTTTCATACCGCCATTAACGCACCGCTAACGCATTCGAAAAATCGGCAGGAGGCTGAGACTCGATTCAGGGAGAGTGGCAGCAAATTATTTTCGTTTCAGGTATTTCCCGATGGATGTCGTCGGGAGCCGTTGTCAAAATAGGTGCCTCAAATCCGGCGGGGCATAAGGCGAGTGACGGGAACAGGAGGCAGATCGTGAAGCGAATTCTCTTAGTCCAGGACAATCCCGAAGCACCGGCCGTACGTCGCATTTTGAAGCGCTTGGAAGACTACCACGTAGAGGTGGCCCGCACCGCCAAGTCCGCGCTCAAGCTCCTGAGCCGAGGCCGGTTTCATGTCGCCATGGTCGGCGCCTGGCTGCCCGACATGAGCGGCCTAGCGTTAATTCAAACCGTGAGACACGACTTTCAAATCCCCGTGATCTCCCTCAACAATCGCCCCGAAGCCGACAACGGCCCGCACGCCGACTATGCGGAGTCAGACCTAGTCGATCCCGAGGCCTTGGTGTTGATGATGAGCACGGTCGGCGTATACGCCTGACCGACGACCCTGCCGGTTCGGAAACCAGCTCTCACCGTTTATTCAGTTGGAATCAGGGAAGACAATGCGCCATATAGGACTTGAACCTATAACCCGCTGATTAAGAGTCAGCTGCTCTGCCAATTGAGCTAATGACGCGTGAAACACTCGCGACGGGAAAATGTATCCAGACGCCGCCTGATGTCAAGGTAAAGCGTGACGGTTTTGGCCGCTCAGCTTGCCGGGGTTTTTTCCTTTTTGATTTCTGAGCGGAACTGGGTTCGCTTTTCCACTTCCTGCGGGTTGTACCACTGACGCGTAAACGCCTGCTCCAAGTACTGCGTACGAGCGCGGCCGAAGTACGTTTCGCCGAGGTAGGCGACTTCTTCGGGCAGCAATTGCGTGACTTCGTTCACCGACACGAGCAGTACTTTGCCTTCACGTGGCAGCTCGACGACGGCGACGGCTTTGCCAGACTTCACATCGTTGCCACGCTTGAGCAGATCGAACGCGGCGGCAGAGAGCGTTTCCTGCGACTCGGGCTTGAGGGGAAGATCGGCCATCGGCGCCATGCCGCGACGGGAGATGCGGCCGGTGACGAATGTCTTGCGGCCGACGGATTTGGCAGCGGCATCCACCCCTGAGGCACTGGCGATCGGGAGCAACTTGTCGACCTGCGCCCGGGCACTCGCCATCGCAGTAACGAGTTTGTAGTCGGCCTCAACCTGTGCGCCGAAGGGCGTGAGGTCGTGCGTGGAGTGGGCCGGGTCGGCGGCGAAGATGCGGAAGAAGTAGATGTTGCGCGACGGGTCGCTCAACGCCGGCGACGGCGAGAGGATCGACAGCGTCGGGCCGACGTCGTTGCGGGTTGCCTTGTGGCCAAAGGCATCGAGGTACGCGATCGCGTATTCGGCGAATGGCGGCTCGCCCATGCGCGGGTCCTCCATCGGCAATGTGGCAGCTGAAATCTCCGGCAATGCCGCGAGGTCTTTCACCGACATCCAGTCCTTGGCGTGCCGAACAACTTTGGGCAGCACCTTGAACTCGGCCTGAATCGCCAGCGCCAACTTCGGCAGGTATTCAGGACTGTCGTACGATACGCCCAGCGCCGTCATCGGCCCGGTGACCGGACGCGTGGCGGGCTGCGTGGTGGCCGGCATTGCGGCGCGGTAGGCGGCCCAGTCGGCTTCCATCGTCGTCACGATTTTCTTGCGGACGCTCTCCAGCAAGTTGGTCTCGGCGGTGGTGATCAACTCGCCGATAATCTGTTCGCGGTAGGCGTCAAACAGAAGTGGCTTAGTGGTCGGCTGGCTCGTGGGTTGCGTCGCGGAGCGAATGCCGACGGGCAATTCCTTCTGCGTACTCGGCAGCGTGGTGGGGTACATCGACGGGGCACGCTTGTATTCCTTGCGCGCCTCGATTTCCCAGGTCTTGCCGTCCTTAGACGTGCGGGCCGCCTCGCGCAGATCCGCGCGGGGGATCTCCAGATACTCGAGCATTACGCGCGGCGGATACATGTAGCCAAAGCCGTACGGATTAGTCGTCTCCTGCGGACGATCGGACAGGAAATTCGAATACTTCTCAAACTGCGATCGCAGCTGGTCGGGCGTGGGCGGAGGAACGGCAGCCTTAAATTCGTTCGCATCGTAGACGACGTACTTGAGCGTCACCGACTGGCCGAGCATGGCGGCGTCGTACTGGCGCTGGGGATCGGTGGTCTTCACGGCGCTCACGGCGCGATCGTACCCGGCCCGCACGGTGAGCAGCGCGGCGAAGGCATCGCGAAGGTCCTGCGCTTCTGCAGGCGTCGCCGTCGATGACAGGGTGACTTGGTTCTGCATCAGTTCTTCGATGCTGTCCGGCAGGGCGGTCAGGCCCATCTTCTCGGCTTCTTTTCGCAGCATGTAGAAGGTGTCGGGCTCGCGGTCGATCATTTCGACGGCTTCTGCGCCAAGGGCTAGCGTTGCAGGTACGGGGCGACCGTTGTTATCGCCGAAGACGTTCATCACGCCGGTGCGTCGAAGCATGCCCCACTGGTGGCGCGAGTCGGCCAAGTCGCTGGCGTGAACGGCCGTGTCGCCCAGGTGCGCGGTCACCGGGTTCTGTGCGGAACCGCCCGGCGTACCGAACGCCGAAACGAATGCGATCATCGAGCCGATGGCGATGACCGTCATTACCTTCTTCTGGTGCTTTTTAATGATTTTGAGCATGGTGTTGAATCAGTTTCCTGCCTGAATGCGTGCGATCGCGTCCTTGGCCGTCTTGGCTGCGGGCGTCGTGCCGTACTTCTGGATGACTTCCTTGTAGACCACGATCGCCTTATCGTTGTCCTTAAGCTGTTCGTAGCAAGCCCCCGTGCGGGCGAGCGCGTCTGATGCGGCGGGCTTATCGGGGAACAACGCAGCAACCCGCATGAACGAGATGGCGATGTCCTGCCACGCTGTCTTCTCAGTGGTCTTAGCGGCAAGGGCAGCCTGGTACTTGGCTTCGGCGATGATCGCCAACGCGTCGGCCTGTTCCTGCGGGTCGTTCAGCATGCTCCGCACTTCTTCGATTTGCGCCAGCGCCTTGGGATAGTCCTTGGCGTCGAGCGCCATCTGGGCCATCGCGACTTTCAGATCGGCGTACTGCTTCTGGCCGGCCGGGTCATCTTTGTTAATCGCGCCGCTTTTGAGAATGCGCTCAACGATGGCAGCCGCGGCGGCCTTGTCACCGAGTGCGTTTTGGATTTCCAGTTCAAACTGCAGCAGGAGGCCCGCGCGATCGGCGGGCAGCTTGCCGTCGCTGAGACCTTTCTCGATTTCGGCCACGGCGGCGGTGAGTTGCTTGGTGTCTTTGTCTGCGGGGATGGCGGGCTTGATGGTCGCAGCGAGCGCCGGGTTGCGGCCGATCAGCGAAACGTATCCCGCGGCAGCGACATCAAAGCGACCGGTCTTGCCGGCCAAATCGACCAGGCGAAGGCTGATTCGGTCGCGCATCCAGTCTTTGGTGGCGCCTTTGAGCGCGCGGTTGTACGCTTCCGCCGCGGCGGGCCAGGTTTCGGCGGCGTAGGCTTTTTCAGCGTCGTTGAACGCGGTCTCGCCGGTGATTTCAAGGCGATACACGTTCGCCAGCGGTCGTTCGGCGTCGTTGCCGCCTTCTGAGACGAAGACGAGGTTGTCGCCCTTGGTGCCTTTCACCTTCACGTTGTTGAGCGTTTGCTTCGACGTGTCGCGCCGGATCTCGATCGTGTCCGCGACCACGGTCGAGACGAACGAGCCGAGCAAAAAAGTCGAGACTGCAGCCGATAGGGCGATGCGAGCGATGGACTTCATCAGTTTCCTCTCGTCAGTTTGATGCAGGAGAGGGGAGTCGAACCCCTACGCCTTGCGGCACAGGATCCTAAGTCCTGCGCGTCTGCCAATTCCGCCACTCCTGCGCGGCCCGCGTCGAACCTGGCCGAGCGGGAAGTTCCCGAGTGTAACGTGTGATGGGCATTCATGTAAAACGCCGATGCACTCTCCCATAACACAACGGTCGAACCGGCCCCGACTTAGACAGAAAATGATGGCAAACCGAAGCGGCCCGATTAGAATCCGCCCGGGCAGCTACGGGAAGGGGAGGAAGTTCGATGCTTCGTCGATGGTCCGCCTTCATTAGCCTGATCCTGCTGGTCGTCGCATCGCCCGCGGTGCGCGCGCAGGAAAGGCTCAAAACTTGCGCGGTTTTGACCGACAGCTCGCGGCCGGCCTCGACGCTAGCGGCGCTGGTGGAGGCGGGAATTCAGCAGGATGGCAAACTGCAACTGGTCGATCGCGAGCGAATCAAACAGGTTATCGCTGAAAAGAAGCTGATTGCCGCATTGGGGGCTGAAGCCGTCGGCGAGCGCGCCGCGATGGGGCGGCTGTTGCGGGCCGATTTGCTGATTATTCTCCGCCGGACCGCGACTGAGAAGTCCGATCTGCTCGAGTACACCGTGTGCGAGACGAAGATGGGCCTGCGACTGGCGAGCGACGCCGCGCCGGCGGGCGATATTGAGGCGATCGCGAAAACAATCGCCGGCCTGGTGCAGAACGCACGGTCGATCAAGTTCGACGACGTCGCGATCTTCGCCGTCCCGCCGCTGGTGTGTAATGACTTGAACGTCACCTTCGCGCCGCTATCGGCCGCGTACGCAACGATCATCGAAAACGACATCGAGCGGCATGGCGGGACGATCGTGGTCGAACTGGCCGAGGCCAAGGCGATCGCCGACGAAATCGCGCTCGCCAACGGCGTGAACGCCAAACGGCCACTGCCTTTTTATCTTGAAGGCGGCTATCGAACGACGCCCCTTCCCGATGGGAAGCGCCGGCTTTTGTTTAGCCTGACGTTGCGGCAAGGAAAGGAAACGGTTGACGTCGTCGAGAAAAAGGACGTCGCCGGCACCGACGAAGCCGACGCGTTACGCTCAGCGACGGACGAGTTGCTGGCCAAGACCAACGCCGCCCACGCCGCGCCCTCCACACAACCGGCCGACGACGAAGCGGCAATTCTCGCGGCGCGCAGTACCGTCTTTCGCAAGCTCGGCAACTGGCCTGAAGCGCTCCAGATGGCCGAGGCGAGTTTGCTGATCAAGCCGAACCAATGGCTGATACACCGGCACGCGATCTACATCATTTCGCAATGGCTGAAGAATCCGAATGGATTCAGCCAACAGCTCACCTACGAGCAACGTGCCGATCTGTTTCGCCTTGGCCTTTCGCACCTGGAAGCGCACGCGAGCAACACCGTGGCGGGGCGCGCCGACCGGGTTTCGCCGACGGAGATGGATTCTTCGGCGATCCGTGAGTTCATCGACTGCAAACGCTCGTTGGACCGAAGGCGGGATCCCAAAACCGGGACCGTCACGAACATGGCCTGGGTGAACGAGGCAATGCTCGACACCGTGCGGCGAATCCTGGCGGTGAAAAACCAGCAAAAAATGATGGACCGCACAGTGGAGTTCATCGGCCGCGGAGTCGACTGGATGGAAGGTACGGGCGACTTAGGCCACGGCTTTGACGTGAAAGTCGCCATCATGCAGCAGTATCCGAACGTCTTTCGCTGCAATGGAGATCTCGAACGTTTCATCGCCGGCGAAGGGCAGAAGCCGTACGCGACGGACACGTCGGAGCTTCGCCGCGCCATTGTTGCGATCGACAAGATGCCCGAGGAGCGTTTCCACATCGCGGCAGCCAAAATGACCCGCCGGCTGAACGAGGGTGGAAATCCGTGCTACGACCGGAATCCGACAACCAACTCGTCGACCCAGCCGACAACGAGGTACACCTCGGAACTGGCGGCGATCCCCACCGACGGCTTCATTCGCACCACGCCGCTCAAGCTGGTCATCGACGGCCACAAGCCTGCCGTAGCCCCCGGCGAGATGTCGATTGTCGGCTGGATTCCGGTCGGCGATGACATGGAAGCGTTGTGGACGGAACGCGACCTCTACCTGATGAAAGAAGCCGGGCACCTGCGCTGGGTGAGCGCGATCGGCGCGACCGGCGTGTGCTATGACGGCAAATACCTCTGGGCCAACGCGCCGGGGGCCACGCTGACAATGCTTGCGATCGACCCGAAAACGCTGGTCATTAAAGAGCTCTCAGTTCCACAGTCGGCAGCGCCTATCAGCGAGGGTTCGGTCAGCTTTGCCTCGCGTGTCTTGATCGCCGCGGTGGCGCCCGGACGCATTTGCCTCGCCGGGAGTTTCGGTCGAGGCTGGATCGGCACGATGACGTACGACCAGTCGAAGGACAAAGCTGATTTCAACATCTTCTTCGAAGCCACGCGCCAGCCCGAAGAAGCCAACGCGTACGAGTGGGACAAGAAAGAGTTGGCCTTCATGCCGCTCTACATGATTCGAATGGCAACCCCGCTCAAGCCGCCCGCCACGCAGCCGAGCGTTCGGATTCTGCTGGGCCGAGAGGGCGGCCACTCGTTTAACACGTTCCACCCGCTGCTGATCGACGCCGACGCCGAAACCGTGGACGTGGTGAAGGACGACGTTCGTGTCCATCCGAATTTTCCGCGCCTCTACAACGATGGAGAGTTCGTGTACTGGGTCGATCTGAATGACAATGGCGGGCCCAAGCTGTTCAGACTCAACTCGTTGACAGGCCGCAGGCAAATCATGGGCCGGCCTCCGTGCACCGGGTCGATCGGGCGTACGACTGACGGGTTTATCGTTGATTCATCACTGTCATATAACATCAGGAAGTGGGGCGTTTGCCGAGACATGAGCGGGCCGTATTACACAATGGACGTCAAATCGCCGGGCGGGTTCGGCACGCAGATGTTCTTCAGTAAATTCCACGGCGCCGTCTTGAGCGGGCCGCTGGCGCATGGTGTCTATCTCCTGCAGCACGATTTGCTGCCAGCTCCCACCACATTCCCGACGACGGCACCGTCGCAAGGTAATTGACAGCGCAAGCCGCCTCCGTTCATATTCGTCCCGTCGTAACACCAAACTATTCCCGCGAAGGAGAACTGATCATGGCCCGTCCCGTCACCCTGTTCACCGGCCAGTGGGCCGATCTGTCTTTTGAAGAGATCTGCAAAAAAGCCAAGACCTTCGGCTACGATGGCCTGGAGCTGGCGTGCTGGGGCGATCACTTCGAAGTCGACAAGGCGATCAAGGACAAAGGGTATGTCAAAAAGAAGTGGGAGATCCTGCAGGACTACCGGCTGACTAGCTACGCCATCAGTGCTCACCTCGTTGGGCAGGCCGTCTGCGATCTGATCGACGAGCGGCACAAGACCATTCTGCCGCCAGAAGTGTGGGGCAACGGCGATCCCGAAGGCGTTCGCAAGCGTGCCGCCAAGCGCATGATCGACACCGCCAAGGCCGCCCGCATCTTCCGCGACGCCGCGCCGGACAAGATCGCGTTTCCGATGGTGGTGAACGGCTTCACCGGCAGCAGCATCTGGCACAGCATCTACGCCTTTCCGCCAACCGATCAAAAGTACTGGCAGAAGGGTTTCGACGATTTCGCCAAGCGCTTCGGGCCGATCCTGGAAGCGTTTGACAAGGCCAACGTCAACTTTGCGCTCGAAGTACACCCGACTGAAATTGCGTTCGACATCGCCAGCGCCCAGCGCGCGCTGGAAGCAGTGAAGAATCACAAGCGCTTCGGCTTCAACTTCGACCCGTCGCACCTGGGCTACCAGGGCGTTGACTACGTAAAGTTCATCTACACCTTCGGCAAAAAAATCT
>Ga0070665_100001788_pt1 | contig 24480 bp, 27 predicted proteins | sample KBSS13metaG_FD_65862 | JGI IMG/M metagenome (GOLD analysis project Ga0070665, IMG submission 65862) | Switchgrass rhizosphere microbial communities from Kellogg Biological Station, Michigan, USA - KBS S1-3 metaG | ecosystem: Host-associated > Plants > Roots > Rhizosphere > Soil ... | reverse complement strand
GGGAACCCAAGTTGACAAAGGATGAGCCCGGGGATTAAGAGACGCGTCCGCGCTGCCCAGGTGGCGGAATTGGTAGACGCGCTGGTTTCAGGTACCAGTGGCCGAAAGGCCTTGGAAGTTCGAGTCTTCTCCTGGGCACCAGTCGCGAATCGGGATACCGGACCCTTCGGGACTTGTCGGTAAATCCCGGTTTGGCGACTGATGGCGAACGAATATCCCCCTCCCCTGCTTTATCGTAACGATCTGCCGGACGGGCTGGACCTCGGCCCGGTCGTCGCGATCGATACCGAGACGATGGGCCTCAACCCCCATCGCGACCGGCTATGCCTGGTGCAGCTGTGCAGCGGCGACGGGCAGGCCCATCTGGTGCAGATGGTGGACGGGTACGACGCGCCGAACCTGAAGAAGCTGCTGACCGATCCGGCGCGGCTGAAGCTGTTCCATTTCGCACGTTTCGACGTCGCCGTGATGAAGGCCTATCTGGGCGTCGTCACCGCCCCAGTCTATTGCACCAAGATCGCCTCGCGCTTGGTGCGCACCTTTACCGACCGGCATGGGCTGAAGGATCTGGTCCGCGACCTGCTGGGCGTCGAGATCAGCAAGCAGATGCAATCTTCCGACTGGGGCGCCGAGACCTTGTCGCCCGAGCAGTTGAAATATGCCGCCAGCGACGTGCTGCATCTTCACGCGATGCGCGAGAAGCTGGACCTGATGCTGGCCCGCGAAAACCGGACCGAACTCGCCCAAGCCTGCTTCGATTTCCTGCCGGTGCGCGCCGAGCTCGACCTCGCCGGCTGGGAAGAGATAGACATTTTCGCCCATTAAGCTCAAAGCTTAAGGCAAATGGCCGAGAGACCTTCCAGCGAGTCGACTCCAGTCGAGCAGGTTGGCCCAGCCGAACAGACCGGCGGGGCAGCCGAACGGCTGAGCCATGTGTCGAGCTTTTCGCGGCAGGCGAGCTATGCCCCGAGCTATAGCCGGATGGTGCGCAGGCTGAGGATCATCCTGCCGGCGGTCGCGGTACTGACGGTCGTCATCGTCGTGCTATGGCCCAGGATCCGCGCCATCTTCGTCCAGCCGACCCAGCCCACGTCCGACGAGCGACAGGCCAAGATGGTCAACGGCCGCTATGTCGGCTCGGACTCGCATGGCCGGCCCTATACCGTCACCTATGAATCGGCGTTGCAGCCGCCCGGCGGCGGACCGATCGAGATGACGAATCCGACGGCCGAGCTGACCCTGCAGAACGGCCATTGGGTGGCTGTGAAGGCCGCCCAGGGCCGCTATGACCAGCAGGCCGGCCTGATCGACCTGTCGGGCCATGTCGAGTTGTTCCACGACGACGGCTATCGCTTCATGACCGAGAAGGCCCATGTTGAGTTCAACAAGAACCTGGTCTGGGGCGAGCGCGCGGTGACCGGCCGGGGACCGCGCGGCGAGGTCGTGGGGCGCGGCTTCCGCGTCATCAACAATGGCGATTCGATCGTGATCACCGGCCCCGCCAGGCTTTTGCTGCGGCCGGACGCGGCGCAGATGCCCCAGCCGGATGAGGCGAAAAAATGAGCCGAAATCTGCGTCTTTCCGCCCCATGGACCATTGGCCTGCTGGCGATCGCACTGTTGCCGCTGGTGGCCGTTCCGCAGGCAGGGGCACAAGCGACCAAGGCCCAGGTGACCAAGGCTAAGCCGGCGGCGCCTGCCACACCACCGGTCCAGGCCGCACCTGCACAGCCCTCGACCCATGACGAGGGTACGCTGGAGGTCACCGCCGACCGCGACCTGGAGTGGCTGCAGAACGAGAAAGCGTATGTCGCCCGCGGCAACGCGGTGGCGAAGCGCGGCACTGTCACGCTGATGGCCGATACGCTGGTCGCCTATTACCGGCCGCTGAAGGCCCCGATCACGCCGGTGAAGGAGAAGGAAGCCCATCCGGGCGCGGTCCAACAGCCCGGCTTCGACAGCGGCAATACCGAGATCTGGCGGGTCGTGGCTGAGGGCCATGTCCACATTATCTCAGAGGACAAGGACGCCTGGGGCGACCGCGCCGAATACGACAAGGACAAGTCCGTCACCGTGCTGACCGGCAAGGCGCTGAAGGGCACGACGCTGGAAGATACGGTCACCGCACGTGATAGCCTGGAGTACTGGCAGGATCAGGACATGGCAGTGGCCCGCGGCAACGCCAAAATCGTCAAGGTCAACGGCGACACCCTTGAAGGCGACTTGATCGGTGGCCATTTCGTCAAGGACTCGCGCGGGACTTCCGTCCTGAAGACCATCGAATCCAAAGGAAACGTCGTGATCACCACCGCCACCGACATCGTCCATGGCGATGAAGGCGTCTATGAACTGGCGGCGAAGCGGACCGTGCTGTTCGGCAACGTGATCGCAACGCATGGCGACAGCATCATCAAAGGCGCCAGCGCAGAGGTGAATATGGACACCGGCATCAGCCACGTCTTCCCCGGTGCCAACCAGCGCGTCACCGGCGTGTTCAAGCGCGAATCCAATCCATCGAATCAGAAATCCGGCGCGGGCGAAAAACACTGATGTCGACGACCAACACACCTACCATGCCGCCGAAGGTGCAGCCCAAGGCCGGCCCGGCGGAAGCCGCGCCGAGAACGAACGCCGAGGCGCCGATGGTTGAGGCCACGCCGGCCGAACCGCAGGCCAAGGCCGCGCCGCCGCAGACGCATGCCCGGGTCGAGCCCCAGGTCGTCGGCCTGCAGCCCCGCCCCCCACACGCCAACGGCCCCCAGGCTAACGGACCACTGGCGAACGGCCCCCTGACGGGTGGATCACCGGCAGGCGGCCCGCGCCTGGTTGCCTCCAATTCGGGCCTGGTGGCATCGCATCTGGGCAAGGCGTTCAAGCGCCGCCCCGTTCTGCGCGATGTCACCGTGTCGGTGCAGCGCGGCGAGGCGGTGGGGCTCTTAGGCCCCAACGGTGCCGGCAAGACCACCTGCTTCTACATCATCACCGGCCTGATCAATGCCGACACCGGCACGATCGAGATGGACGGCGTCGACATCACCCACCTGCCGATGTATCGCCGCTCTCGCATGGGCATCGGCTATCTGCCGCAGGAGGCCTCGATCTTCCGCGGGCTGACGGTCGAGGAGAATATCCGCGCCGTGCTGGAAGTGGTGGAGCCCGAGCGCGACATGCGCGAGGCGACGCTGGACGATCTGCTGGCCGAATTCTCGATCTCGCACCTGCGCCGCACCCCTGCGCTGGCGCTGTCGGGCGGCGAGCGCCGCCGTGTCGAGATCGCCCGGGCGCTGGCGTCCCGCCCGCAATTCATGCTGCTGGACGAGCCGCTGGCCGGCATCGATCCGATCGCAGTCGGCGAAATCCGCGAACTGATCTGGCATCTGAGAAAACGCGGGATCGGCGTGTTGATCACCGACCATAACGTCCGTGAAACGCTGGATATTGTCGATAGGGCATACATCTTGCATGACGGAACCGTCCTGATGGATGGACGCCCGTCCGAAATCGTGGCACACCAGGATGTGCGTCGCGTCTATCTCGGCGAGAGATTTAGCCTTTAGGCATTTCCGGCTGTAGGCATTTCTGACGGGGGTTCGGCGGCGGCGTTTCGATGCTGCGCAACGATCGGACCTCGATGCTGTTATCCGCCTTCCCTCCCCCACCGCCTGGAACCGGCTGAGGGGGCCGCATGAGCCTCGTTCAAAGACTGGATCTCAGGCAAGCACAAACGCTTGTCATGACGCCGCAGTTGCAGCAGGCGATCAAGCTGCTGCAGCTGAACAATCTCGAGATCGGGGAATTCGTCGCTCAGGAGATGCAGCAGAATCCCCTGCTCGAGGAAAGTGGCCACACCGACCAGGACCGGCCGATGGAGAACGGCGAGGCCAGCCAGGACCGGGTGGCGACCGTGGTCGCGCCCGATGACGGGCCGGCCTCGACCGATGCCGAGGCGGCGCAGTTCGATGCCGGCGGGTTGGACGACGGGGCCCGCGATGTCGTCGACGGGGTCGAGGTATCGGGCGACCGCGACACGCCGGCGGGCAGCGACAGCGCGATGAGCTTTGCCGGCACTGGCAGCGGCGGCAATTTCGACGGTGAGGCGACCGACTTCGCCGAGCGCATGTCGCAGGACCCGACCCTACGCGAGCATCTGCTGGAGCAGCTCAACACCGAATTCGACGATCCGAAGCACCGGCTGATCGGCGCCGTGATCATCGAGTTCCTGGAACCCTCAGGCTATCTCGCCGACGGTGACAGCGTGGTCAATAACGTCGCGGCGATGCTGGGCGTCGAGGACCCGGCGGTCGAGGCGGTCCTGAAGGGCATGCAGCAGTTCGACCCGCCCGGCATCCTGGCGCGCAACCTAGCCGAGTGCCTGGCGATCCAGCTGAGGGCACTGAACCGGTTCGACCCGGCAATGGAGGCGCTGTGCCGCCACCTGAACCTGCTGGCCGAGCGGCGCTTCAACGATCTGTCGCGGCTCTGCGGGGTAGATTCGGCGGACCTGGCCGACATGATCGCCGAGATCAGGGCGCTGGATCCCAAGCCAGGCGAGCGCTTCGAAGGCGCCGCCGAAGCGCAGCCGGTCATCCCCGACATTTTGATGCGCCAGGCGCGGGACGGTGGCTGGGTGATCGAGCTCAACCCCGACACGCTGCCGCGCGTGCTGGTCAACCGGCGCTATTATTCCGAGGTCAACCGCGGCTGCCGCACGGCGGCAGAGCGGGAATATCTGACCGAGCGGCTGAACGCCGCCAACTGGCTGATCCGCTCGCTGGACCAGCGCGCCCAGACCATCCTCAAGGTGGCGACCGAGATCGTGAACCAGCAGGAGGAGTTCTTCCAGCACGGCGTCTCGCGCCTGCGCCCGCTGGTACTGCGCAACATCGCCGAGATCATCGGCATGCATGAGAGCACGGTCAGCCGGGTGACGAGCAACAAGTTCATGTCGACGCCGCGCGGCATGTTCGAGCTGAAATACTTCTTCTCGACCGCCATCCCGCGCGCCGACGGCGGCGAATCCTTCGCTGCCGAGGCGATCCGTCACCGGCTCAAGGCGCTGATCGACAATGAACCCCCGAACGACATCCTGTCGGACGATACGCTGGTCGAGCAATTGCAGGGCGAGGGCATGGATATCGCCCGCCGGACCGTCGCCAAATACCGCGAACAGCTCGGAATCCCGTCCTCTGTGCAGCGCCGGCGGCAAAAAAACTTCGCCGCGGCTGCGACCCGCTGACACGGGGAACGTTTTTGTTGTTCACGACCTGAATCCTGCCATGATTAGAGTGTGACATTGTTTAAGTTTCGGGTAGGGTCCTTCGCCTTTTTCCCCGACGAGGAGACGAGAATGAAATTGTTGACAACCTTCGCTATCACCGCCGCCATGCTGGCGGCCCCGGCCATCGCGATGGCTAAGGATTGCGGTAGCCCGCCAGCCAAGCTGCAGCTGCCCGACGGCGCGACGGCCACAGAAGACCAGATGAAGGCGACGCAGGGGAAGTTCCCGCCCTATGCCCAGCAGGTCAGCAGCTACATGAAGTGCCTCAACGATCAGGTTAAGGCTGCGAAGGAAGATTACGACACCGTCTCCGCCGACTGGGCCAGGCAGCAGAAGGCCTTCCAGGCCGCCGGCCCGAAGTAAGGTCCGGTCAGGAGCTGGAGCCGCTCAGCCGAGCCGCTCCAGTTCGTCGATGAAGCCGCCGATGATGCCCAGGCCCTTGTGCCAGAAGGCTGGATCGGCGGCATTCAGGCCGAACGGCGCCAGGAGCTCGTGATGGGTCTTGGTGCCGCCCGCCGCCAGCATTTCCAGATACCGGTCCGCGAAAGCGGGGTCGCCCTGCTGGTAAACTGCGTAAAGCGCGTTCACCAGGCAGTCGCCGAACGCGTAGGCGTAGACATAGAACGGCGTATGGATGAAATGCGGGATATAGGCCCAGAAATGGCGGTATCCCTCATCGAAGCGTAGCGCCGGCCCCAGGCTCTCGCCCTGGACAGCGAGCCAGATTTCCCCCAGCTGCTCCGCCGTCAGCTCGCCCTCGTTTCGGGCGGCATGGACGCGCGTCTCGAAATCGTAGAACGCAGTCTGGCGCACGACCGTGTTCAGCATGTCCTCGACCTTGCTCGCCAGCAGAAAGCGCCGCTCGTCGGCATTGGCGGTGCGCGCCAGCAGGGCGCGGAAGGTCAGCATCTCGCCGAACACGCTGGCGGTTTCGGCGAGCGTCAGTGGGGTGTTCGACATCAGATGCCCCTGCGGTCCCGCCAGCACCTGATGCACGCCGTGGCCCAGCTCATGCGCAAGGGTCATCACATCGCGCGCCTTGCCGTGATAGTTCAGCAGCAGATAAGGGTGCGCGCTCGGCACCACCGGATGGGCGAAGGCACCCGACTGCTTGCCCGGCCTGACCGGCGCGTCGATCCAGGCATTGTCGAAGAAGCGCTGCCCGACCGTCGCCAGCTTGGGCGAAAAGGCGCCATAGGCCTCCAGCACCAGCCCCTTGGCCTCGTTCCAGCCGAAATGCCGATCCGGGTCGCCCGGCAGCGGCGCGTTGCGGTCGTAATAGTCCAGCACCGGCTCGGCCGCGTCCGGGTGCAGCCATTTGGCCTTCAGCCTGTAATAGCGGTGCGAGAGGTCGGCGTAGGACGCCTTGACCGCCGTCGCCAGCGCATCGACGACGTCGTCTTCGATCTGGTTCGACAGGTTGCGATAGGAGACCGGGCGCGGATAGCTGCGCCACTTGTCGTCGATCTGCTTGTCCTTGGCCAAGGTCGAGGTGATCAGCGCGAAGGTGCGGATCTGCTTGTCGAAGCCGGCGCCGATCGCCTCACCCGCCGCCTTGCGCCTGGCCCGGTCGGGGTCGGATAGCAGGTTCAAGGCATCGCTGACCGGCAGCTCTTGCCCGTCAACATCGAAGCGCATGGCGGCGATGGTCTGGTCGAACAGGCGATGCCACGCCCCGGCGCCGACGACGTGCCGCTCATGCAGCAGCCGCTCGGCCTCGTCCGACAGGATATGCGGGCGGAACAGCCGCGCGGTGGCGACCCAGGGCGCGTAATGGGCCAGCGCCGGATCGGCCATCTTCTGCTTGAGATCGAGATCCTCGATCCGGTTGAGCTCGAGGGTAAAGAAGATCAGGTCGACGGTGATGCCGTTCACCCGCTCGGTGATGCCCTGGTAGAACTTGCCGATCGTTGGGTCCTCATTGTCCCCGGCATAGACCAGCCCGGCATAGGACATCGCCTTGGACAGGCGCTCGTCGATGCGCTCGTAAGCGGCGATCGCCGCGCCCAGCTTCTTGCCCGAGAGGCTTGCGATCTTGCCCTGATAGGTCTTGGCGAAGGACTTTGCCTCGGCCTCGGCGCCGTCCAGCTCGGCGGCGAGCTCGGGCGACTCCATGCCCGGATAGAGGTCGGTCAGGTCCCAGTTGGGCAGCTTTTCCTGAGCCCGCTCCACCGTCGCATTCGCCATATCGAATCTCCGTTTCTTGTCTGACTCGATATAGGCATATCCCGCTGTGGGCGACAGCCCATGCGGCGTTTATGCAGGGGCGGCACTATGCTGGGGTGCGCGTTTCGCCGTTGTCGAGCGCCCGGGCGATATCGATGAATTTCAGCACGATGAAGCCGAGCAGAAAGGCGACGCTGCCGGCATTGAGCGCCGACAGCCGGGCCGATTCCTCAGGCGAGAACAGGATGATCGGCGCCCCGAACATCCGTGCCGGAATGAACTCCAGCAGCAGCATGACGCCCAGCAGCGGGAACATCAGCCAGCGCTCGCGATAGCGGTAGAGCACCGCCGTCAGCACGATGCACGGGAACAGGAACAGACCGACGCCCGAGGCAAGGCCGAACAGCTTCATGCACCACAGCGTGTTGGCGGCGCCGACGACCGGCAAGGCCAGCCGGGCAGCACGCGAGCTCAGCCGCGAGAGCCACGGAATGGCATAGAAGAACGGGCTGATCAGCACCGTCGCCAGGCACCAGGGCAGCCCGTCGCGCCCGGTCAGCAGAATGACATAGAGCGGATAGAGCGGCCCGTTCCAGGCCAGCATCAGCGCAATGATATTGATCGCCGCCGCGCTGGGGTCGCCATGCGCCGCATAGGCGGACTGGTGGCGAATCAACGCCCGGATGGCCGCGATCGGGGAACGGAAAGCTGTCACGAAGGCCCGCCATGTCTGCTGGCTGGAAGAGGCCGGGATTATGCACGCTGGGCCCGTGGGAAGTCGACAGGAGAGAAGGGCTGTCTCGGCTCTCGACAGCTGCGCCTTTACTTCTTGTGGCTGTCCATGAAGGCACCGACCGTAATCGCCCAGATGGCCGCGGAGGCCACGATATCCTTCGTCGCGGCCGGATCGTTGGCGAGGAATTCAGCAGGATAGGTCGAACGCAGCTCGATCACCCAGCCGTTTACGATGGAGACGACGAGTTCGTCCTTGTGCAGGTGGCCGTACAGCCTGATCTCGTCTTCCTCCGACTTCATCGGCGGGTATTTCGGCGCCGCTTCGCCGCCGAGTTGAAACACCTCTCCACCGATCTTTTCCGGCCGATTGTAGCCGTGCATCTGCGACTGATACCTGGCAAACTCCTGTTCGAGCGTGGTGTCCGGCCTCGCCTTGACCAGAAAGATCGTGAACTTCGACGCAATCCTGCCGCTGGCCGAATCGACCCGCGCATAGTCGCAGCCGACATCCGTTCCCAGACCGGCTTCGGACGGAAAGCTCTGAAGGTTCAAGAGCGTCGCGTTGGGGAAGGCGGCAGGGCAGACGAAGCCGCTCTGCACATGTACGGCCGATCCGTCGGGCTGGACCGAAAATACCCCGGGAATGGACGTTTTCCGGAAGGTGCCGTCGTTCTGATAAACCGAAACCGGCGGCGCGCCCTGCTGGCCCGACGAACATGCCTGCAGCATCAGCGACAGCCCGACGGCAAGCGCCCGAAACCCCCTCATCCCAGCCTCCTGATCTTTTCCGCAGACTAGCGGATTCGTGCCGCTCTGCCGACGGAAAATCCAGTAACGCGCGCACGGAACCTGAGCTTTCATCGGGGGTTGGGCGGACAGGCGGTTCGTGGAGGCGGAAATGGGGTTCCTGATCGGCATTTTCGGTTTGATCGTCGGGTTCGCCGGATTCTGGCTCGATTTCTCGGCCGATCCCTTCGCGGCGCAGCCTTCCCCCGCCTGGTTCGGCCTCGGCATGGCTGGCATCGCCCTCGCCGTGCTGGGCTTCACCGTTCAGATGTGGCCCCGCCGCCGGATTGCCGGCAAAGGGCCGCAAGCCGCCTAATGAGACAGGATATTTCAAAAAACGAAATTTTTTTGGCTCCCCTATCTTGGAAAAGCGTGCCCGCGTGGCTATCACAATAGGCAGCGCCCGTGTCCGTCCGCGACGCAGGGCGAACGATTATTCAGGGGGAACCGATGGACGGCACTATCGAAGGCGCGCCGAGCACGGCCAACTCATACTGGAAGATCGAGGCCGAGCCGCCCAGCGGCCGCTATGCCCGTGGCTGGCACTGCCTGGGCCAGGTGGACGCCTATACGGACGGCAAGCCGCACACCCTCACCGCATTCGGCACCAAACTGGTCGTGTTCCAGGGGGAAAGCGGCCGGATCAACGTGATCAACGGCTATTGCCCGCATATGGGCGGCGACCTGGGCGAAGGCGAGATCAAGGGCGACACGATCGCCTGCCCGTTCCATGACTGGCGTTGGGCCGGCGACGGCAAATGCACGCTGATCCCCTATGCCCGCTTCGTCCCGCCCAAGGCGCGCACCAAGGCCTGGATCACGCACGAGGAAAACAAGCAGCTCTTCGTCTGGAACGACCCCGAGGACAATCCGCCCCCGCCGGAGATGGTGGTGCCGCGCCATGAGGGCTGCTTCGACGGCAAGTGGAGCGAGACCTCCTGGGCCTGCTGGGAGATCGAGACCAATGTGCGCGAGTTGATCGACAACATGTCGGACCTCGCCCATTTCTTCTATGTCCACGGCAGCGGCCGGGCCCAGGGACCGTCCTATTTCAAGAACATCTTCGAAGGCCATATCGGCTATCAGTACATGGAGTATCACGAGGCCGGAGCGACGCCGACGCACGATTCGGGCGTCCCGTTCCATGGCGCCGCGCGGGATCTGGCCCCCGGCACCTTCCGGTCCGAGGGCGTCTATTACGGCCCCGCCTATATGATCAATCCGCAATGGTCGAACATGGGCGGCGCGCCGACAGATATCGTACTGTTCAACTGCCACTATCCGATCACGCCGTATAAATTCAGGCTGCAGGTTGGGATCATGGTGAAGCACGACCCGGGCCTGTCGCCGGAGGCCAACGACATCCGCGCCGCGGCGATTTCCAAGATGCAGCAGGGCGCGTTCTACCAGGACGTCCATATCTGGAAGACCAAGACCCGCGTCGACAACCCGCTGCTCTGCCATGCCGACGGGCCGATGATTCAGCTGCGCCACTGGCACGACCAGTTCTATCGCGACGCCGCCCAGGTGACCCCGTCGATGACGAAGCGCTTCGAGTTCCTCGCCAATCTCGACCACGCCAACCGCGTTTGGGACGAGCAGATCATCGAGAACCTGACCCGCGACAAGGCCGCCGGGATGGACGTCGATATCGGCGTGCGGGCGCCGTTCGCCAACTGGGGGTAGGAGGGCGCCCAAGGCCCTGCGGATAAGGGTGACCGGCCCATACTTCGGTCGCCCACGCAATGTTACGCGGCAAGTTTATCGGCTCTTCACGGGTGGCCGACCGCAGGAGCCCCTCTCTTGGTGCGTCGACCGAAGCAGTGCTCCTCGGAGCACAAACATACAATAAATCCGGTTCGCACAGCACTACCTCACGTGCATGTCTGTAAATCACCCTAGAGAACTGAATGTTCGAGAGGTTATAACGTGCCACGCCTGAGTATCGAGATTCCGGCGTCGCTCGAGACCGCATTGAATTCAGAAGCGATGAGATTGAAGTCGACACCGGATTCGGTCGTTACTTCGGCCCTCTCGGAATATCTTCGGTCGCCGGTTCACACGGTTTTCCAGGTTTCGACGTCCGGAGCACTCGTCGCAGGCGTTTACGATCGTGAAGTCGACGTCAAATCGATATTCGAGCATGGCGATTTCGGCCTTGGCACCTTTGCCAACCTGGACGGCGAAATGGTGGTACTCGATGGCCACGCCTATCAGGTTCAGGGAACCGGATACGTTTCGGAAGCCAGTCAGGAGGCGGGCGCTCCGTTTGCGGTTGTCACGCGCTTCTCGCCTCAAACCGACGCCGAAATCGGGCCGGTAGTGGATCGACGGCAGCTATGACATGGTCGCCACCCAGGAAAAGCTCAAATACGGCCGCGCGTCGGGGACCGATTTCGGGCCGATCGACTATGTAAAATATGCCGAATCGTTCGGCGCCAAAGGTCTGATGATCCAGAGGCCCGACGACATCGCCGTCGTCATGAAGCAGGCGTTCGACATCCCCGGCCCGGTTATTGTGGGCGTGCATGTCTACTATCGAGACAATCACAAGCTTTTCGAAATGGTGGATGACAACGCCATCCACTAGCCGAACATCGGTGGACATGCCAACCCGCCTCGGGGACGAGCAGCTCATCGAAAACCGGACCGCGACAAAGCCACCGGTGGTACAGCCCACCGTTACCAGGCCCTAGCGCGATGCCGGTTATTACGGCGCCATTTGGAAATCACCGCGCATTTTGGTGATTGTGAAATGAAACATATCCCCCAAAAGGCTCCCGCCAGGCGAAAAAGAACTCGGAACCAATATCGATTATTATCGCTTGTCAAATATCCGCGCCGAAGAACATCGGCTTTTCAACGTATTGTTTCCGGAGATATCATGGCAACGACCCAACAAGACGCGATCGCATTGTTGAAGGCCGATCATCGCAAAGTCGAAGACCTGTTCGAGCAGTATGAGAAAGCCCGCTCGACTGACAAGAAACTGGCGCTGGCTAAGGAGATCTGCACCGAGCTGACCGTGCATACGATCATCGAGGAGGAGATTTTCTATCCCGCCTGCAAGGGCAAGGTCGAGGACGACACGATGAACGAGGCCTATGTCGAGCATGACGGCGCCAAGATCCTGATCGCCGAGATCGAGGAGAGCCGGCCCGACGCGGCTTTCTATGACGCCAAGGTCAAGGTCCTGTCCGAGGACATCAAGCATCACGTCAAGGAAGAGGAGCAGCGCTCCGAAGGCATGTTCGCCCAGGCCAAGGCCGCCGGGGTCGATGTCGAGGCGCTGGGCGACCGGCTTGCCGCCCGCAAGAAGGTATTGTTAGCGGAGTTCAAGGCGAGCGGCCTGCCCAGCCCGGAGACGCGCAGTTTCACCGGCCACAAGGTGATCCAGAACAGGCCGATCGCAGCATCCGCCACGGCTTGACGACAAGAAGGGGCGGGCCGTTCCACACGGCCCGGCCTTTCGGGAGGCCGACACTCTTCGCTGTCTTAATCCGCCAACCCAAAGGCCGAGATCGTCGCCACATGGCGATAGCCGATGCGGGCGTAAACCGGCGCGCCGGCCGCAGTGGCATGCAGGACACTGCGGGAAAGACCCGTTCCCCGCGCCGCTTCGAACAACGCCTTACGCACGGTCGCCTCACCATAGCCGCGGCGCTGCCCCTCCGGCAGCGTCGCAACAAGCGCCAGGAACAGTGCATCCCCTGATTTGGCCACTGCAGCCGCAGCCACCGGCCGATCTCCCTGCAGGCCGAGATAGGCATATAAGCCAGACATCCATAATGAGGAACCGAGCAACCCGTCACGCCCAGCCTCGAGCGGAAAACCATAGGCGCACGAATTGATGTCGGCGTAGGCCGTTAGCGCCTCCTCCGTCGTCACGCGGACAAAGCGCAGGTCCGAATAGCTCGGTTCCGGCATCGGCATCACGGTCCCGGCCATGCCGTATAGCGGCATCGTCATGGTAAGCCCGGCCCGCCGCGCGAGATCGGGCAGCGCGGCGCGCGCCTCTTGTGTCAGCAACTCCTCGAACAGCCAGATCAGGCCATGTTCGCGCTTTCGGCGCATATAGGCGGCAGCCTTGCCCAGATGCGCATGCAGCGCCTCCGCGTCGGTATTCGGCCACGTGAAGGTGATGCAATTCCAGAAGCCGAACTTGCTGTCGGCCCAGCGGATGGCCATGCCGGGAAGATCGCTTACATCCTCCGTCGCGTGACGTTCACCGTAGTCTTCAACGATAACCCGCCACATCGAGGCGAGCTGTTGGACCGACTCCAGCGCTTCTGGCGATACCATTTCGAACCGACTTTCGTTGCACGTGCCCTTCGGCCTCAGCGCCGCAAAATACGGTATCCTCGGTTACGGGTGAATTTCACTGTCTCGGCCCTGCACTACGGATGTAATCTCGCCGCGCTTCGATGCGTGAGGCGCCTACCAGTTGAGCCGAAGCTGCGCGCCCACCCTGCGGCGGTGGATCGCCTCGGCGCGCTCGGCCGGTGAATAGGCCGGCGTGTCCGCCGGCAAATGCTTGCGCACGTCGGCGACCTTGACCTTGGTGACGACAGGGTCGGGTGCGTCGCTGGGCTGGTTCCAGCGCATCTGGAGGATGCCCCAGGGATTGGCGGCCTTGTCGAGCCAGTTCTGCACGCCGGGATCGCGGGCGGAGACAACGCAGCGGAACAGCCCGTCGGAATCGAGGCGGGCCTGCGCCTCGTTCAGGCTGGACTGGCGGTTGTGCCAGTCGACCGTGCTGAAGCGATCATCGGCCACCAGGATCTGCCAGTAGCGGCGCGTCCTGGGCAACGCGGTCTCGACGATCAACGCCTCATCGTCGTCGATCTCATAGGCGCCGTCGTAATAGACCTGGTTGGGCAGGCCGCCGATGCTCTCGACCTTCTTCGAGCGTGTCAGCACGTTCACGCCGTGGTTCTCGCGGTACCAGCGGGCGAGATCGATATCGAAGCGCACCATGCCCTCAGCCCAGGCGGCGAGGTTGCCGATGCGGCGCTCGATCTCGGCGACCGTCGTCTCGGGCCCCCCGTCCAGCCGTTCGATGGCGACGCGGGCATCGGTCTCCGCGATCCAGTCGACCGCGCATTGGCGCAGCAGCAGCCGCACCGTCGTCGGCGCCAACGGCCACCAGTCGCCATCATAGCCGGCCGGCCGCTCGGCGCTGAGGATCGCGCTGAACCAGCCGTTCGGGCCGTGCTTGGCGTCGTCGAGGTCGTTGACGGTCGGCTTGACCGAGGTCGCGCCCTCATGGCCGAGGATCTCGTAAGACTGCTGCGCGATCTCGGCGAAGCGGGTGGAGCCGCGATAGCCGGAGATGCGGTAGACGCCCTTCGGGTCCACATCCGTGGTGCGATAAGTATAGTCGGGGCACGGCCCGCCCATGTTCATCGACAGATTCCAGCACGGCGTCCATTGCGGGCGGCGCGGATCGAGCGCGATGTGCGAGAGATAACCGTTCGCCACCGCCGACAGGGCAAGGCGCAGCATGTCGCGCCGGTCGTCGGCTGAGGGGTTCGCGCGGCGCCAGCGCTCCATCAGCATGTCGCCGACGGGGGCCAGCTTTTCGAGCATCGTGCGCCATTCGGGCAGGGTCTGGGTCATGAGTGCGCTCCTTAGGACGGCTTGACGCGATCGGGATAGAGTTCGACGAGGGCGGCGCGGATGCCGTCGCGCCACGGCACGCGGCAGGGCCCGGTGATAGCGAGGCGGCGATGATGGTCGGCGGCCGAGCCGCGCGAGGTGCCCGGGATCGCCGTGACCTCGAATTTCGGCTCGATCCCCAGCAGCCCGGCCCCGTATCTCACCCACTCCTGCAGCGGGACATGCTCGTCGCCGGCGAAGTTCACGATGGTCGCCGGGATGCTGGCCGCATCCAGCAGCGGCTCGATATGCGCGAAGATGTCGTCGTCGTGGATCGGGCTGTAGACGCACGGATCCCAGCGGGTCTTCACCACGCCGTTGGCCACCAGCGCCTGCAACGAATAGAGCGGCAGGCCGCCGCGGGGGCCGTAGGAGGCGCCCATCCGTGCGATCACCGTCTTGATGCCGAATGAGCGCGCACAGAAGCGGGCGACCGCCTCCTCCGAGATCTTGGCGACGCTGTACGTCGGCATGGAGGGCAACGAGATGTCGCCCAGCGGATCGTCCTCATGGAACGGATGCCACGGGTCCTCATGCGCCTTGTAGACCGAGGTGGTCGACATCACGAGCGCGGCTTTCACGTTCCGGCAGTGCGCCAGCAGCAGGCCGGTGCCCTCGGCATTGATGCGGATCGCGCGGTTGTAATCAGGGTCGAAGGTGACGGCGAGGTGCAGCAGATAGGTGAAATCGCGCGGCAGTTCGCTGAAGTCCGGATTTTCCAGGTCGATGGTCAGGGTCCTGATGCCGGCAGCCTCGACCTCGCGCCGTTTATCGGGATCGCTGAAACGGGCGATGCCCCATACCTCGTTGCGCTCGGCCAGTTTCTTCGCCAGTGGAAAGGCGATCTGCCCCGCCGGCCCGGTTATCAGGATCTTGGCCCCTTCGATCATCCGCTTACCCCCTGCTGCCGCATTCCACGCCGAAGGCGCTGATATAGAAATCGTAATCGGCGCGGATCGCGTCGGCCGACAGGCCATACTCCTCCGCCGTGTAGCGATGTGTGCCGTGCGCGCCGGAAAAATTGGTCGCGAGCCAGCTTTCGAACCTGGTCCGCACCGCGTCGGTGATCGGCATACCGAGCCAATCGTAGATCCGCTCCAGCTCCGCCATCGGCCGCGCGATGAATGCGGTGTGATGCACGTCCAGGAACCGGTCCGGCCCCAGCTTCTCACGAGCCGCCACGGCCTGCCGCATGCCGGTCAGCAGATGGTTGTGGATTTCCCGGCCGATCTTCTCCTTGCCGATCCGGTCCCGGACGTAAGCCGGATAGAGCGCGGCGACAAAGCTGGCATAGGACGGAACCGACTTGCCGGGGTCGCGGTGGGTGAAGATGAAGCGGATATCGGGATAGCCCGCGACGATATGGTCGAGATGGAATTTGTGATGCGGCGCCTTGAACAGCCAGCGGTTGGGCGGGCGGTGCGACTGCAGCAGCCGGGAGACGCGGGCGTGGTAGGCGAAGGTCGAGCGCATGTCGGCCGCCCGGTACCAGGCATGATAGCCATAGACCGGCCAGGTCATCTGCTGGGCGCGGAATTCCAAGCCCAGTACCTCTGTATCCTCCAGAGTCGCGTCGGCATCCCACAGATGCATCGCCGCCTGCTCGGGCTGCGCCTCGAACATCTTTTCCAGCCATGTGAGATAGGCGACACGGCGCGGATCGGTGGCCTCGCCCTCGATGCGCGGCGGCGGACAGGGATCGGACTGCTCCCAGGGGCGCAAGGGGCGAAAGCGCGGATCGAGCGACATCATGTTGCCGAGCGCGGTGGTGCCGGTGCGCGGCAGGCCGACGATGGAGACCGGATTGTCGATCGGTGCCGTTTCGGCCGCCGGGTTTTCTTTGAACCAAGCCTCGATTTTCAGGCGGTTGACCAGGCGCTGAGTAACAAGACCGATTGCCCTGGCGCGGTCCGCCTCGTCGTAAGGGGCATCGGCGGCGAGGCTCCCCAGCAGCTGTTCGAGCCCTTCGAGGAAGGTCGGCGGTCCGAAATCGTCGAGGCCGGTCCGCGCCCGCGCCTCCGCCATCAGCGCCCCGGCGGTCGGATAGGGTTGGCTCATGCCCCGCACCGGTCGAGCAGGTTACTGAGCCATTCGGCGCTGCGCCGGATCGCGGAGGGGTAGCCCTCGGATTCGATATGCGGCCCGAGAACCTCGATCTCGAACAGGCCGGTGTAGCCGGCCTCCAGCAACTGCTCGATCAGCCAGGTGAGCGGGATCGAGCCGTCGCCCGGCACCCGCCGGTTGAGCCGCACCTCCTCGCCGACGCGGTAGTCGCTGACCTGGACGACACCGAACAGCCCCGCATGCTTGCGGAAGAGTTCGGGTAGGCCGCGCTCGACCCAGCAATTCTGCAGCTCGAGGCAGATCTGGATGTCAGCCTCCTCGGCCAGCTGGATCGCGTCGCGGATCGTGTGGACGAAGCCCATATGGCGGGTCGTCACGCTGTTATTCTCGATCGCGAGCCGCACGCCCCGTTCGGCGGCATAGACCCTGGCCGGCTGGAGCGCCACAGCCAGCGCCTCGCACAGCGCGTCAGTGCTGGTATCGGCCGGCGATGTGCCCGAGGTGAAATAGCAGAGCGGGCTTCCCAGCGTGGATGCCGTATCGATCGCCGGCTTCAGCGCGGCCAATGCCGCATCGGGTTCGCGCAGCGAAGAATGCGATGCCGAAGCAGCGACCGAGGCGACATTTATGCCCGAGGCGCGAATCGCGGCGATGCCGGCCGGCACATCCGCATCGATCTTGAGCATGGGAAAGCCGAAATGCCGGACGCCAAGCTCAGCCAATAGTGCCAGATCGCGCTCCAGCGGCCAGTTGAACGACGACAGCGTGTTGATCGAGACCCGCGGATGCAACTCCCCTCCACCTTCGTTTTTGTGGCGCCTGCCCTTCGGCCAGGAACCTGACAGCTAGGCCGTTCCTTGACAAGCGCTTGGTTGGTTTAGGGGTCGGGACGACGGATCAGACATTCCGTCTGTTAAGTCAAAGCGCCGCACTACGAATCTACCAAAAATTTGGTATACTTGTGCAGAATGCAAAAACGAATACAGATTTTCGGGGTTCCGTACTGGCTGGGCGTGTACCAAGAGGAGTCCCATGAGTGGGTCGCCATCGGTGAGGTTCGCGGGCATCCGATAATCGTTGCCGACAATAGTGAGCGGGGAGCGGTCGAAAAATGGCGGAAGGAGGCTGAGGCTGTCCTTTCGGAGCCCCCGGTCGCCTCCTAGCCATCCGCAATCGTATGAACGTCCCGCGCACTCTCAATCCGCGCCAACGCCGCTAGCTTGAACTCTCGGCCATGCCGTTACGCCCCCTAGCGGGAGACGGCGAATGCTGTGTAACGATTGTATGGAAAAAGGAAGAATGGTGCCGAGGGAATCCCGCGCCGGCCGTCAGCCGACGTCGCGCGACAGCTCCGTGACGACCCGCAGGATCTCGGCCCTTGTGTCGGTCCGCTGAAACGCCTTGGCCATGTGGGCGGCGCGCGCACGGTAGCTCTCAGTGTCGAGCACCGTCCGGACAGCGGTCCGCAGCGCCTGTGGCGTGGCGACGTTCGTGGCAAGGTCGATGCCGACCCCGGACCAGCCTGCACGCGCATTCACGTCGGCCTTGTCTTCGGTTCGTCCCCCCGTGACCAGAGGAACGCCGAAGCTGAGGGCCTGATTGACGCTGCCATAGCCGCCGTTGGTGACGAAGACGTCGGCCTTGGGAAGTATCCACTCGAAGGGGAGATAGCTGGCGAGGCGCGCGTTGGCCGGGATCGGACCTGGAATAGCCTCGACCGGCGACCGCCCGCCGTGACGACCACTAGCAGGTCCGGCTCGTTGGCGAGCGCCGCGAGCACCGGGGCGACCAAGAGGCCGAAATCGTGGTTCGCCACCGTCCCCTGTGTGACCAGGACCACCTTGCGCCTGCCGTCCAGGTCACCCGCCCAGGTGGGGAGCGGCACCTGGTTCGGAACGATCGGCGGCGTGCCGACGAACCGCACCGACGGCGGGACGGCCCAAGGGTACTCGAAGTCCCGCACCGTCAGCTGCATGTAGCGGTCGGCGAGCCCCACGACGGACTCGAGCACCGGCGTCGACAGTGGCGGCAGGCCCACCGCCTCCAGGCATTCATTCACCCGGCCCGTGATCGGCTGGTTCACGATCAGTTCGTGTTCCCGGGCGATGGCCAAATATTCTTCCCGCTGTTCCGCGCTGGCGGCGGGCGGCAGGCCGAGAAAGTTCGGGGCCCCGTCCGCCCGCAACCCGTGCAGGATTGAGGTGCCGAAAAGCGCGACCGGGGGCCGCTCCCAGCGTGGCCAGAGCAGCGTCGGCAGGAGACCCAGAAAGAAGTCGTCGCCGATCACGAGATCGGCCGGAACATCGCGCAGCACCTGTTGCAGGCCCGCATGCTGCGCGGGGATATGGTCGACGAACAGGCGCTCGATCACGCGGCGCAAAAACAGCAGCCCCGGCGGGGTCTCCTTCAGTTCGGGGTATTTTGCGAACGGATCGACCAGGTCCTGATCCGCGGTCTCGGGAATCGGGCGAAATGCTGCGCCAATGGCTTCGACGCGGTTCTGAAAGGCGCTCCGGTGAAGGCGAGCACCCTGTGCCCTTCGGCCAAAAGGATGCGGGCGATCCCGAGCATTGGATTTACGTGACCCGGCGCGGGCGTCGTCGCAATAACGATGTTCATCTGTAACCTGTCGCGTTGACTGCTGAGAATAGCCGCCCGTCCGAAGACGTTCGGGGGCGTGGTTGCTGGAGGCCGGGTGCGGTAAATCCGGGTCAGGCGGCCAAACGCGCTGCCATCTGCGTCGCCAAGGCCTGGCGGTCGATCTTTCCGAGCGGGTTGCGCGGCACGGCATCGACGGTCAGCAGCCACTCCGGCGCCTTGTAATCGGCAAGTTGCCCCCTGGTGTCGGTCAGGATGCCGGCAATCGCGGCCTCATCGACCGCACCCGCCACCCGCACCATGGCTGCCACCCGTTGACCGAGCACGGGATCCGGCACGCCGAACACCGCGGCGTCGCTCACCAGAGGATGGCCCAGCAGGACGCGCTCGACCTCGACTGGAGAGATGTTCGAGCCGCCGCGGATGATGAGGTCCTTCATGCGGCCGACGAACCACAGATCGTCGCCCGCGCCTTGCCGCATGAGGTCGCCCGTATTGAACCAGCCGTTGGTTGTCGCCTCCTCGACACGGTCCGGCCCCAGCCAGTAGCCGACAGTGACGTTCGGACCTCTGACAAGGAGCTCGCCGACCTCGCCAGGCGCCACGGCCCGGTCCTGATCATCCGCCAGCCGCACCTCGACGCCCGGTATGCGCCGCGACACGGTGCCCGGTTGAAGGCCGTAGGTAAACGACGCCGACGCCTCGGTGCAGCCCCAGACGGAGCGGAGCGGCACGCCGAAAGTCGCCTCGAAATCGGCTTGCAACTGCACGGGGCATACATCGCCAGCTGAAATGCAGTGCCGCAGCGAGTCGACCTTCCGCGGTCGCTGTAGTTGCCGCTCCAGGAGTGCGTGGAACATGAACGGCAAGCCGCCCAGGCTGGTGCATCGATGCGCCTCGATCCGGTCGAGCACAGTCTCTGGATCGAAGCCGGCCACGAGCACCACGGCGGCGCAGAAATTCACGGCGGCCAGGAAGGTCGAAAGCCCGCTGCCATGCACCATCGGCGACGCATTGAGCACGATCTGCCCGGCGTCCATGCCCTGGTGTCTGAAGCCCTCTGCAATCGCCGACAGCGTCCCTGGCGTATGCGCCACGAGCTTGGGCCGCCCCGTCGTCCCGGAGGTCGTCAGCAAAAGCGTTGGCGTGGCGGTGGCCGGCTCGGGCGGCATCGGCCCGTTATAAGCTTCAGCGGTCAAGGCCGACCAAGCCATTGCGCCCTCATTGGCTTCGCTCTGGCCGGTGACGAAGCGATTCTCCGGGGCGAGGATGTCTGGCTCGATCGATTGAACCACGGAATAGAGCCCCTCCTCACCGAGATAGATCGCCGGGTCGAGGCGCTGGACGAGCGCCCGCGCCTCGACGGTCTTCAGGCGCAGGTTCATCGGGCATGCGATGGCCCCGATGCGAAAGCACGCGTAAAGGGCGAACACCATTTCGGGACGGTTGGACATGTGGAGCAGGACCCGGTCCCCTCCGCGGATGCCGCGAGCCAGCAGCCCGCGCGCCACGTCCTCGGAGCGGTTCACCAGATCCCGATAGGTCCAGACTATGTCTTCATGGAAAAAGGCGGTCCCGGCAGGGTGCTTACGCGCATGGTGATACAAGGCATTCATGGGGGTCATATGCCTATCACCCGCCTTGGACTTCGGCCTTCCAGCGCGATGCGCGCATGACGCTGCAATAGTTGCCGCGGTGAAAGTGCGGGTCCTTGTCGGCCAGCACATCGGCGTTCACGTTGCCGAAGGTCGTCTCCGGCTTGTGCTCGATCCCATCATAGAAGGCCTGGATGAGGTCTTCCTCGAAGCTTGGTGCGCGGGGGTACGCTCCGATGACGGCATCACGTTGCGCGGCCGGGAAGGAGTCATAGCCGATGCCGACCACGTCCATCACGACGCCTGCGTTGATAAGGGAGACGATCGGGTGCAGGTGCTCGGGGATGCCGCGCGAGGTGTGCAGCGCGATCGAGAGCCAGACCAGCTCGATGTCAGCGGGTGGAATGCCGCGGGCCTCGAGGAAATCGCGCGCCGCGTTCGCCCCGTCGACCTCGAACCGCTCCGTCCTGCTGCGGAATTCCGGCAGCACGCCTGAGTCGTGGAACATCGCCCCCGCGTAGAGCAGCTCGCGGTCGAAATTGAACTCGCGCCGGACTCCCGCAAGCGCACCGAAGTAATAGACCCGGTTCGAATGGTTGAAGAGCATGTCTGGTTGCGTGTCACGCGCAAGTTCGGTGATCTCGCGACAAAGCTTGCTGTCGGGGATGCCGATACCTTCGATTATCGTCATTTCAATCTCGCTTTCCGTCTTGGGCCGGCCGCCCTGTCACGAGCGGGCATCCGCTCTACATAAGGTCGATCGCTCATTGCGGAGCGAGGGTCGTGACCGGCGCCATGGCGTTAAATGTTGCCCGCCGTGGTTAGGAAACAGGACCAAGACTGGCGATAATCACTGTACCGTTGAGACATGTCCGCTCTCCCCATTGATCTCGATCGCGCAGGAAGAACGCCGCTGGCGCCACAGATCTACCTGGCGATCCGGGACGCCATCGAGGCGGGGCGGCTCGGTCCGGGGGCAAAGCTTCCGTCGTGGCGCGATCTGGCCGCTCAGCTCGGCGTTTCGCGCGGCACCGTGCGCGTCGCGTATCAACGCCTCATCGATGAACAGTTCGCTGTCGGCCTTGGAGCGGCCGGCACCCGCGTCGCCGAGCGCCCATCGGGGTCACGGTCCCGCCCATGTCTGGCGGACTCCCCGCCCATGCCCGAGCTGTTCTATGTCTTCGGATCTGCACCTCGTCCCTTCCAGATGGGCGTGCCGTCACAAGACGCTTTTCCGTTCAAGCTGTGGTCACGAATCCTGACGCGAGCCGCCCGGCAGGCGGCCACGGCGCCGGTCAGCTACCCGGATCCGCGCGGTGACCCGGAGCTGCGAAAGGAGATTGCGGCCTATGTCGGGATCGCGCGCGGCGTGCGGTGCACGCCCTCCCAGGTGTTCATAACGGCCGGCTATTCCGGCGCGCTCGGTCTGGCGGTTCGCGGTCTGCAGCTCGAAGGATCTGGGGCTTGGATCGAGGATCCGAGCTTCCCCATGACGCGCACGGCCCTCGGTCTGGCCCGCATGACCTTGACGGCCGTCCCAGTCGACGCGGAAGGGATCGATGTCGCCTCAGCTGTTCGCAGCGCCCCGGAGGCTTCGCTGGCGGTTGTCACCCCGGGGCAGCATGCGCCGCTCGGGATGACGATGTCGCTTGCGCGTCGGCTCGCGCTGATCGCCTGGGCTCAACGGAGCGGCGCCTGGATCATCGAGGACGATTATCTCAGCGAGCTGCAACTGACCGGTCGGGCGGCCCCAGCGCTTGCCTCGCTGGACCATGGTGGACGGGTGCTGCATCTGGGCAGTTTCAGCAAGACGATCAGTCCGGCGCTTCGACTGGGCTTCCTGGTCGTGCCCGTCGAGCTGGCGGGGCGGTTCGGTGACGTCGCCGCCTGCCTCGCACCGGCGTCGGCCGCCGCTGTCCAAGGCGCGGTGGCGGAATTCCTGCGCGAGGGACACTATCTTCGGCATCTGCGGCGCATGAAGCGTCTCTATGCCGCCCGCCGGCAGCGGCTGCTCGAGTGCTTGGCGCAGATAGGCTCGGACGCGATAAAAGTGGAAGCGACCGCGGGCATGGCGGTCGTGATCTCGCTGCCCCCGTCAGTGTCGGACGTGGATATCGCCGCCAGCGCCCTGGCGTTCGGCCTGGCTCCAGCCCCCCTGTCCCCCTGGTACGTCCGCCCCGCCCCCCGGCAGGGCCTCCTGCTCGGCGTTACCAACCTGGATGGACGCCGGATACTCGACGATTGCCGCCGGCTGGCGGAACTGGTGCGCTAGCGCCCGCCGCAGCTGCCGCTCAGGGCCTGATGAACCAATGCCATGCCACGGCCGCCACCACGGCTATTCCGATCCCAAGCCCTATGCCCTGGATGCGCCCCCAAATCATACCCCGCCGATAGCCGGCATCATAACCTTCCTGATAGCCGTTCGTTCGCTCGTGCAGGGCGCTGCGCTGTTCGGGCGTCAGGATAGGGCGCGCTCGCTAGTCGGAATGCTGCGGTTCGTCACGAGGCTTATCAGCCGGCCCTAGAGCAACGACGGCGGCGTCGTGTATCTTCTGAGCCCGTTCCTCGACAGTCTCAGGCAATGGCCGCGACACTTTCTTAGTCGCCTTGAGCAGGTCGCGCAGGTCTTTGTCGTAGGGCATCCTGTCCCACTCCGATGAGTTGAACGACCGACATTTTATGAGCGATAAGGACGATTCCAACCCGAAACATTCATACGGCATTGGATGGTTTCTTGCCGCCGTTCCGCCCTCCGCTCTCATAGTTCGGAATGGTCAGCCCGTCAGGCAATGCGCGGCAAAAAGTGCTGGGACCCCGAAGTATAATATGCCGATTCGAAAGCCCGCAAAGATATCCCTGGAGAAGGAATGAACGCGATCTGGAGCACTCTTCATGAGCGTGCGATCTATGTCTCAGCGGCGAATGACGCTTTCCACTTCGATATTTCGTGGCTGGGCGTCGTCATTGCGATTGCAGCCATCGTGATTTGGCGGAGGCTGCGACGGCGGTAAAACATCGGCGCCTGCGTCTTGCACCTCGCAACCCTTGAAGATCAGGCCGTGTCCTTCAGCACTTTCGGAATAATAAAAGGAACCGATCTCACCAGACAGGCCTCTTCCGCGCACGCATAGTGCCAATACTCGATGGGCTCGCGCGCTGTCCAGCGAGCATCACCGGGGTAGATCAGTAGCGCGCAGTGGCGGCACAAAGGTTGGTCTTTTTCCACAGAAGCTCTCGACAAGAAGGCACCTGCGCACGGACTTACATACGCTGAAAAGGACAGCTTATTCCTGAGATTAAAACCACTTGATCTTCAGATTGTCTCACGACAGACAGTTACATCAAAGACATTTTTAGCATAATGCGACGTTTTGTGCTTTCGGAGTTGGTGTTCCCACCGTTCTTCAATGACCTTCCCCTGGTCCATTGCTACGTCCAAGCCCTGCAGGATGGCGCCGCCGATAACGGCCCTCGCACCCGGATGAGGTACCCCGTTCCCTTAGTTCCGGTTTGAGGCAAACCGGATGTAATCATGTGTGATGCTGCGGCCAGGTTGCCGCGTCTGGACCCGGAGAAACAGGATGTCAAAATCGGAAAATGA
>Ga0070665_100001787_pt1 | contig 24481 bp, 27 predicted proteins | sample KBSS13metaG_FD_65862 | JGI IMG/M metagenome (GOLD analysis project Ga0070665, IMG submission 65862) | Switchgrass rhizosphere microbial communities from Kellogg Biological Station, Michigan, USA - KBS S1-3 metaG | ecosystem: Host-associated > Plants > Roots > Rhizosphere > Soil ... | reverse complement strand
TTTGTTGACATTTTTAAAAATATATTTAAACATAATATTTGATTGTTTTAAGTTTAATTAATAACAGTCTTAATTCTAGCTAAACAAGTATTTAATACTTAGATAATAATTTAAATATAATGGAGATAATTCGTGTTTTTTTCACAGGAAAGTTTGAAAAAATTAGAAAGTGCGGTTGATCATGCTATGCATAGCGAGTTTAAAAAAGATGAGATTATGCATAAATTTCATAATGAAGACTGGTTCGATGAAAATTATTATAAACGTCATATTTTAGAGTGTGTTATCCGCATTCATATGAATAATGAATTAGATGCAAATGCAGTGCGTGTTGCAGCCATCAATAATATCTCTGCCGCAAAACAGCTTTCATATTATTTATATGATGAATTTGGTCACGATGAAATGTTCGGTCAGGATTTGACTAAATATGGCTATTCTTCAGATCAGATCGTTTCAAAAAATGCATTTCCTGAAACATGGAAACTTATGGGGTATTTAAACTTTTGTGTAGAGAAATTTGGGGCATTACCAGCAGTCGTTTGGGACTGGTTCCTCGAATATTATGGTGACAAATTTAATAATTTTATTACGCAAAAAGCGGGTGTTCATATGGGGAATCAGGCTGTATCGGGCGCAGCTTCGCATGTTGCATTTGATGAAGCTGAAGACCACAGCGGCATGATGACAGAGATGCTTTCTTCTGTAATTAAGACACAAGAAGACTTTGATCTAGCAATCAAGCATATCAATAGCTTTGTTCCAATGGTGGGTGAGTATTTTCAGGCTGTACGTGCTGAAACACTTTCATAGCAATGGAATTAGAATATGCCAATGGTAAATATCCGCATTCAAGAGCATATTTACATTGCTGATTCTGAACAGTCTCTCATCGATGCGGTGCCAGATAGCGCCGTGATGAAAGGCTGTTTAAAAGGTGTGTGTCGGGTTTGTCGATGTAAGCTCAAAGGTGGAGTCGTATACGAATCGGGGAATCGGGTTGCTGTAGGACAAGAGTTCTTACCTTGTATTAGCTATGCTCATAGCGATGTCGAAATCGCACCATTGGTTAATAATTTTAGTGTGGCTCAACTTGTTGGTAGAAGTTTTCTTGCTGAAAATATTGTTGAGCTCACATTTAAAATTAAAAGGACGTTCTTTAGCTCTAAAGCAATTGTGAATATCAAACACCCATCAGAGCCTTTAATTCGAAGTTACTCTGTGGTTTCACTGGGTGTGAAAAATTATGATTTTTTTGTTTTGCACATAAAATTAAGACCAAATGGAATATTTTCTAACTTATTTGAAAAGCTAGCGATTGGTGATCAATTAGAATACAACCTGAATAATCATATAGAACCTGAATACGAGAAAGATATCTCTACGCTCAATATTGTAAGCGGTGGAAGCGGTATGGGAGCTGCACTTACTCGTGGATTAGATCTCATCCGGAAAAATCCTATTTCTAAAGTAAATATCTATGCGATTAATCGGTCAGTTTTAAGTGATTATCATCAACATTGCTTCAATGTTTTTCGAGAACAAGTTGATGCTGAGGTCAATATTATAAATATCCCGTTTTGTACGTGGACAAATAATGGATTTGATTTTTCAAATTATTTGGACTCTCACGAGTTAACAGTGGGTGTTGGTTCTACCCCAATAATTAATAAAATTTTAAATCAGCCTCTGTGTGAGTTAGAAAGTTTTGGTCCCTAACGGAGACTGTAACAATGACAGTAGTAGTTATAGAACCTATTTCTTCAGGCGTCACTTATTTAAATGCCGCTCAAGAATTAGGGATAGATTTATATGTTTTTTCTACTGATGAAGGAGAGTGCAGCATTGATGGAACAATGCGCCAAAAAGCAAAAGAAATAATAAAAATAGATACCAGTGATTTTCATAGTCAACTCTCTAAAATTGTTGAGTTAAAGACCATAAAAGCCATTTTACCCGGTGTTGAATATGCAGTACCTATGGCAGCACAACTCGGTAACTCATTTGCCAAAAACTCTCTTGAATATATGGCAGCTCAAACAGTTCGAAATAAATTCAAATTTCGTGACAAGCTAACCAAGACGGGTTTAAGCGATATTAAATATGCCTTGATTTCACAGGGTAAAGAAATTGACTTACCTCAAGGCTTTAAGTTTCCTGCTGTAGTAAAGCCGGTTGATATGGCGGGCAGTATGTCTGTTAAAAAAGTTGCAGATTTTGAGGAACTTTTACGAACAGTTGACGCGATCTGGAAAGCTAAACCCAACGATATTGGCTTCTATGCAAGTGGTGATTTAATTGTTGAAGAATACATTGTAGGTAAAGAATACAGTGTTGAAGGAATTATCCATACAGATGGAAAAATAACCTTTGCTTCGCTAACAGAAAAACTATTAGGGCCAGAACCTTACTTTGTCGAAATTGGACATATTGTGGGTAATCAATATGACCGCCAATTTTCTGCACATGTTTTTGACTATGCCGAAAAAGTAATTCGAACCTTAGCGTTAAATATAGGGCCTTTTCACTTAGAACTGCGAGTTACACCTCAAGGAAAAGCGGTCGCAATCGAGTTAGCAGCACGTTTACCGGGCGATAATATTGTCGAGTTAATTAAACTGGCGACTAATTTTGATCTTGCTCAAGCGGTACTGAGCGAATACTTAGACCTGCCATATTCACCTTCAATAGAGAAAAATCTGGTTTCTGCAATTGCCTTTATGCCCCAAGGTAATCACCGTCTGTTCAAAGGTTTTAGTGGTTTAGATCAACTGTTAGAAGCACCTGAATGTGTACATCATCACTTCTACTATGAAACAAACGATGAACTGGCGTGCAACCATGATTGGACCTCACGATTAGGTTACTTCATTTTCCGTTCCGAAAGCGAAGATAAGATCCGTAGTTTAGTCAAACATATACATGAGCAGGTGAAAGTCATATGAAACATGTATTAATCATCAATAGATATGACGATGAACTGTCTGATTATAATAAATATATTGATCACGACGCCGTGCATGTGTCTTATATTTCATTAACAGAAACGATGCGTTATATCACTTCTTCAAACTGTTACTGCATCGCTGGGTTAGAGCAGTTAAATGAAGAAGACGTTCTCGATCAAGCTATAAAAATCTATAAGAAAAAACCTATAGATTACGTTATTGCCATCTCAGAATATGACCTCGACGCTGCGGCTCGCATACGAACTGAATTGAATATTGTGGGTGCAACTGTCGAAGATAATTTGTTGTGCCGTAACAAGAAAAAAATGAAAGATGCTTTAGCTTACTCGACTGTGCGTTATCCAAAATATTCGGAAGTGGCTTCGTATCAAGATATCGAAAAGTTTTTGCTGGAAATTGGCTCAGCGATTATTTTAAAACCTCAAGTAGGCGCGGCTTCTGAAGGGGTAATTAAAATTAGTGATTTGGCCGATATTCCTCGTTTATCTTCATATGCGGGCTATGAAGTAGAAGAATTTGTTGAAGGGGATATCTATCATGTCGATGCGATTATTTCAGACAATAAAATGCCTTATTTTAAAGTCTCAAAATATATTAATACCTGTTTAGACTTCAGAAATGGTGCGCCATTAGGTTCTGTAACGATTGATGATTCTGAATTTATTAACAAAGTAGAAAAATTTACTTTAGACGTATGTAAATTCTTAAAATTAAAAGATCAGGCGATACATCTTGAATTTATTGAATCTAAGGGCGAGTTGGTCTTTTTAGAAGTCGGTGGAAGAGTCGGCGGTGGAGAAATTCCATTCATCACATTACGCAATGAGTCAGTCGACTTATATGAAATGTGGATTAAGGCGGCCATGAAAATTCCACAAGAGCCAGTGAGCACGAAAATTACGGGCTTTCTAATGGTGCCTAATCCTTATAGTTCAGGCTTTTTATTTAATGGGATTAAAGAGCTCGAAAATGAAACCATTACCTATCAATTGATTCAGGAAAGTGGTGACCATAACAATTTTAGTTATGAAAATATCCCTGCCAAAATTCACTTTATGGGAGATAGCCAAATACAGGTCGAAGACGCGATTAAAAATAGTATGAAAATTTTGCAAAGCGCAATTTGTCAAAATCATCATTCTAATTTGAGTCTAAAAGAATCTTCTTAATTAAATTTTGGCTAAATTCTAAAAATCAAAAGGCTTGGACTTAAAATGTTCAGGCCTTTTTAAATGGTGTAATGAAAGTACCTAATTTAAATAGCATTATAAGGGACTTTTGTTTCAAATAATTGTGATTTATAAAACTTACTCATATTATATAATTAGTTAATTATTAAAGAATTTTAAAAATGATTAAATCTATTATTTCAGGTTGCGCGGTTCTCACACTTTCAGCTTTGGCGGTCACGCATGCAGAGTTTTCTTTTGAACAAGAATTACAACAAGGCTGTAATAAAGTGAAGCAATACGCGAGCTTAGGTAAGAAAAACTACGACCAAAAACAATATAAAAAAGCGCTCGAAAACTTCCAAAGCCAAGCCTCTTGGACTGCATTTTGTAAGGCTAATGCAGATGAAACCACAGTTAAATTTACTGACCGTGATATTGAAGTTGCCAACAATAATGTGGGCTTAGCCTATGCCAAATTGGATCAGCCACTTTGGGCGAGAGCATGGTTTATGCTCGATGAAAAATCAAAATCGAGCCAGTTTAATCTTAAGCAATTACCTGCACCTAAGGCCTCAAATGATTTGTCAGGTGAATATGTGCGTTACTCAGGTTTTGGTGAATGGGATCACATCACGATAAGTCGTGAGAAGGGCCAATATGCAATCAGCTATGCCGGTTTATATATGGGACTTAGAAGCTTGATCTATGGCCCAAACATGGGTGAGTTCGACACCAAAATGCCGACTAATAAAAAGCAAACAGTTTATAAAAATGAAGACTGCCGTATTCAACTCGACTTTAAAACCAACGCGAAATTAGGAAATTATATTCAAGCCAAACAAAATGAAGATGAGTCAGGTTGTGGCTTTGGACATAACGTTTATGCAGACGGCACTTATTTAAAAGTTGAGTCTGGGAAATAAAACTAAAAAATAGGGAATTGAATGATGAATAAATTTGCACGGTTGCTACTCGTTTCTACGATTGCCATTTCATCTCAAATTTACGCCGAGCCAACCAGCACATGCAAAGAGGTGAAATTCCAAAAATCCGATGAAGCGTGGAGTGGGCACTATTATTTAAATGGCGTGATGGAAGTGGGTTCAGAACTTTTACTTCAGCCAGATGGCAAGTTTAAATGGATGCTCGCTGTGGGTGCTTTAGACCAATATGCCGAAGGCACATGGTGGAAAAACGGTGACTGTATTGGTTTAAAGCCAGAGGCTAAATTTAAAAAGAATTTAAGTATTTTCCCTGAAAGCCTAACGATTTCAGATAAATCTTTAGACGCGATCTGGGAAGGTGGACGCCAGCAGGGCACATATAGCAAAGACTAAATAAAAAAGTCCGACACTGAGTCGGACTTTTTTATGGCTTAGATATTAGTGATTGACCGCAGCAAGTTGCTGAGCGTTATAGCGTGCGCCCATGTTTGGATATCTCGCGATAATCGCTTGAATTTCTGCCAAATCTGCCGCTGTTAAATGAAGGTCTACAGCACCCGCATTTTCTACAAGGCGTTCGATTTTACGCGTACCCGGAATTGGAATAATGTCGTCACCTTGCGCCAAAATCCAAGCCAAAGCCAGTTGAGCCGCTGTCGCATTTTTGCTTTGGGCAAAGTCACTAAATGCTTGTGCCAAGCTTTGGTTATTTTTCCAGTTATCGCCCTGATAGCGTGGTAACTGACGACGGAAATCGTTTTCATCTAGGCTGCTCACATCAAGCGTATTGGTGATTAAACCACGCGATAGCGGTGAATACGGCACGAGGCTAATGCCTAACTCACGAATGGTTTCAAAGTGAGTATCTTCCAGCTCACGAGTAAGCAATGAATATTCGTGTTGAACTGCTGCAATTGGGTGAATCGCATGTGCTTTACGAATGGTTTCCGCCGATGCTTCACTGAGTCCTAGGTAACGAACTTTACCTTGTTGCACCAAGTCAGCCATTGCACCAATGGTGTCTTCAACTGGAATGTTTGGATCAATGCGATGCGCATAATACAAATCAATTACGTCTGTATTTAAGCGTTTTAAGCTGTTTTCGACCGCAACTTTAATCCACTCAGGCGAGCCGTCGATATAAGACTCTAAAGAGTTTTGTGGGTTGAGGTTGTCTTCTTTATAGCGAAAGCCAAATTTGGTCGCCAAAAACACTTTGTCGCGATGTTTTTCTAAAACTTTTGAGAGCAAAACTTCGTTTGCACCGTTGCCGTACATGTCGGCGGTATCCCAAAAGTTAATGCCGAGGTCTAATGCCTTTTCTAGAGTGGCAATGCTTTGTGTGTCGTCTGAGGCACCATAGGCAAAGCTCATTCCCATGCAACCTAAACCAAGTGCTGATACTTTTTCGCCTGTTTGTCCTAAAGTTCTATATTTCATTTTTCACACTCTTTTTGCAAAATCACTTGAGTAGAAAAACTATAAAATGCTTTGGCTCAAACTGACGTATAACATTCAAACCAATAATTATAAAATTCAAACAATCTGTTTTTAGGCTACACAGTCTTCGCGGAATTTTTTAGGTGAAAAGCCCGTATTTTTCTTAAAGAAGTTGGTGAAATACGCTGAATATTCAAAGCCTAAGCTATAGGCAATTTCAGAAATATTCCAACTGGTGTGTTGTAGCAGTGCTTTGGCTTCTTGCGTAATGCGCGAGCTAATATGCTCAGAGGTTGTTTTTCCTGTGGCTTCTTTTACAGCTCGGTTTAAGTGGTTCACATGCACCGACAGACCATAGGCATAGTCATTTGCAGTTTTGAGTTTAAGCTGAAAATGTGGCGAGTCGATTGGGAACTGGCGCTCTAATAATTCAAAGAACAAATGGCAAATCCGAACCGCAGCATTACTATGTTTTTCAAACTGTTGGGTCGGTTGCATTTTCATGGCTTCATGCACGATCAGGTGCAAATAGTTTCTTAAAACGTTGTATTTATGAATATAGTCTGAATTTATTTCAGTCATCATCTTTTTGAAAATAAATGAAATTTCATCAACCTGTTGGTCGTTTAAAAAATACAACGGGTCGCCGTCGACTTTAAACAGCGGTGAGTCTTTTAAAAAGCTTTGTCTTGATTCTTGGTTTACAAATTCTTCGGTAAATAGACAAAACCAGCCTGCCTGTTCGGGCGAATTAATTTCCCAAGCGTAGGGAACCATCGGGTTTGAAAACAGCAAAGCAGGGCGGTCTACCCGAATCCAGCGGTTGGCGTAGTGAAGTTCGCCTGTGCCTAAAACCAGTGAAATTTTATAATAATCGCGGCGGCTATAAGGCGTGAGAAACGAGCAGGCATCGCGTTGGAACACATTAAAATGTCCAAACGAAGTCGATGGAACCGAGTAATCGCTATCTCTGGTTAAAGAAAAGCGGCGATAAAAATCATGTATGGTTTCCATGTCTTTGCCTGCATGCATTATTAATTTATTTAAAGTTATAAAATTCAAACTTTATTTACTGTAGCTTTTATTTATGGCGCGATCAATTGGTTCATTTAAGCAGTTTTGAAAATGAATGATTTTTTATAAATACTCTGGGTAAGCAATGTAAGAAGACTCTACGCATTCGAAGCCCATTTGCCGATACAGTGTAACCGCTGGGGTGTTATCAACGTCGACAATTAAGTGAGCAATATGTCCAGTTGCAACAATCCGATTAACTGCAAATTTTAAGACGCGTTCGGCAAAACCTTTTCGGCGATAAGCAGGGAAGGTATATGTGCCGCCAATAGAAACCAGACGATCGGTTTCTATGCTAAACGCACAATCGAAACGATTTGTTCGTCTGCTTCAAGCACAATAATTTTTTCTTGTTGAATTAGAGATTCCCAATCAGGTGTTTCATTCACTGAGCGCTCATCATTGTATTGATGTTGATATTCGTTAAGACGGGCAATGTCCGAGAGTTCAGCCAAGCGGCCTTGAGCTTGAGAAAATTGGCGTGAGCAAACCATGATCCATTGATCATACTCTCGTAAAATACGTCCTTTTTGTTTGATCTGGGCATGTAATAAATCACGCCCGATTGCGGTCGTTGCAATCCGACGCGGTTGAAGCTGCAAAATTGAAGTGCAGAGCAATGATCCAGATGAAGATGTCTTTGATGGAACCCAGAAACAGGTGCCTCCAGCAAGAATGACCGCGACTCCTAGCAGTTGCTCGGCGTTATGTGGGTCATACAACCGTAAGAGTTGCCATTCGGCATCGATAACCTGCGTTTGATCAAGAAAGGCCATAGCCCCAATAGAATAATAAAACCGTTCATCAAGCCATTGAAAGATAATTTTATATTCTTCTAAACTGGTGGGAGGTCCCTTTATTATCATTATTAATTACCTATTCAAATGATGAACTCAATCATAATTCACTATCCTACATTTTTACTATTATCATGATATTTTTAAATTTAAGTTGAATGACTGTTTAGCTTAAATATCTAATTGAATAAACAACAATAATTATTTAACCAATTTCTATTCAACCTTACATTGACACTCAAAAATGCGCGGATTATCCTTTGCCTGCTGGCCTACATTGCCAGCCGGTTTTAGCAGACCGCGGTACAGTGCATCAGATTTAATCCTTCTGAGGATGGAATCTGCTTGTATTCCACTCGTCTCCCTGACGTTACGTTATGGTAGGGCGGAGGGGGGACACCTTCGGGTGTGCTGGTTCTGTACCCAGTCTGCTAACCCCCTTTCGTTCTGCCACCATCTTTTAGCAGAGATAGGCAGAATCCTTATTTGTACAGGAATCCGTCATATGCGTACTATTTCATCTCTCTCATTGGCAACCTTTGCCAAAATCTTTACGTCTATATCGCACTGGTCTTTAAAAAGGTTTAACCGACTCTAGGTTTTAAGCCATAGGTCATTACGACTAAAAAATCATAGCAACAATAAAACCAGAGATAGGCGAGCACACCATTTTTGTGCGGCTTTTACATGCCTGTTTTTAGCGCTCAATTTAAGAGTGACGGCATTTCTATCTCTTTTACATACAACAAAAAATTATTTTAAGCGGTATACATGAAAAATTTAGACGCTTCATTTAGAGCATTAAGCGTGCTCCACGCAGCAAAAGATTTATTTAATCAAAACGGGTTTTACATTGGGATAGATCGAATTATTGAGGAAGCCAAAATTCCCAAAGCCACTTTTTATAACTATTTTCAATCTAAAGAGAAGTTTATTGAGCTGTGTCTGACTTTCCAAAAAGACCTGTTAAAAGAAAAAGTGAGGGGAGTTATAGAAACTTCTACATACTCAACTTTGGCGCATAAACTCAGGCAGATTTACCTTTTACATGCCGACTTAAATAGCGCCTACTATTTACTGTTTAAAGCAATTTTTGAAATTAAAACCATTTATCCAAATGCCTATCAAACTGCGATTCGCTATAGACGCTGGCTTAAAAATGAAATTTTCTGCCTGTTGATGGAAACTAAGAAATCGGTTTCCTATGCGGAAGCAGAGATTTTTGTATTTATGATTGATGGCGCAATTTTAGATTTGTTAGGGTCAGATCAGGTAATGCAAAGAGATGCGTTACTTGAGTATTTTTTAAAAAGGGTTTGATGGGGGAAAGGCCCGACGAGAGTTGGGTCTGCTTTTAAAGATTATTTATTCTATTACTCTGTGTACTAGAGTTATGATTTAAATATTCTCCAAAAAAATATTCGTCTTTAGCTTGGAAAAAGAAGTTAAATTCTTTACTCATCATAGGATCACGTTGCGCTTGTTTATGAAAGATAGGAGATATTTGGTTTAAATAATAATAGATACAGTCAGTCATATTATTAAATAAATTTAATGGTTTTAAGTTGGAATATAACTCTGTTAGTGCATTAATAATAGGTCGAATGTCTGGATTAAATGTCCATAGTAAAATTTCATTTTTCTCACATCTAATTACTTCATATTCTTCTAGTTTATTGGGCTGAATTGAGTAAAGTTGTGCTCCATTTTCGCTATAAGTTGAATATAGCAATTTTGTGATTTCTAACTGTGAATGTGTGATTTCTTGTTCACGCTTTAATTTAGATTTCTTCAATAAATTTGGTAGCTCATGGATATTCTGTTTCTTAAATTTATCGAAAGAATGCATAACATTTTGAATAAGGTTTAATTCGCCAGTTCCTGTAATAATACCGTTTTCCCATGGAAAGAGCTTTTGAATACCATCTTGATATAAATATGAACCATTATCCTGATGAGGCACGGCACTACGAGTATCGGCTGCAATCACAATACTATCCTCAAGTTGAATAGCAAGAATAAAGGTCATAATATTAAGAGTGTTAAGTTAATTTTCATGGAATCTATTTTAGGAAGACAAATAAATTTTTACCAGATAAGGTTTTGTATATGGCTGGTGGTTCTCAGATCATTATTAATGAAAACGGTATTACATTAATTACTCCCGCAAAATTTGAGGTCAAAGCTGGACAACACCTATTTAAAGGTGGAGCTGAAGTCGGGGTAAATATTCAAGGATTACCCGCTTATGAGGCATATAACGAGAAGTTCCAAATGTTATTACCTTCGGGTGAACCTATGAAAAAAGTAGACTATAAAATTTCTACCGATGGAAATGAGTACATCTCTCAAGCAGATGACAAGGGTAGGTCTAAGCGTATTCACTCTTCTAAAGAAGAAAATTTGAAGTTGGATTTAAATTGGATAAGTTTCGAGGCTGATTCTGCTGACAATGATGGTGATGCTAAATGAGTGGAAGTCTTGATTGGGATAGTAATACCAATACTACGGAAAATAGCTGTAAAACCGTTCAATGTGATTGCTTAACTTTCTGGGAAATTTATCAGCAAGAGGCCATAAAAAGAGTTTCTAATCTCAAAAGTGCAAATCATTACAAACTTGAACCTGGATATGAGGCTAGAGCAAGGCGTATTGCTTCTGTCTATGCCAGAATTTATTTAGAACAAGAAATTTCAGGAACTAAACTATTTAGAGGTCGTTACTATTGGATGGGACTTGGAGCATTTGCCTCAAAAACTGTAGCTGCTATTTTTAAACATGGATTAACTGCATGGGGGTATAAGTGGGCACCCGTGATTTCTGGTGCCATAGGCGGTGTTTTAACAGCCCCTGTTATTAGTTCTATGATTCGAGACCCAGTACATTCTTTTGCTAAGGGCAATTTATGGTTATTTATGGATATTGCACCATGGCATTATGCATGGAGTGCTTCATCAGCCTCCTTTAAAAATTGTATGAAAGCCCGAAAAGTATCTGGTTTTAAACATATTAAAAAGGAAGTCGAGAATTTGCCTTGGTCTAACTCCTTATCAGTTATTAAACAATTAGGATGGACTGACCAGATAGAAGAGGGTTTTGGGTATTTACCAGATATTGAAAATACTTTTAAGCGAGCAGGGAAGACTCGAAACGATAATTTTAAAACGGCTTCTAAAAATCTTTTTGACCATTTGATGGCGATTGCAGTTCAGGAACAATATAATATTTTACAAGAACTTGTGTGGAAGGAATGGAAAGTCCAGAAACAGGCTTCTTTGCAACGTATTACAGGTTTACCAGATAGTACTCTTGTTTTAACTAGTGATTATGGTGTCGATGCAGTTAAACCTAATAAACAAGGACAGTATAAAGGACGTCATGCAGGTGTTCTATCCCAACTACCTGAAACGGTTTATAGCGAACCATTAGAGGGTACTCAGGTTGAAGTTTATGATAGCCGTATAAAATGGATTAAAGTTGCGGCTTCTAAATATCATCGATTAATGCAAAGCGATAAAGGACGAGACTTTTTAGAAAAAGAATTAGGAGTTATTTCAGGATGGGGAGATAGCAAAGCAGAGTTTAAAGTAGGGAAAGATAGTAATGATGGCAAAATTTAGACAATATTTCCTAATTTTGATTTTTGGATTATTACTTTCCGCTTGTCAGCCAACATCAGAACATAATGAGAATTTGACTATGAATCAGCAGGCCTACACTTTGCATATGGGTGAAAAAGGTATTCAAGATTTTTCAAAGTATAGTGATGGAAATGTCGATAATCATCCAGCTGGCGTTAGCTTTAGAGAACTTCAATTTTCTCCTCCTAACTTAGGAAAATTAACTATAGAGAATGGCTCTAACAGTTTGTTAATTGAGCATGTTTTCTCTGTATTAGGTACTCAATATGACAAAAATGAAGGGATCCAAGTTTTAGATATTGATGCTGGCCTCACAAAAGAAGAATTTGCTACCCCAGAGCAGGTTTATCAAAGCTACGTAGCTTTAATGAAACGTATTAATCAGGCTGGCTGGAAAAACTATTTCTTCACCGATGCTCCGCGTATAGCTAAAGAAGATAATATTAAACATCTATCGAAAAGTCGTGATGTCATTGACCCAAGTTATATTTTTAGTTTTGAAGAGTGGAAAAATATAATAAACAACAGCCCGACAAAATCATTGGGTTATAGGTTGTATGCTAATGGGGTTATTTTAGATATCAGTTTAAAAAGAACAGCTAAAAATGAGCGGAATGAAGAACAATATATGCTTAGATTTAGCTTTCAAAGTGTTCGATACAATGAAAGAGACTCAATTCCTGACTCTGATAAAATGACACCTAGTGAGTTTGAGCAAGCGTTTAAAAAGAGATTAATTGAAAATAAAAAATATCGTGAAAAGGAAGAGAGAAAAGCTAAGGCTGAAGGCTATCATATCGATGAAGAATATACAGATCCTGATGTTTGGTCATATGTTAAGTAATTAATTTTTAAATTTAAAAATAATGAAAAGGCTTAAATTTAAGCCTTTTCGAATAACTCTAATTACTGCTCACTCAAAACCAACTGCTTAATCTTAACAGCCTTCTCGAAGTGATCTAGCTTATGTTCCATAATCCACCAATGCGCTGCTTCCATCAGTAACTCAGGGTTATCATTCTTATTTTTAAAAAAAGCATAAAAAGATAGACCAACATTGTCTCCCTTCTTTTCAATTTTATCGTCGCATCCCTTAATAAAAATTTCTCTTAATTCATTTCTCATATTTAGTATCACTTCAAGTCTATAAAACTAAGACGATTTATTACGTTCGCCCCAATCGCACATCATATCTAACAAAGGAATCAAAGACTGTCCTCTTTCTGAAAGGCGATATTCAACCTTTGGCGGAATTTGAGGATATTCCTTACGAATAATAAGCTCGTCTCTTTCTAATTCTTTAAGGGTATTGCTGAGCGTTCTAAATGAAATATTGCCAATACAGCGTTGCATCTCATTAAAACGCATGACATTTTTTTCATACAGCCAATACATAATAATCATTTTATATTTGCCATTAATTAAAGAAAGGGTATAGCCGAAACCTGTCTCTTCTAATGGCGTATGTGATGGAACGCATTCAGTCATTTTTAAAATCTACACTATCTTTTAGTATAGTATATAACATAAATTACCGTACTTATATTTAGGAAAGCACACTTCTATAATCGATTTATCAACTTTTCGATAAGAGTGTTTTCATAATGAAAAAGACATTAGTCATTGTTACGCATCCTCACATAGACCAATCTGTTGTGAATAAAAGATGGGTAGAGGAACTAGAAAAACATCCAGATCAATTTACAGTTCACCAAATTTATCAAGCTTACCCAGACGGGGTGATTGATGTTGCCAAAGAGCAAGCATTGGTAGAAGAACACGAAAATTTAGTATTTCAATTTCCAGTGTATTGGTTTAACTGTCCACCGCTTTTGAAACAATGGATTGATGAAGTTGTGACTTATGGTTGGGCTTACGGCTCAACAGGTGACAAGCTTAAAAATAAAAAGTTTATGTTGGCTTTGTCCGCTGGTGTGAAAGAAAAAGTTTATTCAGAGTCTGGTGAATACAAGCTTTCTTTAGAGCAGATTTTTACTCCATTTAAGCTAACGGCTTTATATGTTGGGGCGGACTACCAACCACTTCATGCATTTTATGGTTTAGACACAAACCCTTCAGAAGATGACGATATTCCGACTCAACAAGACATAACGAATAATGCGGTTCAGTATGTTCAGAAGTTATTAGCGTTGTCTGAGTAGGTTTAAAAAGGGGGAGGCCTAAGCGTGAGGTTTGGGTCTTTTCAAAGTGGAAAATAGTTTTGTTATCTTTCTGATTTTTTAATAAACAGTTTGCAAAAATCAAATTTGTCTATAAGTTGAAAAATACAATAATACGTCTTTGGAAAAATTATGAATATCGCTCCTTTTCCATTTCAAATTACAAACTGGGAAGAAATTGAAGTCACTGAATATAGCGGTGAAACAGGAAAAGCTTATTGGAAAACTCAATTTTTTGGTGAAGAAACAAATAAAGTTAGAGTAAGACATGTCGAGTACTCAGCAAATTATTTAGCAGACCATTGGTGTGAAAAAGGGCATATATTATTTTGCCTAGAAGGCGAGCTAGAAAGTAGATTAAAAGACGGAAGAACATTTACTTTAACGTCAGGTATGAGTTATCAAGTCGGAGATAACTCCGAACCACATCAGTCTTTTAGCTTAAATGGTGCGAAATTACTTATCGTTGATTAGATTCAATAAAATAGAGGGATAGAAATCTCTATCCCTCATCAAACACTTTAATTTGCCAAAATTGTCATGGCAGTAACTAAACTTGTAATTCCTAAAAATACATCTTTTAAACCAGCTTGATCATCCATATAGGCAGGTGTGGTCACAAATAAGTTTTGTTTATCGACCACGCAGCTTGAGGTTTGACAAACATGGGGAATTGAACCCGTTTTTTCAATTTCTTTAGCAGTGTTAACGTCAGAACCCAAAGTGATATTTGGGTGTAAATCTCCAAACGTAAGCGCTAATAATGCAGGGGATATGCATATTGCCCCGATCGGTTTCTTACTTTGATGAAACGCTTTTAAAATTGAAGCAACTCTAGAATGTACTCTTGCTTCTGCTCCTTTAAAGGCAAAAGTTGATAAATTTTTTGCGACTCCGAATCCACCCGGAAGAAGAAGGCCATCAAATTCATTTTCATTAAGTTGATCGAGTGAGGAAATTTCACCTCGGGCAATTCGTCCTGCTTCTTGTAAAATATTTCTCCGCTCAGTCATGTTTATTTCGCCACTTACATGGTCGATGACATGAAACAAAGGTTCATCCGGTGCAAAAATTTGATATTCAATATTGGCTGTATCTAAAGCTAATAGTGTTAAAATAGATTCTCTAATTTCAGAACCATCCAAATAACCACAACCCGATAAAATGACTGCTACTTTTTTCATCTGCTTTCTTAAGACCCTTTTTTAGTGTGCAAAAGATCTTAAGTTTTCTTCTTAAATTTTTTTATACGCAGATTTGCCATAATTTCGCCTTAAGTAAGCATTTTGGTTTTGCGTAGTTCACGAGGGGTGATCCCAAACAAATTTTTAAATTGTTCTGTAAATCTAGATTGAGACTGGTAGCCACATTCAAATGCAATATTTCCAATACTAGTGTTAGTGGTTTGAATTAAGTGCAATCCATGCCCCAGTCTTACTCTATTACGAATATCTTGAATACTGTTTCCCTCACTTTTCAGCTTTCTTCTTAACGTCGATGAACTCATAAAAAGTTGGGAAGCAATAAATTCAGCTGTGAGTTCTGTAGATAAATGATCAGAAATTAATGCCTGAACTTTTTCACTCAAGCTTGTAGTCATATTTAGGTTAGAGATATCGGTATAACCAGAATGATAAATAAGCTCTAAAAGTTCTCTTCTTCTAAATTTAAAAACAGAAGACGGGGCAATGAGAGAAAAATCTATAAATTGAGAAAGTGCATTTTCGAGTAAGGCGTTGAGTTGGCCTTGTACAAACTTTTTAGGAGTTCCTGAAGAGGTAGGAAGGTCTTTAAAGTCATCAAAGTCGAATTCGATGAGGAGCGCGAAATATTCTTCTTGATTTGGAATATTGCGCATATCAATGCTGGCGCTATTTGATAAAAATATAAAAGAACCAGTTCCACATACAATGTTTTCAGTTCTCCCTAACTCTTTAATGCCACTTAAAATAGCGATGAGTAAAGGTTTCGTAATCGGAACATTTCTAATTTTTTGTTCTTTATAAGCTGAATAAATTGAAAAGGGTAAATTTAAATTGTTATGGGAGTGAATTGCTTTCTTAGCTAAAGAAGTGAGATTTTTCATTGAGTTGAAATATTTAATTTAATCTGGGGCTTAAATAAGGTGAGAAAATTATCGGCTTTTTCTGACAGTTTTTTAATATTTGGGCTAATAAAAAAGCCTAAACCTATTAGGTTTAAGCCTCTTTAAATTTCAATTCTGGCGGTGAGAGAGGGATTCGAACCCTCGATACGCGCAAACGTATACACACTTTCCAGGCGTGCTCCTTAAGCCACTCGGACACCTCACCAAGGCGTGCGATAGTAACTAAAAAAACGAGTCCTGCCAAGATTTAAGATGAGCATTACAGAAAAAAAATAATAGAGGTGATAAGATTGCGATAAAAATCATATTGGTTTAATTACACAATGCAAAATACGGCCAAAAAAGCAACCTTGCCTGCCACGGCTTTGGCAGCTCTTGGGGTGGTCTTTGGAGATATTGGAACAAGTCCACTCTACGCCTTAAAAGAGTCCTTCCATGCAGCGCATGGGTTGGGAATTCAGCCTGAAAACGTATTAGGAATTTTATCCATTATTTTTTGGTGCTTAATGCTGATCATCAGCATTAAGTATGTCGCTATTGTCATGCGTGCAGACAACAATGGCGAAGGCGGAATCATGGCCTTACTCGCATTGAACTTGCGTAAAGCCAAAATTGCCGACAACAAAAAAATCTACATGATTGCCATTGGTTTTATTGGCGCATCGCTATTTTTTGGTGACGGCATTATTACCCCTGCGATTTCGGTACTCTCGGCAGTCGAAGGTTTGTCTATTGCAACCGATGTGTTTGACCCGTTCATCATGCCAATTGCGATCACTATTATCATCGCGTTATTTTTGGTGCAAAAACATGGCACGGCCTTTGTCGGTAAGTTTTTTGGCCCGATCACGATGGTGTGGTTCTTATCGTTAGGATTATTAGGCCTTCACAGCGTCATTCAGACTCCTGTGGTGTTGGGTATGTTTAGTCCACATTGGGCGATTCAGTTTATCTATCACCACCCCGTAATGACCTTTTTTGTTATGGGTGCTGTCGTTTTAACAGTCACTGGTGGTGAAGCACTGTATGCCGATATGGGACATTTTGGACCAGTTCCAATTCGTCTAGCATGGTTCTTTGTGGTGTTGCCGTGTTTGGTTTTAAACTACGCAGGACAGGGCGCATTACTATTAAGAGACCCAGCGGCGATTCAAAACCCATTCTATTTATTGGTTCCACAGTGGGCACTTTACCCAATGATTATTATGGCGACCATGGCAACCGTGATTGCTTCTCAAGCCGTAATTTCTGGGGTGTTTTCACTTGCCCGCCAAGCGATTCAATTGGGTTATTTACCACGTTTAAGTATTAAACATACCTCTGAGTCTGAAGAAGGTCAGATCTATGTCCCTTTCTTAAACTGGTTACTTTTAATCGCAATTATTATCTTAATTTTGATTTTCAAAACCAGCTCAAACTTGGCAAGTGCCTATGGTCTAGCTGTCACTTTAACCATGCTGTGTGACACGATTTTGGTTGCTGTGTTCATCTATTCAGCTTGGAAATGGAGCATGCCAAAAGTGCTGCTCCTGATTATTCCATTCTTTATTTTAGAGTCGGTTTTAGTCGCAGCAACTTCACTTAAAATCTTGTCGGGCGGTTGGGTGCCATTATTGATTGGTGCGATTGCAGTGACCATCTTAATGACATGGAAACGTGGTCGTGAGCTTACTTTTGCCAAGCTCGAACACGATACTTTATCGCTAGATTTGTTTGTGAAAAGTATTGGTAATAGTGTGCACTGGGTGCCAGGTGATGCTGTCTTTATGACAGGTACGCCGAACGTTGTGCCACATGCCATGCTGCATAACATCAAGCACAATAAAGTGCTGCATCAGCGCAATATTTTGGTAACGGTAGTCATTGAAGATGTGCCATTTGTTGCACCAGAAGAGCGTATTTCAACAGAAACTTTAGCTGAACATTTCTTCCGTATTAAAATCTTCTATGGTTTTAAAGATGAAATGAATGTACCAAAAGCGCTTATGCAAGCTTATGAGCAGTTAGGTCTTGAATATGACTTGATGCACATCAGCTTCTTTATTTCGCGTGATCGTATTGTTCATTCGGTGGGTGATGGCATGTCTCCATGGAGAGAAAAACTATTTATCTCTATGCAGCGTAACACTAGTCCGGTGAGTGACTTCTACCAAATTCCAACCAACCGTGTAGTTGAGTTAGGTAGTCAAATCGAAATCTAAAAATTTGATGTAATAAAAAAACCAAGACAGATGTCTTGGTTTTTTTATGGCTCTGATTATTGAGCTTGCATAGGTGCGTCTGCTGGCAAGCCACCATCTTTTGCCATTGGATCTGCCGACTGAGTTGGATCTGCCGGAGGCGGTGGAGTGTTCGGATCTTGTGGCGCTGGAGGTGCTTGGTTCGGTGCAGGTGGTACTGCATCAGTTGGTGCAGCTGGAGGAGCTAATTCACCGCCTGCTGGAGGTGCAGGTGGAACATCTGCCGGAATAGGAGCACCAGTAGGCGCTGCATTTGTCGGTGCAGCAGAAACTTGCTGTACTTGTCCGCTATTGACTAAATCGCTAATAGAACCAGGTTGGCCATTTACCGTTGTCGTAACTTTCACTTTAGACAAACTTTCTAAAGTATCTCCTGGCTGGACTGCTGGCTCAGCCAAAGCGGCCATACTACATAATCCCGTGATTACGCCAATACCAATAATCTTTGAATGGATCATTAAGTGGACTCCGATTATATTTTTATCCAAATTTGTGGAGCTAACCATGTCATAAGCAATCAGTGTTTTTCAACGAAAGATACGCAATTGGCGTAATTCAATAGCCAAAGCCTCTCATAATTCCAACAGATTGTTACGTAAGGGGAAATGGAGTTACAAAAAAGATGACCATGTTTTAACCATTTGAAAGATAAGAGATATACTTAAAAAAGCAGGATTGTTAAGCTGCGTGTGGACAGTGGTATTGATAGAAACATGGCAAGTAAAAAACGTAGTAAAGGTACAAACTCATTCTCTCTAAGTGAGCATTTTGGCAAGATTATTCTTGCTTGTATTGCTGCTGGAAGTTTTGCGATTGCATTTGGTAGTGAAAAGATTTCGCAGTGGTTTTCACCTTTAAGTACTAACTCGACTTGCCTTAATCAGTTCTATCGAGAAGTTCCCCCTGCTTTAAATAAAGATAGCTTAAAAAAAGACAGTTATCCGCTGTGTTTTAATGGCTTTAATGTCTTGTATTCAGGCATTTCTAAAACGCCGTTATGGTCGGCTGAGCATTTAAATGCAGAACGTTTGAGCGTCAAAATTAAGCGTGAAGACAACTTCCATGAAGAAACTCGTATTGATCAAAAGCATCGAGCACTATTAAGTGATTATCGTGGTTCAGGCTATGACCGTGGTCATATGGCACCGAATGGTGATATGCCAAATAAAAGCTCACAGTCTGATAGCTTTTCGTTAAGTAATATGGTGCCGCAAGCACCTAAAAATAATCAGGAAGTTTGGCGTAAACTTGAAGAAGCCACACGCGCCCTTGCCACTAAGCAAAAACAAGATGTTTATGTGGTTACAGGCCCTGTTTTTGAAGGTAAACGCCTTAAAACGATTGGGAAAGGTGTCATTGTTCCTACCGCAGTTTATAAAGCGGTCTATATGCCAAAAACTGGCGCTATTGGGGCTTACTACGCACCAAACAATAACTCCCTACAAGTGAAAGTGGTGAGTGTTTGCTACCTTGAAGAACGCTTAGGCGTTAACCTATTCCCGCAGTTAACCGAGCAACAAAAGCGTAATGTCTATCGCTTACCTTTAACAGCGAGCCAAGTTAAGCCAAATCAGAAGCTAGACTATTTACATTGGGATGGTGAGAGTCAATGTGAGCAGGACTTAAACGCCGATCAAATTAAAGCGCTACAAGACCAGTTTAAAAAGCAAAAAAGTGGCTCATCAGAAGCAATGGAAGCAAAAGTTCCAACGATTGACGAAGAAACACGCCAAGCGATTGTGAAGCAACTGGTTGAAGCATTAGTGAACTATTTCTTGCAAATAATGAAATAAGCAGCTTTTTTGATTGTTATTGCAAAAACGTAAATGTTTAAAATAGAATCCATAGACAGATCTGTCTATGGATTCTATTTTAATAAGGACAATAACAATGTTTGCCTCGATGTTTCTTTTTTCATTTGCAATGTCTATTACCCCCGGCCCAGTAAATACCGTCATTTTATCGACCAGTTTAAATCATGGTTTAAAAAGATCGCTTCCTTATATTTCAGGCGCAACCATTGGTTTTACTTTACTTCTAATTTTTATGGCATTTGGTCTTCAGAGTTTATTAACTCAGTTTCCTGTTGTATTAAAGATTCTTGCGATTTGTGGAACGCTATTTGTTTGCTATATCGGCATAAAAATTATTCTTTCTGCTGCCAATATTTCTATTTCAAATGCTCCCGTAGAACAGATGATTATTCCCAATTTTAAAGATGGTTTTTTGCTACAGTGGCTCAACCCCAAAGCATGGTTGGCTTGTGTGTCGGGCATTACCATGTTTACAAGCATTGAAAATCCGCAGTCATTGCCGATCTTTATCGTTATTTATTTCTTTACTTGCTATGTGTGTTTGTTCTTTTGGGGGTTCTGTGGTGATAAATTTTCAGTGGTGCTGAATCAGGGCAACCGTTTGAAATATTTTAATATCCTAATGGGATTATTCTTAATTTTATCGGCACTTTTAATTTTGATCGATTTTTTTTAAATTGGTCGTATTACACTGTGAAGATATAACAACGAGACAAGACCTATGTTTAAGCCATTTGAAAAGGGTACAGAGTGTTCATCAATTGAAGATTTAACATTAGAAAATGATGTCGATTGCGTCAGCATTTATGGCAACTTGCAAATTACCAAAGACAAAGTCGGATTAGAACAAGCCAAGGTTTTACAGAGCTTTTTAAACGAAGTGGTTGCGGCTTTGGAAAAAGAAGAATTGCCTGAGAAAATTGAACGACCAGCTGAACAAGAAATTAATAATCCGTTTTTATAATTTATGCATTCTATGTGTGATGCTTAATATAGTCGTACTGCCATACAGTCTTTAGTACCACGTTACGTCTTATTGAGTTTGTATAGACATTTCTTACTTTTGAAAGACCAAAAGTAAGCAAAAGTCTTTTGTTGATCAGAGGGTACTTCCGTGTACCCCTGCTCAACAGGTGACATTCATGTCACCCACCGCGATAGCAGATTAAGGCTATATATAAAGAATTAATCCTTCTCCCCAGCAACTACCTTATAAATAATTGCCCCAATCACAGCCCCTAAAATTGGTGCTACCCAGAACAACCACAACTGGCTTAAAGCAGCAGTTTCAGCAAAGAATGCAACACCTGTACTACGTGCAGGGTTCACCGAAGTGTTGGTTACTGGAATACTGATTAAGTGAATAAGCGTTAAGCCTAAACCAATCGCAATAGGAGCGAAGCCGGCAGGTGCACGGCGGTCAGTTGCACCTAAAATAATGATTAAGAAGAAAGCTGTAAGAACGACTTCAATAATGAAAGCTGAACCTAAGCCAAACTTGTTTGGTGATAAATCACCGAAACCATTCGAAGCAAAACCACCAACACCGCTAAAGCCCGCTTGGCCTTGAGCAATAATGTAGAGAACAAATGCAGCAGCAGTCGCACCGACCACTTGAGCAACAATATAGGGAATTAAATCTTTAACATCGAAGCGGCCGCCGACCCAAAGGCCAACACTTACCGCGGGATTAAAATGTCCACCTGAGATATGCCCTAGAGCATAGGCGCCTGTCAGTACGGTTAAACCAAAGGCAAGGGCTACACCTGCAAAGCCAATACCAAGTTCAGGGAAAGCTGCGGCTAATACTGCGCTACCACAACCACCAAAGACTAGCCAAAACGTACCTAGAAATTCAGCAAAATATTTATTCATTCTGATTACTCATTTATTTAATCTATTTTAATTAATGTGAATTACGTCACATAAATTTGAAGCATGTGACTATATGAAATTTTTGTTTTCAGTGTTGTTTTAATCAAGAAAAGATTTGTAAGTTTTGGTTGGTTATTCTTTGTCTAAAAATTGATCTCGCCATTGTTGTGGTGTTTGATTGGTCCAATGTTTAAATGCTCTTTGAAAAGCACTTTGTTCTGAATAACAAAGCAAAAGAGCAATCTCTTGTAAGCTTAAATGTGGATCTTTTAAATACTCGGTTGCGAGCATAAACCGTACTTGCTGAACGCGTTCCTGAAAGGTGGTGTTTTGCTGTTGTAAATGTCTTTGGAGTTGCCGCACGGACAGGCCTAATTGAGCAGCAATATATTCAATTTGATATTGATTTTTTTGCAGTCCAGTCAAAATTGAATGCTGTAAGCGCTGATCAAGTTGGGTCGAATTTGGTAATTGCTCTAACAGCGCTTGTGCTTGCTGAACCAATAACTGCTGTAGGGTGTGGTCGGCGCTGCTAAGCGGCTTATGAATTTCCGTAATTGGAATAAGCAACTCTGTACGCGGCTGGCTAAAACGAACGGGACATTGGAAGTATTGTTCATAAACCCTAATATTTTTAGGAGCAGCATTTAAGAAATGTACTTCATGTAAATGCACATCTTCATGAGACATAAAAAGACGTAAGAACTGAATGACCAGTGCAATCGCGATTTCATCGGTAAGTTGAGTAGGGTGTAACTCAGTCGCTTCCCAGCGAATAGAGCCATATCTTCCTTGTAACTCAACGACTAAAGGGCTGCCGTCATAAATCAGACGGTGAAAATCATGATAGCGAATTAAAGCTTCACCTAAGTTATCGCAAGAGAGAGCAAGGTAGGCAATAATTCCTAAGTGTTTGGGTTGCACGTATTTGGCAATTTCTAGGCCTAATCCCGGCTTCGGGCCTAGTTTGTAAATGACTTCTAATAGATCGCGCCAAACGACGTAGTCAAAGCGCTCTAGATTTTGAATTTGTTCTAATTGTTCAGGAATAGCTAATTCGTTAGCTTCGCAATAAGCTTTTAATAGATGTCCCAGTCCTCCATATACTGAGCCTGTATAATTCTTTAGTTGTGGCATCCCTAACCACCTCTCTTTTTTCTTGTCGTGATTTGTCAATGAAACCATAAATTCTGGTCAATACCTAGCATAACGAATTTTATATGCTGAATAAAAAGAAAAAGGAGTTAGGTGATGTTAAAAGGGTTCATTGCAGGAATTGCGGTTGCAAATGCATTTGAATGGGTGGCGCATAAATATATTTTGCATGGTGTACACCGTGCTGGACAACCGCGCTATAGCCCAGTACCAAAGAGTATGGAGTCACATTGGGCACATCATCGTGAAGTTCGTAAACAACAATTTCATGATGATTGCTATGTGGAAGGTGTTGGTAACTGGCGAACTAAAAATGAGTTAATTTCGCTTGCTGTGGTGGCAACCGTTTCAAGCGCAATTTTCTATCCATTTTCAAAAGGCATGGCTCTCGCAGCTTGGTACAGTGCTGGTAATTATTATTATATTCATCGCCGTGCGCATTTAGAGCCTGACTGGGCAAAGCGTAAAATTCCGTGGCATTACGATCACCACATGAACTCTAATCAAGACGCCAATTGGTGTGTGACCAAACCTTGGTTTGACTATGTGATGGGAACACGGGTGGTGTCTTCGGCAGATTTAAAAGAACAAAATCCTTTGGGTATACGGTTACCTACTACGCTTGCTAGACCGCTGTCTCAAGCTGTAGAAAAAATCTTTCCTGCCAAATGGGTCGAGAAAAAAGAAAAGCCTCAACTCGTTAGCGACATTAATTCGGTCGATGGTGCTGCATAAAAAAAAAAGGGGCATATCGCCCCTTTAAATATCAATAAGCTTACAAGCGCATTTCGATACCTTGTTCAGCTAAATATTGTTTAGCTTCTGGAATGGTATATTGGCCAAAGTGGAAAATGCTTGCCGCCAATACTGCATCAGCACCACCTTGTAGAATACCGTCTGCAAGATGTTGTAAGTTTCCTACACCGCCTGATGCAATTGTTGGAATGGTCACGCGATCATTAATAGCACGCATTAAAGCAATGTCGTAGCCTGCTTTCGTACCATCGGCATCCATACTGGTAATGAGTAACTCACCCGCACCGTAGTCAGCCATTTTTACAGCCCACTCAATC
>Ga0070665_100001786_pt1 | contig 24494 bp, 23 predicted proteins | sample KBSS13metaG_FD_65862 | JGI IMG/M metagenome (GOLD analysis project Ga0070665, IMG submission 65862) | Switchgrass rhizosphere microbial communities from Kellogg Biological Station, Michigan, USA - KBS S1-3 metaG | ecosystem: Host-associated > Plants > Roots > Rhizosphere > Soil ... | reverse complement strand
GCCAAACAGGGTCAGCGGAGTGTTGCCGGGGCCTGCCATGGTCATTCGCCCTTGATCGCGCGGGTCACTTCGCCCACGCGGTCCTTGATGAATTCCAGGGTGGCCGAATAGTCCACGGCATTTTCGGCAAAGGCGGTCTGCTCGGTGGCCATTTCCACCGTATTGCCATCCAGGCTGGGCATGACCGGCACGCGATAGAGCGTAGCGCCCGCTGCGGCCTGGCTCTGGTTGGCGCCCGCCAGGCGCGCCTTGAGCGCGGCGCCAAAATCGATGTCGCGCGCCTTGTAGCCGGGGGTGGCGGCGTTGGCGATGTTGGACGACAGCAGGTTGAGACGCGTCGCGCGCAGTTCCAGCGCGGCGCCATGGATGCCGAACAGGCTTTCGGATGATGCGCTCTGGCTCATCGGCGGTGCTCTCGCTTTCCTTGGGCAAAACGAACGATGCCGATGGTTCAGCAAGGGGCGTGCCAATTGCCGCGGGGCCACGGCAAACGGCGGCGATGGGCAAAGGGCAGGGCCCACGGTGCGGCAAGCGCTTGCCGAACGGCGGCAGCGGTTGCCGCCAGGCCCCTAAAAAGCGCGGGTCGCTGCCGTTCTTCGCGGCCGAAGGTTTCGCGAAAGACCAAGGCCTGACATGGACGCAACCCACCTGCTGGATGGCCAATCGGCCGCGATTGTTGTTGGCGGCACGCTGGTGGGCACCGTGCTGCGCTGTGGCTGGCGCGATAGCTGGATCGCGCTGCGATCGGCAGCGGGCCTGCTGCGCCCCGGCTTCGATGCCGCTGCCATACGCGCCGAACTTGCCCATGAAGTGGCGCTGATCCGCCGCGATGGCGTGATCCGCGCCAATCCGCGCCGCTTGCGCGACCGGGAAATGAACTCCGCCACCAATGCCCTGGTGCGCACGCGCTCGCTGGATGGATTGGTGGAACAGCACGAGCTTTCGCGCCGCGCCCGCCTGCGCCGCGCCACGGCGGCAGCGCGCACATTGGCGCAGGCTGCCGATCTTGCCCCGGTGTTCGGCCTGGCCGGCACGCTGGTGGCGCTCAGCCAGCTGAAAGTGGAAAGCCTGGCACATGGCAATTTCATCGGCGCCATCGCGATGTCAGTGCTGACCACGCTTTATGGCCTGCTCCTGGCGCACATCGTCATGGGGCCGCTGGGCCGCGCAGTGGAGCGCGCCTCGCAAACCGAGGAGGAAGCGCGTGCCGAGGTGATGGCCTGGCTCACGCAACAGGTCGGCCCGGCTTGTCCCGATCGCCATCGCGCCACGCCTGCCGCCCCCCATGGCGCCGAAGGGACGGAAAGCTTCGCCCTCCCGCCAGACACGCGCGACGTGGCATGATCGCGCGGCCTGGGCAGACGGGATGGCAAACCATCCTGGCCGATCTGGCCCTGATCCTGTTCATGATCTGCGCCTCTGCCTTGTCGGTGGCAGAGGGGCCCGGCCCAGCGGCAGACAAGGCGCGGGCGATGCCGTTGCGCGCTCCGCCGCGGCCCGTGCCGGCCGCCGTTGCCGCCTCGCAGCAGGCAGAGCCGATGGGTGTGTGGCGCGATGGCCCAGGCGCACCGCCGCTGGCGCAATGGCTGGCCGAGCAAGCCACCGATCCGCGCCTGCGCCTCTCGATCGTGGTGCGCTATGCCGCCCGCCCTGGCCAGCGGCAAGCCGCGCTGGACCAGGCGGCGGCCCTGGCACGCAGCGCTGGCGCGCGCGCCGGCAATGCCCGGCTGGTGGTGGAGCCTGGTCCACAGCCGGGCGCCAGCGTTGCCCTCGGCTACGATGCCGAAGACCTCTAGACGCTGCTGGCATGGCTCTTGCTGAAATCACCGCAGCTTTGATCCATGCAGGAAAAACCCATGCATTCTGCCTCGTCGTTCACTCTCCTTCGGCCGGTTCTTGCCGCCGCGCTTGCCATCACCTTTGCCGGCAGCCCTGCGGCGCTGGCCCAGGTTGCGCGCGCGCCGGCAACGCGCTTTGCCGATATGGCCGCCATCGACCAGGCCGTGGCCCAGTTCACCGGGCGGGCGATCGGCGTGCCGGGTGGCGCGGCGCAACCGGTGGACCGGCGCCTGCGCCTGGCCGCGTGCACCGCACCGATGGCGCTGGGCTGGCGCGCGGGCGCCCATGACAGCATCATGGTCCGTTGTCCCGATGCCGGGGGCTGGCGCCTGTTCGTGCCTGTGCTGGCCACCCTGGCGGAAACCGTTGCCGCGCCGGCGCCAGCCGTGGTCCAGCGTGGCGAAAACGTGACGATCGCCATGGTGGGCGACGGATTTTCGGTGGAACAGGCCGGCGAAGCGCTCGATCCCGGTCCGATGGGGGGATGGATCCGCGTGCGCACCGGCGCCAAGACCGATGCCTTGCGCGGGCGCATCGTGCGCCCAGGCGCGGTGGAAGTGCCGGTGGATTGACCACTTGGACAGACACCCGGCAAAAATCCGCCGCATGGCCTTAAATGCGCTCCATCGATGCCGTTCTTCCCGGTATCACCCCCGAGGAGCTCGACCATGTCCAACATCGAAATCGGACCGTCGCGGCCGGTTGGTGCGGTCCCGGTCAAGAAAGCCGCCGCTGATCCAGCCGCGCCCACGCCCGCAGCATCGACCGGTGCCGCCCCCCCTGCTGCGGCCCTCCCTGCTGCCGCGCCGCCGGCACCGCCCGGCGCTTCCAGCGCGGCTGCCGCCACCGTTGCCACCAGTGACGCGGCCCGCGCCGGCGATGTGCCGGTCGATAGCGATCGCGTTGCCCAGATCCGCAAGGCGATCGAGCAAGGGCACTACCCCGTCCTGCCCGCCCGGCTTGCCGATGCCATGATTGCCGCAGGTATGCTGCTGAGGACTTCCCAATGAACGCTGACGCACCGATTTGCCATTCGACCGATCTGCGCCAGGCCCTGGGCCAGATGATTACCGTGCTTAATGACGAACGCCAGGCGCTTGCGGGCCTGGATATGGATGCCATCATGGGTTGCGCGGTCGACAAGGCAGCGCTGTGCAACCGGCTGGAAGCGGTGGCGACCGATGCGATCGACGAAGAATGCCGTGGCATGGTGGATGCCGCGCGCCGTTTGAACGAAGCCAATCGCCGCGTGCGCAACCTGATCGCGGCCAACGTGGCGGCCCGGCTGGATGCCTTGACCGGCTCGCCCGCGCTCTATCGCGCCCGTGCCGGCCAGGCGCGCGCGCAACACGCCCGCACTGCCCGGCTGCGCTGAACCGAACCGGCAAGAACCCTCCGGCGCCGCGTGCCGCTGCCCTTGCCGGGCCGGCACGCGGCGCTTTTTTTGTGCGCGGTAAGTGCTTGTTGCAAAACCGCATAAGAACAATCTCCGGAAACTGGCACAACCTTTGCTGAACAATCCTTGTCGCGGCGCGCCACCCAGGCATGGCGCCGCAAGCACAAGGATATCGGCGTTGAGTTCAGTGCAAACCTCTGCCGGAAGCGTTGCCGATCCGGCAACCGGTGCCATGGCCAGCGGGGCAAGCCCGGTCCATGCCGCCATCGCCAGCGCGGCCAGCGCCACGGGCGTGGATTTCCGTTATCTGCTGGCGCAGGCGCGGCTGGAATCCGGGCTCGATCCGCATGCACGGGCGCGCACGTCGAGTGCGGCCGGGCTCTATCAATTCACCGGGCAGACCTGGCTCAACACCCTGGCGCGTCACGGCGCGGATCACGGGCTGGATTGGGCGGGGAATGCCGTGGGCAATGCCGCCGGCAACCCGGCACTGCGCAACCAGCTGCTCGCCCTGCGCCACGATCCGCAGCTTTCCGCGCTGATGGCCGGAGACCTTGCCAACGACAACCGCGCCGCCCTGGCTGCCTCACTCGGCCGCGATCCCGACAATGCCGAGCTTTACCTTGCCCATTTCCTGGGAGCGGAGGGGGCAGGGCGGTTCCTGTCGGGCATGGCCGCCAATCCCGATGCCAGTGCGGCCGCGCTGCTGCCCAAGGCGGCAGCGGCCAATCGTGCCATCTTCTACGATCACGCCGGCGCGCCCCGATCGCTCGCGGGCGTGATGGACCTGCTGCGAACGCGGCTGGAAGCGGCCGGATCGGGCACGGCCTTGCCGCCGCTGTCGGGGCAGTGGCCGCTTGCCACCATGCCCTATGGCGATATCGCTGCGCTCGACGGGCCGTGGGCCAGCGCGCCATCGGGTGCGCCCGATCTGGGTGCCAGCCGGCAAAGCTATACCGGCGGCCCGATGGCGCAGGAATTCCAGCAGGCTGCGGCCGAAGCCGGCCAGACGGGCGCACAGTCCGGGCGCACGTCGATGGCCGATACCCTGCAGCAAACCTTCGCGCTGGCGCCGATGGGCGCGCCGGGCGGCGATCATGTGGCCCGTGCCTATGGCCGGCTCAAGGCAATGGGGCTCTAACCCGCCATGTTCAAGCGTTTCGGCTCGCCCGGTGCCATGGCCCTTCCTGCCGGCATCCTCATGCTCATCGTGCTGATGATCGTGCCGCTTCCCTCGATGCTGCTCGACGTGTTCTTCGTGCTCAACATCGCCTTGTCCGTGGCGATCCTGATGGCGGCGATGAACGCGGAAAAGCCGCTGGACTTCAGTTCGTTCCCCTCTGTCCTGCTGTTTGCCACGCTGTTGCGCCTGGCGCTCAACGTCGCGTCCACCCGCATCGTGCTGGTGCGCGGGCACGAAGGGGAAGCCGCCGCCGGCCATGTGATCGAGGCTTTCGGCGCGTTCCTCGTCGGCGGCAACTTTGCCGTTGGCCTGTTCGTGTTCATGATCCTGATGATCATCAACCTGGTGGTGGTGACCAAGGGTGCGGGCCGCGTTTCGGAAGTGTCTGCCCGCTTTACGCTGGATGCCTTGCCCGGCAAGCAGATGGCGATCGATGCCGATCTTGCCGCCGGGCTGATGAGCGCGGATGAAGCCAAGTCCCGCCGCCGCGAGGTTTCGACAGAGGCCGATTTCTACGGCGCGATGGACGGCGCCAGCAAGTTCGTGAAGGGCGATGCGATCGCCGCCCTGCTGATCCTGGGCGTCAATATCCTCGCTGGCTTCTGCCTGGGCATGATCACCCACGGCTTGAGCGCGGGCGAAGCGGCGCAGCGCTATGTCACCCTGGCGGTGGGCGATGCGCTGGTGGCGCAAGTGCCCTCGCTGCTGCTGTCGATCGCCGCGGCCGTGATCGTCACCCGCGTTTCCGATACGCGAGACCTTGCCGGCCAGATCGGGCACCAGTTTGCCAATCCGGCCACCTGGTTGCCCGTGGCGGTGATCCTGGGTGCGATCGGCGCGATCCCCGCCATGCCGCAATCGGTGTTCCTGCCTGCTGCTGCCGGGGCCGGCTGGCTATGGTGGGCCCTGCGCCAGCGGGCGCGCCGTCCCGAACCGGTGCTCGAACCCGATGCTGCGCCCAGCGATCCGGCGCGCATCACGCTGGAGGAAGTGAGCGACCACACGCTCGTCACCATCGAACTGGGCTATGGCCTGGTCCACCTGGTGGATGAGCGGCGCGGCTCGCCGCTGGTCACCCGCATCACCGGCGTGCGCAAGCAATTGAGCCAGGCATTCGGCTTCGTCGTGCCGCAATTCCGCGTGCGCGACAGCCTGGATCTGGGGCCCAACGATTATCGCATCATGCTGGGCGGCGTGCCGCTGGGCAGCGCCACGGTGCGGGCCGATCGCGTGCTGGCCATCGATGCCGGCGAAGCGCGCAGCGACCATGGCCTGATCGGCGAGGCAACCCGCGATCCCAGCTTTGGCTGCCCGGCGCTGTGGATCGAGAACCATTTGCGCGATCAGGCCATCGGCGAAGGCTTCCTGACGGTGGATGCCAGCACGGTGATTGCCACGCATCTCAACCAGTTGCTGGGCGAGCGGCCACAATTGCTGCTGGGGCCGGACGAAGTGCGCGCGATCCTGGAAGCGGTGCGCGAGAGGGCGCCGGGCCTGGTGGAAACGCTGCACCCGCAGCCGCTCTCGCTCGCCGCGCTTACCCGCCTGCTCCATGCCCTGCTGGAAGACGGCGTGACGATTGCCCATCCCATGCCCATCCTTTCCGCGCTCAGCCAGGCGGTGCTGCAAACCACCGAGCACGACAAGCTGGTCGATCTGCTGCGCGCCGACCTTGGCGGGTTGATCGTGGCGCGGATATGCGGGCCGGCGGAACGACTGCCCGTGCTCACGCTCTCGGCTCAGCTCGAAGCGATGATCGTGGGCGGGATGCACGATCCCGTCACCGGCCAGCCGGTGATCGAGCCCGACCTTGCCCGCACCATTGGCGAGCGCGTCAATGCCATTGTCGCGCAGCATGGCCCCGGTGCCATCGCGCCCGCGCTGATCGTGCAGCCGCGTGCCCGGCGCGCGCTGGCCAGCCTGATGCGACAGCGGGCCCCGGCCTGCCTGGTGCTCTCCATCGCCGAGCTGCCGCCCAGCCAGCCGATCGAGGTGGTCGCGGTGATCGGCGAGGAAGCGCCCACCGGCCCGCCGCAACTGCCGCCACCGGCCGAGCCCGCCTTGGCTGCCTGATCGCCGCACCTGTGCCTGCCTGACACTTTCAAAACAGAAACGAGCTTTCATGAAACACGATCACCGCAGCTTTGCCGCCTCGCGTGCCTATCGTGACGATACCGCCGATCGCATCCGGCGCTTCCTGCCGATGGTGCGGCGCCTGGCCTGGCATGTCCATGGCTCGGGCCACGCCGGGCTGGATGTCGATGATCTGGTCCAGGCGGGACTGGTGGCGCTGACCGAGTGCGCGCAAAAGCATTCCGGCCCGACCGAGGATGGCTTTGCCGCCTATGCCAAGCTGCGCGTGCGCGGCGCCATGGTGGACCTGCTGCGCCGGACCATGCCGCTCTCGCGCACCTCGTCAGACCGGCGGCGCACCTTGCGCGAGAAAACCAACCAGTTGACCATGGAATTGGGCCGCATGCCGACCGAGCCTGAACTGGCCCGCGCGCTCGGCCTGACCGACGCCGAACTGGCCGAACTGCGCGCCGCAAGCGAACCTGTGCGGATCGAGGCGATTGATGACGCCTATTCCGACAGCGATTCCGCCTTTGCCGATGATCGGCCCGATGCCTTTGCGCAACTGGCCGACGCGGAAAGCCGGCGCCTGGTGGTGGCCGCGATCACCGGCCTGCCCGAGCGGCTGCAACTGGTGATCCAGCTTTACTTCGTGGAAGAACTCAACCTCGCCGAAATCGCGCAGGTGCTGGAGGTTTCCGTGCCGCGCGTGCATCAACTCAAGGCCCAGGCCCTGGACAAGCTGCGCAGCGCGCTGGGCAATGGGTTCGAGGTTCTGTGAAACTGCGGTGATTCGTCGGTTCAACCCCGCGCCGATACCGATACTTGGCTGCGATGTCCGCCGATTGCTGCAGCAAAAAGCCGCCATCTCTGCTGCCACTCCACGAGCCCGAGATGGGCCGCAAGCCGGAAAATGCGCAAGCGTTAACGGATTAGGCCTTGTTTCATCCCCTGGAGTGGCAGCCCGCGTACAATTTCGTACGTAAAAATATCCGATGTGAATGTTATTTTCTGCTTTCCGCGTCTTGTGCACTTGCGAATACATGGTTCCACATTGAGCGCTTCTTGCGCGGAACGGCAGAAAGGTCCCCAGCCGGATCCGATGCTGATCGGCGCTTTGCATGGCAAGCGCCGGGCGGCGGAAATGCAGGATTGCAAGGCCGGCCAATCCTGCATTTGCCCTCGCTGAAGCGCGCGTAACATTCGCATCGAGCAGGGTAGCAACCGTATGATCTCCCGCCGAATTTTTCGATCGAATTAATGGCGAAAATGCAACGTACGTTTTTGTGCAGTGCGTTTCAGATCTTGTAATTTTATTACCGCGCGAATTGGTTCCTCAAAAGTAACATTATCCTTTATAGATCAACGCGTTGAATCAAAAATGGGGCGAAATTAACCAGGCCTGTATTTTTCGCGTTAATGATTCAGGTCGAACCTTGTGTCAGGTCAAAAGGCCGAACAGGGGTGAGGAAGTCTTGGTATTCACCAAATAATGATCAATGGCGATTTCCTCGCTCCCCATTGGGGAGTCTGACGATGTCTGTTGAAAAAACTGGATACACGTATTCACGTCAATTTGTTCGGGAAAATATCCTTCCTTCTCGATATATATGGCGTGTTCAGGGTGTTATTTCCGCGTCTATATTGATGATGACTGGGATCAGTAGCCAGGTACACGCGCAAGCCGTGACGCCCAACCTGGTCAGCGCCTGCTCTGGTGTCAGTTTGCCCCGCTCTGTGGTAACAGGCATCATGACGCCGGTTATCAATGGCGTTGTCTCTCCCATTGAGGGAACTATCAATCCACTTCTGGGCATACTTGGTGGTCTGCCTGGCGTTCCTGGCCTGAACATCGACGCCACGGGGCTGCTCGCCAACGCGGCGGCCGGCAATCCCATTACGCTGCAGGTGTTGAATGCCAATGGAACGGTGGTTGGTCCTGCCGATCGATGCGACCTGACGGCCGATAGCGTCAGTCTCAACACGCAGGGGGGCATTTCCATCGGCGGCAATCGCATCACCGGCCTTGGCACCAACGGGCGCGACGCCGTTGCAGGCGAGGCTAATTCGATCGCCTTCGGCAATTCCGCCACCACCGATGCCACCTCGGCCAACGCGATCGCCGTGGGCACGGGCGCGGGGGTCGGTGCCGGTGCGGCCGGCGGGACGGCGCTGGGAGCCGGAGCCCAGGTTACCGCAGCCAACAGCGTTGCGCTGGGCACCAACAGCCTGGCGGCTCGTGGCGCACAGACCGGCTACGGCGCATTCGGACTTGGTGCGCCGCAGTCATCGGCCGGTGAAGTGTCGGTCGGTGCTGCGGGAGCGGAACGGCAGATCACCAACGTCGCGGCGGGTTCGGCGCCGACCGATGCCGTCAATGTCGCCCAGCTTTCCGGTGTGGCGGCCCAGGTCGGCGCAGTGGCCGGCACGGCGGTTCTGTATGATAGTGTGTCCAAGGACCGGGTGACGCTGGGCGGGGCAGGCGGCACCACGATCACCAACCTGGCGCCTGGCGCGCTGGCGGCAGGCTCGACGGACGCCGTCAACGGCAGCCAGCTTTTTGCCACGAATACAAATGTCACCAACAACAGCACGGCAATTTCCAACCTGACCACCAATGTCCAGAATGGCTCTGTCGGCACGGTCCAGTATTCCAATGCGGCCACACCGACGGTGCCCAACGGAGGCACGCCCACCAATGACCTGACCTTGGTCGGCGCAACGAGTGCGCCGGTTGGCTTGCACAACGTGGCGGCCGGAGCATTGGCGGCAGGGTCCACCGATGCGGTCAACGGCGGGCAACTCGTGAACCTCGGCAATAGCGTGGCCGGCGCGATCGGCGGCGGTAGCCAATACGATCCGGCGACCAACAGCGTGGTGACGAACCTCTCTTATGGGGGGACGACTTACGGCAGCGTCCAGGCCGCATTCAACGCCATCGATGGCGCCGTGAACGGCGGCGGTGGAATCCGCTATTTTCACGTCCAGTCCACCCGCGGCGATTCCGTGGTTTCTGCAACCGACAGCATGGCGATCGGGCCCGAAGCAAATGCTTCTGCTGCCAACAGCGTGGCACTTGGCACGGGGTCGACAGCCGCACGCGGCGCCACGGCAGGCTATGCCGCCATCGGTGTTGCTGCACCGCAAAACGCTGCGGGCGAGCTATCCGTCGGCACGGCCGGCGCCGAACGGCAGATCACAAACGTCGCAGCCGGATCGGCACCAACCGATGCCGTCAACGTGGCGCAGCTCAGTGGTGTCGCGGCGCGCATAGACGCCATCGGCACGACTGCGGTGCAATACGACGATGCGACCAAAACCAAGATCACGCTGGGCGGGGCAAACGGAACGACAATCACCAATGTGGCGGCCGGCGAGGTCAGCGCCACGTCGACCGACGCCATCAACGGGTCGCAGCTCAATGCCACCAACATCAACGTAGCCAACAACACCACAGCGATCACCAATCTGTCCAACACCATCACCAATGGCAGTGCCGGGCCAGTCCAGTATTCCAACCCCGACAGCCCGACCACGCCCAACGGCGGGACACGTACCAACGATCTCACATTGGTTGGCGCGGCGGCGGGACCTGTTGGCCTGCACAACGTTGCCAACGGGTCCATCTCGGCCGGCTCGACCGATGCGGTCAACGGCGGCCAGGTCTATGGACTTGCGCTGTCAGCAGCCAACGCGGTGTCCTACAACACTGATGTCAACGGCAATCGCACCAACACCGTCACGCTGATCGGGGGCAATGCAGCCGCGCCCGTGACGATCAACAACGTGGGGAACGGTTCCGTGGCGGCCGGATCAACCGAGGCAGTCAACGGAGGACAACTCTATACCACCAACCAGGCTGTGACGAACGCCCAGAGCACGGCCAACACGGCCCTCACGCTGGGCCAGAACTCGGTGCAATACGACAATGCCGGTCGCACCGAAGTGACACTGGGCAGAGGCGCCAACGGTGACGCGCCGAGTGGCCCGGTGAGCCTTCACAACGTCGCCCCTGGGATATCGCCAACCGACGCGGTCAATGTCGCCCAGCTCAACTCTGGCCTCAACAACGCGATCAGCCAATCGAATGCCTATACCGACCAGCGGATCATGGCGATCAGCTACGATTTGGCGAAGGTTCGCAAGGACAGCTATGCGGGGACCGCCGGCGCGCTTGCCACTGCGGGGCTGCCACAGGCCTATAGCGCCGGCAAGGGCATGGTTGCCATGGCGTTCGGTGCCTACATGGGTGAATCCGCATTCGCGCTGGGCCTGTCCAAGGCAATGAACGACGGCCATACCGTAGTGAAGTTGAACGGCAGCTACGACACGCAGGGCCGCGCTGGCGCTGCGGCGGGTATCGGATATCAGTTCTGAACGATGATGGCGGGGGCACATGCCTCCGCCATTTTTTTCTCGGCTGGTGGCAGGCTGTCCTGGCCACCAGCCTTTTTTGCGTCTGGATGGCGGTGCCTGGCCCTTATGCCCCTGGATTGATCGAGCCGCCCACGTTCAGCCGCTTGCCATCGGTGATGATCACCTTGTCGCCCAGGCTGGCCACCTTGAACAGGCGCTTGGCAAATTCATCGGGCACGCCGATGCAGCCGTTGGTGGCATAGCCTTTTTCCACCTTGGACCCATGGATCGAGACGCCATCGTTGGTCAGGCGCAACATCCATGGCATCGGTGCATCGTAGATATTGGAAACGTGCGTGGCGTCTTTCTGCGAAATGGGAAACACGCCCAGCGGCGTGGGCTTGTCGCCATAGCCCTTGAGAATGGCTGTCGCGCCGATCTCGTGCCCGTCGCGGAACACCGATAACACGCGTGCCGTCAGGTCCACGGTGATCACCAGCGGGCCTGACGGCCCCTTGCTTTCGTCCCAAAAGAATTGGCCAAAGCGGATGGGTTCGTTGATCGTGAGCACCGATTTGACCACGAAGGGCGTATCGGGGGCCGGGGTGGACGGTGCTGTCGACGGCGCTGGCGACGGTGCGGGCGCATTGGCTGCCGGCACCGATTGCGCGAGCGCCGTGGGAAGGGCGGTGGGTTCATCATCCCCACCAGCCACGCTGCGCGCCAGATCCTGGCCCACATGAAACGCCAGCAGCATGGCCAGCCCGGTGGCACTGGCGCCAATGCCCAGCACGGCCAGGCGCTGCCAGGTTGCCCTGCGCGCGTTCCTGCCTTTTCCGCCCGGCCAAAAAGCCTTGCGCCACATCGACGGCTTGCCAGCCATGCCCGACCCATCCTTTCGTGGTGACCATACGCGCGCAACGGCCATGCAGCCAGCGCGCCGTGCTGCCCGTCCCGCCTAGGGACAGGCCATGGCATTATCGTTAATCGTCATCCTTTCCCAGAACTTGCCACATTTCGACCCTCTGTTTCAGCTTGCCGCAAGGTTGGCCGTGGTAACTCCGGCGCGATGGTCGACACCTCCCACATCCTGGGCGCCTTGCCCTCGTGGCTCACCAGCCCGCCGCCGCTGCTGGGTGCGGCGCTGGTGGCCATGGTGCTGGTTACGCTGGCGGGCCTGGGCCATGGCGTTCTGGCGCGGCTGATGCGGTTCTTCGGCAACCTTGTCCTGCTGGGCGTGTTCGCCGTGGCCTGCCTGCGCTTTGTCCAGCTCGATCCCTCGTTTGCGCATTTCCTGCCCAGCATCGGCATGCCCGAGGCGCAGGTTTCCGGCCGCGAAGTGCGCGTGCCGCTTGCGGCAGACGGGCACTATTGGGTGGAAGCCAACGTCAATGGCACGCGCACGCGCTTCATGGTCGATACCGGCGCCACGATCACCACCCTGTCGGCCGAAGGCGCCAGCGAAGCCGGGATTGCGCCCGATCCCTTGCGCCTGCCCGTGGTGATGCACACGGCCAATGGCGACGTGGAAGCGCAGACGGCGCGGTTGGAAACCTTGAAGTTCGGCTCGATCGTCGCGCGGGACATGGACGTGATCGTGAGCGACACGACCGGCGGGCTCAACGTGCTGGGCATGAACTTCCTCAACCGCCTGAAAGGCTGGCGGGTGGAAGAAGGCGTTTTGATCCTTACGCCACGCCATCCGCAGACTGTCTGACACCCAGGAACGTCAACCGCCGCCACAGCATTTCGAGCGGCCCCTGGCCAAACCGGGCGAGCCAAGGCCCCGGCCATGCCAGCATGGCCGCCCAGCCTGCCATCACGAACAATGGCAGCGTGGCGCGCGGCACTTCATGCGCATTGCCCCAGCCCATCCTGGCGCCCCAGCCACAGAACAGCGCGCTCATGACCAGCGTGGTGCCCAGGTAATTGGTGAAGGCAACGCGCCCCGCCGCGCTCAGCATCCGGCCCGCGGCACGGTTTGCCAATGCCGGCCAGGCGAGCAGCAGCGCGGCGGCATAGCCCAGCGTCATCAGCAGGCGGGGCAGGGCGACGAGTTCGGTGGTAACGGCAAAGGCCAGCTGGTCTGGCCAACCCGCGCGATTGGCCCATAGCGCCAGGGCAGCGGTGGCGGCCCCGCCCAGCGCCATGCCGCCGATCGCCGTCGCGGCCATGGCCCGGCGTGGCCAGCGCCCGGTGAAAAATCCGCTCTTGAACAAGGCCATGCCCATCAGCATCAGCGGGAATGTCTCGCTGAAAGTGTTGAGCGTGGCCGTCAGCGGAAACAGCGGCGTGCCCAGCACGCGCAGCGCCACGGCCTGTCCAAACCCCGCGTGCAAAACCTGGCCATCGGCCGCCAGCGATTGCGCCACGCGCGTGGCCACATCGGCCATGGCCGCATGATCGGCCGCCGTGCCGATGCCGGCAAGGACCCGCTGTTCACCAGCGATCCCCGGCAAGGCCGCCAGGGCATCGAATGCATGGGCCAGCACGAACACCGGGACGGCAATGGCCAAAAGCGGCCGGGGATCGAGCCGCCGCAGGGCCAGCGCGAGCAACCCGCACAGCGCATAGGCAAACAGGATATCGCCCCACCACAGCAGCGCATAATGGAGATAGCCGAACAGCAGCAGCCACAAGAGCCGGCGCGCCTGCATCATATCGGGCGCCAGGCCGCGCCGCTCCACGCTTTGCGCAAACAACACCATGCTGGCGCCGAACAGCAGGGTGAACAGCCCGCGCATCTTGCCATCGAACAGCAGGAAGCTGGCCAGGAACCAGCCCAGCCCATCGCCATCGGCACGGGGCAGGGCGGGGCTCAAGCTGGCCAACTCAGGCCCCCAGAAACCCGTGACGTTGATCGCCAGGATGGCCAGCACGGCACAGCCGCGCAGGAAATCGAGCGCGGCAATGCGCGGCGGCGGGGCGGGGGCGGTTGTCATCCCGGCCGCCATGCCCGTTGCGGCCGGCGCGGAAAAGTCAATTCCGCTAGGGCTTGAGCGTGATGCAATCCACCCCGGCGCCTTTCAGTGCGGCGCACGCCCGCGCCGCATCGGCCTGGCTGGCAAATCCGCCGGCCAGCACGCGGGTAACCGCGCCTTGCGCCAGGTCGATGCGCGGGTGGCCGGCCATCTCCGGCCTGCCGCGCACGCGCGCCCACAGCCCGTCGGCATTGCTCTTTTGCGCAAAAGCCCCCAGCTGGATGCGCCAGGCACCCGATGGACGAGGCGCCTTTTCGACGGGCGCCGGCACTGGCGGCTTGGCAGGTGCCGCAGCGGCAGGTTTTGGCGCGGGCGCGGGCGCGGACTTCGGCTTCGGCTGGGGCCGGGGCGCCGGATTGGCGCGCGGCACTTCCACCGGATTGGCATAGCTGGCGCCGGCCATCACCGGGCCGTTTTCGGCGTTTGCTTCCCCGGTTTGCGCTGGGGGCAGATCGACCGGCGTCAACGTTGCCGGGCTGCGAACGGCGGGAACAGCGGGTGGGGCAGCGACCGGCCGGGGCGTTGCGGGCGTATCGGGTGCAGGGGCGATCACGCCCAGTTCGGCAGATGCCAGCTCGCGCGAGCGCTGGTCGCTGGTGCGGGTTTCCAGGTCGCTCGCCAGCGAAGCACCCATCTGGCGCTGCTCCATCGGAATCACCTGGTTCATCGTCTTGAGGCTCTCGATCGCCTGCGGCAGGCCAACCGCCGCTGCCCGCGTCATCAGGGCATAGGCGCGCACCCAGTCCTTGGGCTGGAAATCGCCGTTGAACGCGGCCACGCCCAGCACATACATCGCACGCGGTTCGCCCCGGTCTGCCGAAGCGTTGAGCCACGGCAGCGCCTCGCTCTGGCGGCCGGTCTGGAACAGCAGGATGCCATAGTTGTCGGCCGCGCGGGCATGGCCCTGGCGCGCTGCCTTGTGGAACCAGTCTTCCGCCTTGGCCATGTCCTTGGGCATGCCTCGCCCCAGCTTGGCGGCCTGGCCCATGTTGAACTGGGCATCGGCATCGCCCTTGGCGGCCGGCGCCTGCCATTGCCGCACGGCGCTGTCATAGTCCCCGCGGGACCAGGCATTCACGCCATCGCGCACATCGGCGCGTGCCAGGCCGGGGCACAAGGCGGCCACGGCGGCAACCATGGCTCCCATCACGGCCTTGCTGTGGAACGAACGGATCTTGCTGCGCGAATGAGTCATGATGAAAGCGAATCTCTTGGCCGAATGGTCCATCGATGGGGTTTTTCCTGAGGCCTCATGCGTGGAAAATGGTAAACAAGTTTTCCCGGATCGTCACCGTTGGCGGCGTGCCGGCATTTCGTGTCGCTTCGTTTCGGCACACGATTGCCGCGCTGCTGTGGCAACTTTGCGTCGCCTTCCGGCCTCAGCCCCCGACCAGCGGGAGTGTTAACCAAAATTTCAGCGCAATCTGCGACTCCCAATGCCGACTGCATCGCAGTTTCGGGGGGACACATGCGCGTATTGGCCTTGGCATCGCAAAAGGGGGGATCGGGCAAGACCACCTTGTCCGGGCACCTCGCCGTGCAGGCCCAGCGCGCCGGTGCCGGGCCGGTCGTGCTTGTCGATATCGATCCGCAAGGCAGCCTTGCCGATTGGTGGAACGAGCGCGAGGCCGATTTCCCTGCCTTTGCCCAAACCACCGTGGGGCGCCTCGCGCAGGATCTCCAGGTGCTGCGCCAGCAAGGGTTCAAGCTGGCGGTGATCGATACGCCGCCTGCGATTACCATGGCAATCCAGTCGGTGATCGCGCTTGCTGAACTGATCGTGGTGCCCACGCGCCCTTCGCCGCATGACTTGCGCGCCGTGGGCGCAACGGTCGATCTGTGCGAGCGTGCGGGCAAGCCGCTGATCTTTGCCGTCAATGGCGCCACGCCCAAGGCGCGCATCACGGCCGAGGCGATCGTCGCCCTTTCGCAGCATGGCACCGTGGCACCGATCACGCTGCACCACCGCACCGATTTTGCCGCCTCGATGATCGACGGGCGCACGGTCATGGAGGTTGATCCCACTGGCAAGTCTGCTGGCGAGGTGGCGCAATTGTGGAGCTATGTTTCGGAGCGGCTTGAAAAGAATTTCCGTCGCACGGTGTTTGCCGTGCCGCAGCCGGGCCAGGCCGGCATGGCACCGGTGCGTGCACTGGGCGGCGCCGCGCCGCGCCCGGTCGGCAACTTCGGCCGCCGCGTGGTCGGCTCGTGAGCAAAAGGAAACCGGCCGTGGCCTCCCCTGAAACCAAGCCCTTCGCCTCGCTCACCGGGTCGCTGCTCGCCCGCAAGGGTGCCGCGCGCCCGGCGATGCGCAGCCATGTCTCGCTCGATTGGGCGGGGGTGGAGCCGGCCATGCCGCAGGCCCAGCCCGAACCCGATGCGCTTCCGCTAACCGACGTGGTGGCGCTGGCCGACGTGGTGGCGCTGGAAGAGGCGGGCGAAGACGACAGCCGGCCCGAAGTGCTGCGCCAGATCGCGCAACTGACCGCCGTGATCAACCGCAAGGTCGCGGCCAACCGCCGTGCCACGCTGGATGTGGAACGGCTGCCGGGCAAGAAAGTCGCTTTCACGCTCCGTCTCGATCCGCGCCGCCACGCCCTGTTGCGTGCGTGCTGCACGGCCGAGCAGCGCAGTGCCCAGTCCCTGCTGATCGAGGCGCTCGACCGCCTAGTCGATGCCACGCCGGGGCTGGAAGACGTGCTCGCCCAATTGCCTGAACTCGAAATGCCACAATCCACGCGCGCCGCCGCCTTGCCGGAGCCGCGCTGATGTTTTCCCGGGAAACCTGCATGAAGCCGCACCACATGATCCGCACGCTTGCCACCACCGCGCTTGCCGCGGGTCTCCTCGCCGGCTGCACCCAAGGGGGCGCCCATCCGGGGCAAACCGCGTCCAAGGCGCAGTCAGCGCTCAAGGGCGGGGAAGGCGCCAAGGCCGTTGCCTTTGCCGAGCAGGCCGTGCTCGCCGATCCGCGCAATGCGGGATATCGCATGCTGCTGGGCAGTGCCTATTTGCGCGCTGGCCGCTTCCAGTCTGCGCGCCAGGCCTATGACGATGCGATGGAACTGGGCCAGGACGATGGCAAAGTGGCATTGAGCCTGGCGCTCACCGATATCGCCCTGGGCCATGCCGATGTGGCGCTCGATACGCTGAACGCCCATAGCGGGCAGATCCCCGTGGCCGATTATGGCCTGGCCCTGGCTTTGACCGGTCGGGCGCAGCAGGCGGTCGATGTCCTGTCGGGCGCGATTCGTGCCGGCGATACCTCGCCCAAGCTGCGGCAGAACCTGGCCTATGCCATGGCCATGGCTGGCCATTGGCGCGAGGCGCGCGAGATGGCCGCGCAAGACGTGCCTGCCGATGAACTGTCCGGCCGCATGGCGCAGTGGGCACAACTCAACGATCCGGGCAACATGCAACTGCGCGTGGCCGGCGTGCTGGGCGTGCCGCTGCAACTGGAAGACGAAGGGCAGCCCGCCGCTCTCGCCTTGGCCAATTTCCCCGCGCCCGCCAACGGGCAGGGCGTGCAGCAGGCTGCCCAGTCTGCCACGGCGCAGGCCGCGCAGGCGCCCGTGCTGGCCCAGTTCGCCGCACAGGAATTGCCTGCGGTCGACAACGGCGCCGCCCAGCCGCAAGTGGCCGATGCCAGCGCCGCGCCGGTGGTGGAAAAGCTTGCGGCGATCGACATGCCACCGTCTGCTGCGCTTGCCGCCAGCGATGCAACGCCGGCCTGGGACCTAGCGCCGCGCCCCGGCACCACGCCGGCCTCAGCGCCGCTCTTGCCCCGCAAGCTGGCCCGCGCCGATCATGCCCCGGCCCTGGTCGCCAAGGCGGCTCAGGCTCGCGCGGCTGCCGCGCCGGCTCCGGCCGCAGTGCCTGCCGGCACGCACCTGGTCCAGCTCGGCGCTTTCTCCACGCAAGAGGGCGCCCACCGCGCCTGGCGCCACTATCTGGCGATCACCCCGTCGCTCAAGGGCTATCGTCCGGTGATCACGGCGGCCACGGTCAACGGCAAGCAATTCTGGCGCACCCAGGCGGCCGGCTTTGCCAGCGCCAGCCCGGCCCGCTCGATGTGCGGCTCGGTCAAGGCCAAGGGCGGTGTGTGCATCGTGCTGGCCAACCCAGTTGCAAGCAAGCCGGGCGCCGCGCCCACGATCCGCTTCGCCAGCAACCGCCGCTAAAGCCCCGGTTGCACGTCGTCGGCAGGCATGCCTGCCGGCACGCGACGCACGAGGAATAGCGCCAAAACCGCCAGCGCCGTCAACAGGCCGCACAGCAACCACGCGGCATTGACGGCGGGGACGAGCGCCGCCTTTTCCACCAGTGGCCGCACCATTTCCGTGGTGAAATCATCCAGGGGCTGGCCGCGCTGTTCCAGGAACGCATCGCGCGGAATGCCGATGCGCACGGCGGTGGCCAGGTCACCGGCGCGCAGCTTGTCGGCGATCTGGCTGCCGGCAGCGGCCGAGCGGCTGAAGATCGTGGTGTCGATCAGCGCCAGCCCCACGGCGCCGCCCAGGTTGCGCATCATGTTGAACAATCCGCTGCCATCGGCCACCAGCCGGTCGGGCAGGCGGCCCAGCGCCATGCGCGTGGGTGGCAACAGGCAGAACATGATCGCCGCGCCGCGCACGATTTGCGGCACGATCATTGCGGCAAAATCGGTCTGCTGCGTTTGCCGAGCGCTCAAGAGCAGGCCGATGGCAAACAGCACAAAGCCAAAGCCGGTAAGCAGGCGTGGGTCCATCCGCCGCTCGGCATAGACGGCGATCGGCGCGGCCAGCAGCTGGGTGCATCCTGTCACCAGCATGATCTCGCCAATGCGCAGGGGGCCATGCTCGCGCACCAGCCCAAGGAAGAACGGCATCAGGTAGGTAGAGCCGAACAAGCCGAAGCCCAGCACGAAGCTGAGCAGGCAACCCACGGCGAAGTTGCGATCGGCAAAGCAGCGCAGTTCCACCACAGGCGCGCGCGAGACCAGCGTTCGCCAGACAAAGGTGGCCGCGCTGGCAACCGAAAGGGCAAGCAGCCCCGCCACGCGGGCATGGGCCCAGCCCAGGGACGGCGCATCCTTGAGCCCGAGTTGCAGCGCCACCAGGGCAATCGCCAGCAGCGCCAGCGCGAGAAGGTCGATCGGCCGGCCAGCCTGGCGCCCGGTGGCCTTGCCGCGCAGGCACAGGAGCACGCCGCAACCCGCGATGATGCCGGGCAGCACGTTCACGCGAAACAGCCAGTGCCAGGAATAGGATTGGGTGATCCACCCGCCCACGATCGGGCCAATGGTGGGCGCCAGCACGGCGGCAACGCCGGCGATCGTGGTTGCCAGTCCCTGGCTGCGCGGCGGAAACAGCAGGAAAACGGCGGCAAACACCGCCGGGATCAAGGTTCCACCGGCGAACCCCTGGATGATGCGCCAGGCAATCAACGGGGCAAACCCGCTGCTCGCCGCGCAGCCGATCGATGCGAGGGTGAACAGGCTGACGGCAGCAACGAACAGCCAGCGCATGCCCAATCGTGCCGTCAAAAAGCCGGTGAGCGGGATCGCCACGATTTCCGCCGTGAGATAGCCAGTCTGCACCCACACCATCTGGTCGGGCGCGATGCCGAGCGCGGCCTGGATGGCTGGCAACGAGGTGGCGACGATCTGAACGTCAAGGATGGCCATGAACATCCCCAGGCACATCAAGACGAACCCGGCCCATTCGCGGTGGCCTGCCGCCTCGTTTTCTGCCAGTTTCGGAGCAACACTGCCAACCACACGCCCAGCCATCGATGCTCCCTTGCCAATCCGCGCCGTGCAGCGCAGCCAAGGAACTCGCTGCCGCTGGAATCGTTTCGCGGCTGAACTTCTATCACCGGTCCGCCGGTCCGTCAGGCGGTCACTCCCATGCAGCCGGTTTCGATTCTCTCGCTTTGCACGCAAACCCCTCCTCATGTCCTCACGCAGGACGAGGCCATCGCCGCGGCGCGCGATCTGATCGGCTGGCAGTTTGCAGATTTCGAGCGGCTGACGGCCGTTTTTGGCAATGCCGGCGTCCATACCCGCCAACTGGCCCGGCCGGCCGATTGGTATCGCAGCCCGCGCACGTTCCAGGAACGGACGCAAGCCTATCTGGAAGTCGCACTCGATCTCTGGGTGGCCGCAGCCGAGCGCGCGCTGGTCGAGGCCGATCTGCGCGCCGAGCAGGTGGACACGATCGTCACGGTCTCTTCCACCGGCATCGCCACGCCCAGCCTGGAAGCGCGCGCCATGGCCCGCATGCCCTTCCGCAGCGATGTGGCGCGCGTGCCCGTGTTTGGCCTGGGCTGCGCCGGCGGCGCGACGGGGCTGGGCCTGTCGAGCAAGCTTGCCCGTGCAACGCCGGGTTCGACGGTCCTGTTCGTCACGGTGGAACTGTGCAGCCTCGCGCTGCGCACCGATCGTGCGGACAAGGCCGATATCATTTCTACCGCCTTGTTCGGCGATGGCGCGGCCGCTTGCGTGCTGCGCAGCGGGGAGGATGGTTTCGTCCAGATCACCGGCAGCGCGGAAAAGACCTGGAGCGATACGCTCGATATCATGGGCTGGCAGGCCGAACCCACCGGGCTGGGCGTTGTCCTCAATCGGGCGATCCCTGTCTTCGCGCAGCGGGAAATGCGCCAGGCGATGCAGGAAATGCTCGATCCGCAAGGCTTGAAGATTGAGGACATCGACCAGTTCATCTGCCACCCTGGGGGCGCAAAGGTGGTGGATGCGCTGGAGAACGCGCTGTCGCTGAACCAGGGCGCCCTCGTCAAGGAGCGCGAAGTCTTGCGTGATCATGGCAATATGTCAGCGCCCACGGTGCTGTTCGTGCTCGACCGCTATCGCCGCGCAGGCCTTCCCGGTCTTTGCGTGTTGAATGCCCTGGGGCCAGGCTTTACCGCATCGTCGCTCACGCTGCGGTGCGCGGCATGAACGCGGCCTATGCCATCATGGCCTTCGTCACGCTGCAGCGGCTGAGCGAACTGGTGATCGCCAAGCGCAACACCGCGCGGTTGATGGCTGCCGGCGCGCGCGAAGTGGGGGGCGAGCACTATCCTGTCATGGTCGCCATGCATTCGGCCTGGCTCGCCGCGCTGTGGTTCACCGTGGGGGGCAGGCCGATCTCTTTGCCTTTGCTGGCCATTTTCGCGGTGCTGCAGCTTTTGCGCGTGTGGGTGCTCGCCACCCTTGGGCCGCGTTGGACCACGCGCATCATCGTCACGCCCGATGCTCCGCTGGTTAAGCGCGGACCTTTCCGCTTTGTGCGCCACCCCAACTATATGGTGGTCACGGCAGAGATTGCGGTCTTGCCCTTGACCTTCGGCCTGGTCGGGATTGCACTGCTGTTCACGGTGCTGAACGCGGCCATGTTGACTGTCCGCATCCGCGCCGAAAACCGCGCGCTTTACCGCGCCGCCTAGGTGTTTGGTCCCAGCATGTGATGGCTGGGTTTGGCGATAAAGGCATCGGGGTTTGATTTCCATAGCGCGTTGATGGCGTCATAGGGCGTCCTGAACTTCAAAGCCTTGAGCTGCTTGGCGAAGTTGTAGGCAATCAGCCAGTCGGCGACGTGTCGTCGCAGTTCCTGGATCGATGCGTAATGGAAGGACTTGGTGGTCGCTTCCTTGATTGTCCTGACCATCCGTTCGGCCTGGCCGTTGGTCCATGGGTGATACGGCTTGGTAAGGCGATGCTCGATGCCGTTGTCTTGGCAGGTGCGACCGAAAATGTGGCCAATCCACGTGTGCGAGACGCCTTGGTACCGATCGACAAACTGCACACCGTTGTCGGTCAGGATGGTGTGGATCGGATAGGGCACTGCCTTGATGAGCACCTTGAGAAACGCGGCAGCCGCCAGCTTGGTCGCTCGGCGATAGATACGGGCGAAGACCAGCTTCGAGGTTCGGTCGACCGCAACGAAGAGGAAGCCTTTCCCGCCCTCATATCGCAGCTCGGCGATGTCGATGTGGAAATATCCGATCTCGTAGCCCTTGAACTTCTTGGGCTTCTCGCGGTCGGCCTTGGGCAGGCGGCTGATGCCATGACGCTGCAGACAGCGGTGTAGGGACGAACGCGTCAACTGCGGGATCACATCCTTCAGCGCAACGAAGACATCATCCAGTGGCAGCCGGGCCTGCACGCGCAGCGCCACGATGGCGGCTTCGTCCATCGGCGAGAGCACCGTGCTGCGGCGTTCCTTCGGCCCCATCGGCATATCTTCCACAGACCGTCGATGTCGCCACTTCAGGACTGTTTTCTGGTTGATCCCGTACCGCTTCGCGAGACTCGCGACCGAAGCTTACGATCGCTGTAGCTCGCCTCGAATGGCGTGCGTGGTCTTGGCGCTGCCGTGAAGAATCTGGCCCATAGTTCCCTCCGCTGCGATGGCGATAAATCTATACCATCACATGCTGGGACCAAACACCTAGGCGGCGTGGACAAATTCCACAGCGCCACGGCTGGAGGCAAAAACCGCCAGTTCGAGGAGGCGAGGTGAAGCAATAGTGGGCCTATTGCTAGCCGAGCCGACGCTGAGATGGCGGTTTTTGGTCCAGCCCCGAAGGGGTTGCCCTATAAAAGGCCCTGGCAGCGTTGCTCTGCCTGGAAAGAGGCCACTCTTCCTGCGGCTTCGCGCCTCGCCAGGGCCTTTTATAGGGCAACCGTGGCGTTGTGGAATTTGTCCACGCCGCCTAGCGCCGAGCGGCAGCCTCGCGTTCAGCCTTGATCCGCAGCATCGCCGCGTGGCACACCGGCGAGGTCTGGTCGATCTTCACGATCATGCAGGCTTCCACCTTCTTGCGGCTGAACGTTTTCATCTCGGCTGGGCATAGCCGCCGCGCTTCCTGCACGCAGGCCTTTTTGCCGGGGTCAGCCTGCGGCGCGGCCAAGGCCTGGCCCGCGCCCCACACCATGGCGCTGGCGGCCAGGATGATGCTGATGGCACGTGGCTTCATGGGTACTGTCCTTGTCATCGTGGTCATCGTGGGCGCTGAACCCTGGCGGGAAAAGCGCCGGTCGGGCAATCGCGCATGTCCGCTATCATGAGCAAGGTTGTCAATGGCTTGCCTCGCCAAGCGGGCTACGGAGAGCCGGACGTCAGATCACAAGCCCCCCACCGACATCCGCGCATCGGGAAGGTCGGCGTGAATGGCTGCCGGGGGCGCGAGGCGCCGGCGCTCCGCGCGGCGAAGCCATTGTTGCAAAGGTGCATCGAACCAGCGGTTGGCAGCCCAGGCCGTGGCGATAACAGCGCCGGCTTGCGCCAAGGCAAAGACCGGGGCTGGGAGAGGGACGTGCTTGGCCAGTTCCACGCCCACGCGAAGCACCGGTCCCTGCAGGATATAGATCGGGTAGCTTAACAGGCCAAGCCACCGGGCTGCTTGCGCCACGCGCCCATCAAGCGGGATCGCGGCGGCCGACCATACGAGCAGCGGGAAACCGATCAGCGCCAGCGCGCCATCATAGAGCGCAGGGGGAACGCCGAAGGCCTGTTCCGGATCGGCGAGCAAGGCGGCGGCCAGCATGCCGCAAAGGGCGAAGGCAGCATAACGGCGGGGGCGCACGACCAGCGGACGCCAGCGGAATACGAGGATGCCGGCGAAGAACGGATAGACCACGCGCGCCGCACCGAACGCAAAATTGGCCTTGTCCGTGCCGCCCAGCAGCCGCCCGAAATGGGCGATGTCTGTCATCACCATCACGGCGCCCACAGCGACGATGGCCAGCAGCACCCGTTGCGACAGAAAGCGGGCGACCAGCACGTAGGCAAGGTTGACGTAAGCCTCGAACGCCAGCGACCAGGCCGCCATGTTGAGTGGAAAGGCCGTCGGCCATTGTGGAAACAGGGGGCAAGGCAGCAGCGCCAGCGCAAAGCCGAATGCGAGAAACGCATCCTTGAGCGGCACGGTGTGGCGCAGGAACACAGCGCCCAGGAACACGGCAAAACCCATGGCCGTGCCCAATGCCAGCAACGGATAAAGCCGCCGCGCCCGCGCCCGGACGAAGCCGCCGCGAGACAGGCGGCCATCGCGCACTTGTGCGTCATAGGCAAAGGCGATGACGAACCCTGAAAGCGTATAGAAGAAGTCGACCGCCAAGCCCGCGTGGGGCAGGGCCGAAAGGCTGCGCTGCTGCGCCAGATGGTAGGCCAGCACGACCAGTGCGGCGATGCCGCGCAGGGCATCGAGCAGGGCAAAGCGCGCGGGCGCCGAGCTTGCCTGTTTTCGATTGCTTGCCATCTTGACCCCCCTCCGGCCGCTGCAAACAGGATCGTGCACGGGCCCCAAGCGGGCAATGGAAGGTGCGTCGGAATTCGAGATTTAGGATTGGTGGTTCGCGTTCGCGGCCTATGACGGCGCGTGATCGAACGCACGGCAACCTGCCGCTGCGGACAATTGCGCGCCACCTGCCAGGGCGAACCTGCGGTTTCCGATGTCGAGAAACGGCGCCATGCCTGGGTGGTGGTGGAAGAAGACGGGATCGCCCAACGCGACTGATCGTGAAGGTTTGTGGCCAGGGGCGCCGGCCATGACCGGGCGCCCCTGTGGCTAGGTCGTGAACCCATAAATGGCGCCGCCGAGGCGCCAAAATGGCGAACATATCGGGCCAAAGTGACCGCAGCGAAGGCTGGTGGCCTTTGCAAGGGCACTTTGGGCCGAGATG
>Ga0070665_100001785_pt1 | contig 24509 bp, 12 predicted proteins | sample KBSS13metaG_FD_65862 | JGI IMG/M metagenome (GOLD analysis project Ga0070665, IMG submission 65862) | Switchgrass rhizosphere microbial communities from Kellogg Biological Station, Michigan, USA - KBS S1-3 metaG | ecosystem: Host-associated > Plants > Roots > Rhizosphere > Soil ... | reverse complement strand
GACCAGTCGCCCGGGGTGCCGTTGAGGAAGTGTGTCGTCCCGCCCGTCCCGACCCGCCCTCCCCCGCTCCGGGCTGCCGCGGATTTCGGGCCGACCCATAGCCAGCCGGGGGTCGGGACGGAATCCGCGGCTCTCGCTCCGCAGTTGTCCCTTGCTCTACGGCGCCAGCGCGAAATCCAGCGCCTGGGCGCGGCGGGACGGCCAGGCGTTGGCCTCGATGAACCGCTGGCGCTCCGCTTCGCTCATCGGCCCCGCCTCGAGCGCCGCCGCCACGGCCGGGCGGAAATCGCCGCCGGGTGGGACGCGGAAGACGGGGCCCTCGACGGCGGACATCGGCTCGAGGTCGGTGACCGCTACCGGGCGGCCGGCGGCGAGGTACTCGTAGAGCTTCAAGGGGCTCATCGCGACGGTGAGGTCGGTGCGGTGATGGGGGATCAGGCAGGCGTCGGCGCCGGCGACGACGGCCGGGACCTCGGCGTGGGCGACCGGGGCGTGGTGATGGACGTTGGGCTCGGCGAGGAGCGGCGCCAGGTGGGCGCGGTCTTCGAGCGGTCCGACCAGGACCAGGGAGCCGTCCGGCCAGGCGCGGGCGACCTGCCGCGTAGCCTCGACGTCAAGTCGAGAGTCAAGGGTGCCGACGTAGAGCAGCCGCGGGCCGGGCAGGACCGCGAGCCAGTCGGGGACCGCCGGGCGCTCGCCCCACAGCGCGGGGTCGACGGCGTTCGGCAGCACCAAGGAGGGTCCGTCCGGCTCGACCTTGTCGACGATCGCGTTGCTGACCGCGATCAGCCTCCGGCGCCGCCGGGAGATCTCCGCGAACGCAGCGAGGTAATCGTCCCGCCAGCGCCGGTAGCTCGGGTGGGCGGAGAAGTCGTCGATCGCCACGTAGGTGACCGGCCCCGCCCAATCGAGCTCGCAGAAGCCGGCGACGAAGGCCTGCGAGGTGAGGATCGCGGGCCGTTCCAGGCCGAACTCGTCGGCCGCCTTGCGCAGGCGCCGCTCCCAGGTCGCGTAGTGCCGACGCAGGGCGCCGACGCCGGTCGGGTCGTCGCGGCGCAGGCGTAGGGGCTGGCGTAGGCGGCGGCGATCGGTTTCCGGGAATGGCACCGGGCGCCGGATCCGGTCCTTGACCGCGACGATCGGGGCGCTGCGCGGCCGGTTCGAGACCAGCAGGCGCTCGACCGCCGGATCCTCCATCAGCCCGATCAGGACCTGGTCCTGGGAGAAGCTCATGCCGCGCCGCTGGGCCGCGTCCCAGGTGATGTCGTCGAAGGTGAAGATCGCGTGCCGGGAGGGCTCCACGGCCGCGGGCGGCGCCAGTTCGCTCAGTTCCGAGTACATCTCCCTTAAGAACGTTCGTCCGCGGCGCCCACTTGCGCCGCAAGTCGGCTCGGGCGCGGCGCGTTGGTTCCCCAGATGGATCGTGGCCCCGATACCCAAGGCGAGCTCTCCAGCTCGCAGCTGAAGGACGCTGCCGTCAGCGGAATCCGCTGGACGACGGCCGCGCGCGTCGGCAGCGAAGTCGTCACCTTCTTCTCCGCCGTGGTCCTGGCGCGGCTGATCCCGCCGAGCGGCTTCGGCCAGGCCCTGGTCCCGACCATCCTGCTGACCCTCGCCGTGATCCTCACCTTCGAGGGATACGGCAGCGCCCTGGTCCAGCGCAAGACGGTGGAGCGCGAGCACATCGAGGCGGCGCTGATGGCCAGCCTGCTCACCGGCCTGGTGCTGACCCTGGTCACCGCCGCGATCGGCGCCACCGTCGCCGGCCAGTTCATCGGCGACAAGTCGGGCGAACTGATGGTCGTGATGTCCCCCGTCTTCATCTTCGCCGGGCTCGGCGCCGTCTCTCGCGGCCTGCTCTGGCGCAAGCTCGACTTCCGCCTCGTCAGCGTGATCGAAGTCGCCGCCCTGACGGTGACCGCGGCGGTCGGCGTCGGCCTCGCGATCGCCGGACTCGACGCCGAGGCGATCGTCCTCGCGGCGCTCGCCGGCGCCGCCGCGACCTCGGTGTTCCTGGTCATCGCCGCCCCGCCACCGCTGCCGCGCTGGCACCGCCAAGAGCTCCGCGAAGTCCTCCGCTTCGGCCTGCCCGCCTCCGGCGCGGGCCTCACCTACGTCGCGATCACCAACTCCACCCTGGCAACCGTCGCCGTCCGCCTGTCGGCCACCCAGGCCGGCCTCTTCTGGCGCTCCTTCCAGCTCGGCGTCGTCTACCAGGAAAAGATCAGCGGGATCATGCTGCGGCTGGCCTTCCCGGTCTACTCGCGGACCACCGACCTCGCCGAACTCCTGCGCTTCCACGAGCGGGCGACCCGGATCCACGCCGCCGTCCTCCTGCCGCTGCTCTCGATCCTGATCGTCACCGCTCCCGAGCTGGTGCCGTGGGTATTCGGCCCGCAGTGGGCCCCGGCCGTCGCGCCGACCCAGATCCTCGCCGTGGCCGGGATGATCGCCGCCGTCCTCACCGGCTACCCGCAGATCCTGCTCGCCGCGGGCCGCCCGCGGCCGCTGCTGATCTTCAACATCGGCCTGCTCGCGCTCTACATCGTCGTCTCCTGGGTGGCGGCGCCGTATGGGATCACGACCCTGGCCTTCGCCGTCGTCGGCATCCACGTGGTGCTGCTCGTCGCCGTCTACGCCGGGCTCTTCCGCGGCGTCCTCGGCGTCCCGGTCCGCCGCCTGGTCACCGACCTCCTCCCCGCCGTCGTCGGCAGCGCCGTCCTGCTCGCCGTCGCCCTGCCGGTGGCGGCCCTGCTCCGCGCCGAGGGCACGCCGACCTTCTTCCTCGTCGCCGGCACCGCCCTCAGCGGCGGCCTCGTCTACCTGGCGACCCTCTCCACCTTCTTCCACCCGATCTGGGACGACCTCATGGCCTTGATCCGCCGCGTCGCCCCTGCCACCCCGCCCCGTCTCGCCCTCCTGAGGAGCCGATCAGCGCCATGAGCCCTAACCCTAAGCCTCTACTCAAGCCTTCGACTTGGGCGAAGACCACCCGTTTTTCCGCCTCTGGAGCCGGTTTCCGGTGGGACACTGGAACGGTGCACGAACTGCGCTGTGCCCCCCGCCATCCGCTCTCCTTCGGCCACGCCCTCGCTGTAGCAGCGGTCGGCGTGATCGCCGCCTTCCTGCTCCTGGCCTCGCTCGGGACCGCCCGCTCGGAGGCCGCGGTCACCTGCCCCAGCGCGATCCCGGTCGTCAACGAGAACCAGTGCAAAACGGGCTCCGAAGGCTACGAAACGAGCGATGACAGCCCCAATCTCGGCGGCTATCCCACCCAGACGAGCGTGAACCTGGGCGAAAGCGTCACCTTGAAAATCGGCTACAAGGGCGCCGTCTCGCCGACCCGTACCGCGACGATCTCGGTCTACCGGATGGGCTGGTACGGCGGCCAGGGCGGCCGCCAGGTCAGCACCGCCTCAAACGTCGCGATCAACAACGACTTCACCTGCGAAGCGATGAACGAAACGACGGGCGAAGTCTCCTGCGCGAACTGGAAAGCGACCTACACGATCCCCGGCAGCGCCTTTCCGGCCTCCGGCATCTACCTGGCCAAGGTCAGAGCCTCGACCGGCGACGAAACGCAGATCGTCTTCACGGTCCGCAACGATTCCGGCCACGCCCGCGTCCTCTTCGTGCTGCCGATGGCCAGCTATCAGGCCTACAACACCTTCGGCGGCACCTGGAACGGCGAAGAAGGCGGCAAGTCCCTCTACTACGGCACCCGTGGCTACGGCACCGGTCCGCTGACCGGCACCAGCCGGGCCGCCAAAGTCTCCTTCGACCGCCCGCTGGGGCAGGCCGGCGTCCAGCAGAACTGGTTCTACGGGCCCGACCAAGAACTCCTCTTCTGGATGGAGAAGCAGGGCTACGACATCTCCTACACCGACGACGTCTCGATCCAGCAGAACCCGGGGCAGCTGCTGAACCACGACACCGTCGTCGTCTCCGGCCACTCCGAGTACTGGTCGCTGGGCGAGTTCAACGCCTTCCTCGCGGCCCGCGAAGCCGGCGTCAACATCGCCTCCTTCTCCGCCAACACCGCCTACTGGAAGGTCCGCTACGAGAACAACGGGCACACCCTCGTCTGTTACAAGACGGTCGAGGGCAGCGGCTCCGGCGGCAGCGGGCAGGTCAGCCAGAATGACTGGGGCCCCGACGGGATCAAAGGCACCGCCGACGACGCCCTCGGCCCGGACGGGAAAGCCGGCACCGCCGACGACAACCCGATGAACGCGACCACGACGTGGCGCGACAACGGCGCCCCGGAAGGCGACCCCTCGGCACCGGCGGGCGGACGCGTCGGCCCGGACATGCCGGAGAACCAGCTCTTCGGGGTCATGTACTTCGGCGACAACGACTCGGAAAACTTCCCGCTGACGATCCCGGCCGCCAACGCCGCGAACGAATACGCCGGCAGCCCGATCTGGCGCAACACCGGCATCTCCAAGAACAGCTCGACCTCGATCTCCGAGCCGCTGGTCGGCTGGGAGTGGGATTCGGTCCCGACCCAGGCCCAGTACCTGAAATTCCAGCCGGCCGGGGTCGAACGGGTCTTCGCGACCAACGTCCAGACCGTCAACGACAACTCCTGGATCCAGGACGAGGGACGGCTGCGCAATACCGCGCCGCCCCCGGGCCTGCCGGGAACGGTCGGCGCGGTCAAATACAAGGCCAAATCGGGCGCCGAGGTGTTCGCCAGCGGCACCATGTACTGGGCGCGCGGGCTGGTCGGCTACGCCGACGACCGGATCCAGCAGGCGACCTACAACATCCTCTCCGAAATGGGGGAATCGCCGAACTCGCCCGAAGAAGGGCTCACGCTCGATCCCGGTGGCTCCAACCGCGCCCCGACGGCCGCCTTCACGATCTCGGCGAACCCGGCGAAAACGGCCACCGCGCTGACCTTCGACGCCTCCGGCTCGAAAGACACCGACGGCTCGATCTCCAAATACGAATGGGACCTGGACGGCGACGGCACCTTCGAGACGACGACGGCGACCGCGAAAGTCACCCGTAGCTACGCGGCCGAGGGCACCTACAACGTGCGCCTGCGGGTCACCGACAACGGCGGCGCCTCCGACCTCTCGGCCGAGACGCTGACGATCATCAACAACCAGCCGCCGACCGCGAGCTTCACGATCACGCCGGAAAGCGCGATCAAGAACGAAGCGATCGCCTTCAACGGCTCGGCCTCGAAAGACCCCGACGGGACGATCTCCAAGTACGAATGGGACTTCGACGGCAACGGCACCTACGAGTCCAACTCCGGGTCCAGCCCGACGACCACCCATACCTACGCCACTCCGGGCAACTACACGGTCGGCCTGCGGGTGACCGACAACGGCGGCAAGACGGCGACGACGACGCGGCCGGTCACGGTCGGCTCGGGCGAACCGAGCCACTACTCGACCTCCGTCCTCGCCACGCCCGGCCTCGCCCACTACTGGCGGATGGGTGAGATGAACGGCCCGACCTTCTCAGACTCCAAAGGCTCGAGCCCGGCGGCCGCCGCCGGCGGGGTCACCTTCGGCGCGCCCGGCGCGATCGCCGAAGACACCGATCACTCGGCCAAATTCGACGGGGCGACCGGCGCCGCGCAGGCACCGGTCAACCTCAACGCGACCCACACGCTGACGGTCGAGTTCTGGATGAACTGGAACGCCTTCGCGAACGACGACAAGCTGGCGATGGAGTTCACCAACAACTTCAACGACAACGCGGGCGGCTTCCTGGTCGATCCCAACGCGCCCCAGCTGGCGGGCACCTTCGGCGTCGCGATCGGGTCCGGCAACTCGCGCAACAACATCTTCTTCGAACGCCCGACCGCCGGGGCCTGGCACTACTACGCCTTCGTGATCAACACCGCGAAGCCGGCGGCCGAGCAGATCATCCCCTACGTCGACGGCAAACCGGTCAGCTTCCAGAAGCTCGACAGCGGCACGGGAGCGGGCAACTTCGCCAACTCGGTCCTCAACTTCATGTCGCGCGCTGGCGGCGCCAACTTCGGCGCGGGCAACCTCGACGAGGTGGCGCTGTACGAACGGGCGCTCACCGGGGCGACGATCGCCAAACACTTCAAAGCCGAAATGGTCGAAGGCACCGAAGGCTCGGAAGGCAGCACCGGCGGTGGCGGTGAAGAAGGCGGCGGTGGCGAAGAAGAAGGGCCCCCGCCCGGCGGCACCGGCGCCAGCTACACCGACTCCGTCCTCGCCACCCCGGGGATCGCCGACTACTGGCCCCTGAGCGAGGCCGCCGGCCCGACGATCGCCGACACGGTCGGCAGCAGCCCGCTCACCGCCTCCGGCGACCCGACCTTCGGCGCCCCCGGCGGCGTGCCCGGAGAAAGCACCAGCTCGGTGAAATTCGACGGCGTCAACGACACCGCCACCGGACCGCTCCACCTCGGTGGTCAGAAAGCGATCACGGTCGAGTTCTGGATGAAGTGGAACGCCTGGGCGAACAACGACGAACTGGCGATGGAGTACACCCCGAACTTCAACGACAACCCGGGCGGGTTCCTGGTCGACCCGAACTCGAGCTTCGGCAAGTTCGCCGTGTCGATCGGGATCGGCTCCTCGCGCAACGTCGCCCTCTTCGAACGCCCGAGCGCCGGCGTCTGGCACCACTACGCCTTCGTGCTGAACAGCGCCGCCCCGGCGGCCGAACAGATCGTCCCCTACGTGGACGGGTTCCCGGTCGTCTACACCAAGGCGGTCAACGGCGAAGGCGGGCCCGCGTTCGCCGAATCGACCCTGGCGCTGATGTCGCGTGGCGGCAAAGAACTCTTCGGCGCGGGCAACCTGCAGGACGTGGCGATCTACAACCGCACGCTGAACGCCGCGACGGTCTCCCAGCACTACGCCTCGAACGGCCCGAACGGCCGCCCGCAGGCGACCTTCACCGCTCCCGCGACGGCGAAAGTCGGCGAAAAACTGACCTTCGACGCCTCCGGCTCGAAAGACACCGACGGGACGATCGCGAGATACGAATGGGATCTCGACGGCAACGGCTCCTATGAGACCGACACCGGCACGACGCCGAGCGTCAGCAACACCTACACCGGCGCGGGCAAAGTCTCGGTCGGCCTGCGGGTGACCGACAACGCCGGCAACACCGGCACCGCGACCCGCTCGATCACGGTCGAAGAGACCGGTGGCGGTGGCGAAGAAGGCGGGCCCGCCGACTACAGCGGCTCCGTGCTCGGCACCCCCGGCCTCCTCGACTACTGGCAGCTGAGCGAGAAATCGGGCTCGGTCTTCGCCGATGCCGCCGGGACCAGCCCGGCGACGATGCTCGGTGGCCCCACCCTGGGCGTCACCGGCGGAGCGCCGGGTGACACCGGCACCGCCGCGAGCTTCGACGGGATCAACGACGCCGCGAGCTCCTCGCCGCAGCTGGGCGGCAAGACCGCGGTCACCCTCGAGTTCTGGCTGAAGTGGGACGAATGGAAGAACGAAGACCAACTGGCCTTCGAGTACACGCCGAACTTCAATGACAACGACGGCGGCTTCCTCGTCGACCCGAACTCCGGCTACGGCCAGTTCGCGGTCGCGCTCGGCCGCGGCGCCTCGCGCAACGTGGCCCTGTTCGCCCGCCCAAGCGCCGGCGTCTGGCACCACTACGCCTTCGTCCTCGACACCAGCGCGGCGGCCCCGCAGCAGATCGTCCCCTACGTGGACGGCAAAGCGGTCGCCTACACCAAGGCCGCCGAAGGGACCGGCGCCGGGCCGTTCGCCAACTCGACGCTCTACTTCATGTCGCGCGGCGGCACCGGGCTCTGGGGCGCGGGCGACCTGCAGGACGTCGCCGTCTTCGACCGGCCGCTGAGCGCAGCCCAGGTCGCCAACCACTTCGCGGGAGTGAAAGGCAACCAGCCGCCGACCGCGAGCTTCACCGCCCCGGCGAGCGCCAAAGTCGGCGAAGCGGTGACCCTCGACGGCTCCGCGTCCAAAGACTCTGACGGCGCGGTGGAACAGTACGAATGGGACCTCGACGGCGACGGCACCTTCGAGACCAGCACCGGGGTGAACCCGAAAGTGACCCGCTCCTTCGGCACCGCCGGCCAGCTCCAGCTGAGCCTGCGCGTGACCGACTCTTCCGGGGCGACCGCCGTCACCTCCCGCACGCTGACCGTGCAGCCGGTGGAAGGTGGCGGTGAAGAAGGCGGTGGTGGTGGCAACGGCAGCGGCGCGGCCTACCGCGGCGCCGTCGCCGCCACCTCCGGCCTTCAGCACTTCTGGTCGCTGGGCGAGAAATCCGGCTCGGTCCTGGCCGACCCGATCGGCGGCACGCCGGCGACGACGTCCGGCGAACCGGCCCTCGGCGCGCCCGGCGCGATCTCCGGGGACACCGACACCGCGGTCGGCTTCGACGGAGTGAACGACGCCGCCACGGCCCCGCTCGCCCTCTCCGGCGACTCGGCGATCACGCTGGAGTTCTGGATGAAGTGGAACGAATGGAGCAACAACGACGCGCTCGCGTTCGAGTACACGCCGAACTTCAATGACAACAACGGCGGCTTCCTCGTCGACCCGAACTCGTCCTTCGGCAGCTTCGCGGTCGGCATCGGACGCGGCGAATCGCGCAACCTCAGCACCTTCGCGCGGCCGACCGCCGGGGTCTGGCACCACTACGCCTTCGTCCTGAACACGGCGGCGCCCGCGGCCGAACAGGTCGTCCCCTACGTGGACGGCAAAGCGGTTCCGTACACCAAGCTCGCGAGCGGCACCGGGGCGGGCAACTTCGCCGACTCCACCCTGAGCTTCATGTCACGCGGCGGGACCGCCCTGAACGGCGCCGGGGGCCTCGACGACGTGGCGATCTTCGGCGCCCCGCTCTCGGCGGCGACGATCGCCGACCACTACCAGGCGGCGACCCCGAACAAAGCGCCGACCGCGTCGTTCACCGCCTCGCCGAACCCGGCGAGCACCAACGCCACGGTCACCTTCAACGCGGCCGCGTCGAAAGACCTCGACGGCACGATCGCCAAATACGAATGGGACCTCGACGGCAACGGCTCCTACGAGACCGAAACCACGACGCCGAGCACCACCGCCACCTACGCGACCGCGGGCGAACGGGCCGTCGGCCTGCGCGTCACCGACGACCGCGGCGCCACCGGCACCACGACCTCGACCGTGACCGTGAAAAACCAGACGCCGACCGCCTCCTTCACCGCCACCCCGAGCACGGCGCCGACCGGCAGCGCGATCGCCCTCGACGCGTCGGCCTCGAGCGATCCCGACGGCGCGATCGCCAAATACGAATGGGACCTCGACGGCAACGGCACCTATGAGACCAGCACCGGCACCACGCCGACGGCGAGCACCACCTTCGCCACCGCCGGGAGCCGCACGATCGCCCTGCGCGTGACCGACAACGGCGGCGCGACCGCGACGACGACCCGCACGGTGACGATCCAGAACCGTGCGCCGGTCGCCACCTTCACCGCGACGCCGAACCCGGCCACGGCGGGCCAGGTGGTCAGCTTCAACGGCTCCGGCTCGAGCGACCCGGACGGGACGATCACGAAATACGAGTGGGACCTCGACGGCAACGGCACGTTCGAGACCAGCACCGGCACCACGCCGACCGCGAGTACGACCTACGGGACCTCCGGCGAACGCAACGTCGCCCTGCGCGTGACCGATAACGGCGGCGCCACGACGACCGTCACCAAAGCGGTGACGATCTCCAACCAGCCGCCGACGGCCTCGTTCACCGCCACCCCGAGCTCGGCGCCGACCGGGACCAGCGTCGCCTTCAACGGCTCGGCCTCGAAAGATCCCGACGGGACGATCGCCAAATACGAATGGGACCTCGACGGCAACGGCTCGTATGAGACGACCACCACGACGGCGACCACGAGCACCACCTACGCCACCCCGGGCGCGCGGACCGTCGGCCTGCGGGTCGTCGACAACTCCGGCGGGACCGCGACCACGACGGTGGCGGTGACGGCGACCAACCGGGCGCCGACCGCCTCCTTCACCGCCACTCCGAACCCGGTGCCGACCGGCACCAGCGTCACCTACAGCGCGGCCGCCTCGAGCGACCCCGACGGGACGATCGCGAAATACGAATGGGACCTCGACGGCAACGGCTCGTATGAGACGAACACCGGGGCGACCCCGAGCGCGAGCTCCAACTACGCGACGGCGGGGGCCCGGAACGTCGGCCTGCGGGTGACCGACAACTCGGGCGCGACCGCTGCCACCACGGTCGGCGTGACCGTGCAGAACCGGGCTCCGGTCGCCTCCTTCACCGCCAACCCGAACCCGGTCACCGCCGGCACCTCGGTCGCCTTCAGCGCCGCCGGGTCCAGCGATCCTGACGGGACGATCACCAAGTACGAATGGGACCTGGACGGCAACGGCTCCTACGAGACGAACACCGGAGGCACCAACCAGACCAGCCGCACCTACACCAGCGCGGCGACGCCCAACGTCGGCCTGCGGGTGACCGACAACTCCGGCGCCACCAGCACGGCGACGGTTGCGGTCCAGGTCCGCAGCCCCTACCAGGCGTCCGTCCTCGGCACCGGCGGGCTGGTCGACTACTGGCGCCTCGGCGAGACCTCGGGGACCACGTTCGCCGACTCGGTCGGTGGCGCCAACGCGACCGCCTTCAACGGCGTGAGCCTCGGCGTCTCCCACCCGCTGACCTCCGACACCAACACGGCGGCCACCTTCGACGGGACCAACGACTACGCCAGCACCCCGGTCAACCTCTCCGCCACCTCGAAAATCACGATCGAATTCTGGATGCGCTGGAACACGATCCTCTTCACCAACAACGACGACCAGCTGCTGGAGCTGACCGCCAACCTCGACAACAACAACGGCGGCTTCCTGGTCAACCCCGCCTCGAGCATCTCCGGCGGGCGCTTCGAAGTGGCGATCGGCCGCGGCACCTCGCGCAACAACATCTACTTCAGCCGCCCGAGCGTCCTCGCCTGGCACCACTACGCCTTCGTGATCGACACGACGGCCTCGGCCGCGAACCAGATCCTCGCCTACGTCGACGGCAAAGCCGTCTCGGTGACCAAGGGCGCCAGCGGCACCGGCGCCGGGAAATTCGCCAGCGCGATGCTCTACTTCGCGTCGCGGGGCGGGACGACCCGGTTCGCGCCTGCCAGCCTCGACGAGGTCGCGATCTACAACACGGCCCTCACCGCTACTCAAATTTCGCAGCACTACGCCGCTCGTTAGGCCAAAACACCTGTCGAGTCCCCCCAAGCGGGCCTGATTTACCCGCAATTTGCGGGCGGCGCTACCAATTTTTAGCTTTTCGGTTTTCCACCTGGGTACGGTGGCCGCCACGTAGGAATATCCGTCCAAGGATTTGCGTAGGACAAACGTCCATCCCCACGCAAAGCCCCCTCGGCCGATCCGGGAGACGGGCCGAGGACAACTGCGGTGACCAATCGCGGGAGGAAATCCGATGATTAGCAGCGCTAAAAAGCGGCGCGCACGTCTGCGCGCGATGACCATCGCCCTGCTGAGCCTGGTGGCTCTGCTGGTGGCGAGCTCGTTCGCCTTCGCCAAGGTCGGGCTCGACAACAACGTCGTCAGCAGCGGCGGCAAGCGCGCGGGTGTCGACGAAATGATCCGCGCCCGCGCCCAGGCAGGAGGGCACCACAAGGTGCACGGGGCGCGCCACCATTACAAGCATCGGCGACACCACCACGGGGGCTCGCAGCCCGGCTCACCCTCTTCTCCTTCGAATCCGGGATCTTCGAACGGCGGCTCGAACGGGTCCGGCTCGGGCGGCGGCAAAGGCACGCCGTCGAAACCCCCGACCGGGACCAAACAGCCGACCACCCCACCCCCGGCGACCAACCCACCGGTCACCGAACCGCCGGTGAGCGAACCGCCGGTCACCCCGCCGCCGCCGACGAATCCGCCGGCCGCCTGCACCAGCACGGTGACCAGCGTCGGCGCCGCCCAGAGCGCGGTCAGCTCGGCCGCCCCCGGCGCCGTCATCTGCCTCAACGACGGCACCTACGGAAAGGTCGCCCTGAGCGGCTCCAAGGCGAGCCCCGGAGTGACCCTCCGCGCGGCGAACCCGGGCGCGACCACGATCGCCGGCGCCGACATCTCCGGCACCGGCCTGACGATCGCCTACTTCAACACCACCGACGAAATCGAGGTGGAGCCAGGGTCGAAGCAGATCACGATCCAGGCCAACAAGATCACCGGCGGCTACTTCGGGGTCGACGCCTGCAACTCGACCACGACCACCTGCGATGACGTGAAGATCATCGGCAACAAGTTCCAGGGGCCCTACGGCGAGGACGGGATCCGCGCCAACCGTTATCACGACGGAAACGGTGACGGGATCGGCCTGTTGGTCGAAGGCAACGAGTTCACCGGGATCCGGGAGAACGGCAACCACTCCGACTGCCTTCAGTCCGTCTGGACCGGCGACAACCTCGTGTTCCGCAAGAACTACCTCCACGACAACCGTTGCCAGGGGTTCTTCGTCAAGGACCAGAACTCGCTCTGCGGGTCCGGTAGCTCCGGCGTCTGCGGGCCGGTCCAGGGCATCCGGGTCGAAGACAACCTGTTCCTGCGCAACCAGGAACCGTGCGCCGCGAGCGCGTCCGGCTGTGGACAGCCGGTGATCCTGCACATCTTCGGCCCCTACACGGGCGCGGTGATCTCCCACAACACGGTCTGGGGCGACGGGATGACCTCGTTGCTCGGGCTGCGCGAAGGGGTCGCCGCGGGGACCAAGGTGGAAGGCAACGCGATCTACCGGTTCTGGACCGACACCGACGCCTCGCCGGCGACCTTCCAGAACAACACCTATTGCAAACTCGAAGGCAGCTGGGCCGCCTCGCGGCCGGGCAGCAGCGTCGAATGCGCGCCCGCCTTCGCCAACACGGCGGCGGACGACTACCGCCTGCCGAGCGGGCGCGGGGTCGACTGGGCCCCGGCCGAAGTGCACTTCGGCCCCTGAGCGGCTGACAAGAAAGGGGGCGCCGCGCCCGTTGATTAGTTATGCGGCGCCCCTCAGGACGACGGATCGGGTACGCCTTCGCGGCGGTGGCCGTGGCCTTGCTGGCCGCGGCCGCGGTCGTTCTCGCCTCCTCCGGCTCGAGCTCCGACCCGGCGCCTGAGCCCGCCGTCGCGGTGCCCCCGGCGGGGAGCCCCGGACCCCGGTGCGACGCCCTCGCCACCAGTACCGAGGACGTCACCTCCGCCCTCTCCGACGCCTCCCCCGGCGAGGTCATCTGCGTCGCCGACGGCACCTACCCTGAAGTCGGCCTCGAGGGCGAGTTCCTCGGCGCCGGGGTCGAAGTGCGGGCCGAGAATCCCGGCGGGGCGACGATCGAAGGGGCGACGATCTCAGGCGTCGGCATCACCCTTGCCCGCTTCCGGATCGACGGCGAAGTCGTGATCGAACCCGAATCGAAAAAGGTGACGATCGCTCACGACACGATCTCCGGCGGCTACCTCGGGATCGACGCCTGCAACTCCGACCAGGCCACCTGCGACGACGTCGAGATCATCGGCAACAAGATCGAAGGGCCGCTCGGCGAGGACGGGATCAGGGCCAATCGGTACCACGACGGCGACGGCGACGGGGTCGGCCTGCTGGTCGAAGGCAACGAGTTCACCGGCATCCGGGAGAACGGCAACCACTCCGACTGCCTGCAGGCCGTCTGGACGGGAGATCACCTCATCTTCCGCAAGAACTACCTGCACGACAACCGCTGCCAAGGGTTTTTCGTCAAGGACCAGGACGCCCTCTGCGGCCAGGGCATCGAAGGCGTCTGCGGGCCGGTCGAAGGCCTACGGGTGGAAGACAACCTGATGGTCCGCAACCACGAGCCCTGCGCCGAAGGCGGAACCGCCTGCGGCCAACCGATCTACATGCACATCTTCGGCCCCTATACCGATGCCGTGATCGCTCACAACACCATCTGGGGCGACCACCTCGACTCCCAGCTGGCCCTCCGCGAAGGCGTCCCCGCCGGCACCAAGGTGGAAGCCAACGCGATCTACCGCTTCTGGACCGACACCGACGCCACCAAGGCCGACTTCCGCGACAACACCCTCTGCATCCTGGAAGGCGAATGGCCGAAACAACGCCCCGGCATGACCGTCGCCTGCACCCCGCCCTTCCAGGACCCGGCGGCCGACGACTACCGCCTGCCGGACGGGCGTGGCGTGGATTGGGCCCCGGCGGAAGAGCACTACGGGCCGTAGCTCGGGCCACGGCGGCAGTCCTAGGGGAGTCCGGGGCGTCTCATCGCGGTCCTGGCTGGCTGTGACCGCGATGAGACGCCCAGGACGTGAGGGTTCCGTGACTGACTCCGAGGGTTCGTCACGCTTCCGTCCGGAACTCCACACCCCCGTCACGCTTCTCCAGCACCTCCAGGTTGACGGGCCGAAAACCTGACATATAGGCGGGTTTTCGGCCCGTCAACATCTGGGGTCAGACGGAAGGCGCACGAAGCATGGGGAACCTGCGCGGAAGTGTGGAGTTCGTGGCGACTCCCGCGCGTCTCCCGCAACGGCGTCGCACTTTCTCCATCGTTTTCATACCTCGGCCGTCTCACCCACGGCCACAGCCAGCCAGGGCCGTGGGTGAGACGGCCCTCTTGCCGGGACGCCTCGCGTCCTTTCCTCGGGCGCCGGTATCCGACAGATCCGTCCGAAATTCCGCCTCGCGGCCGCACCCGGTCGATCTAGAGTGGCCTATGGCTCTCCCCCGCTCGCCGGGTCGCGTTGTCGCGGTCCTGGCAATGGTCGCCGCTTGCTGCTCCCTCATCGTCCTGCTGCTTGCCGCTCCCGCGTCGGCCAAGCCGGCGCCTTCGAACTGCGACGCGACCGTCGGCAGCCTTGACGCCGCGCGTTCGCGGGTCCAGTCGTCGGCGCCGGGGAAGGTCATCTGCCTGAAGGACGGGAGCTACGAGAAGCTCTCGCTCGGGGGTCGCGGGAAGGGGGCGCCGGTGACGCTCCGGCCCGTGAACGCGGGCGGGGCGACGATCGACGGGGTCGACATCTCCGGCTCCGGGATGACGCTGGAAAGCTTCCAGATCTCCGATGAAGTCGAGGTCGAGGAGGGGGCTTCGCGGATCTCGATCGTCCACAACCACATCTACGGCGGCTACTTCGGGGTCGATGCCTGCAACAGCGACTCGACGCCGTGCAGCGACGTGGCGATCGTCGGCAACAAGCTCACCGGGCCCTACGGTGAGGACGCGATCCGGGCGAATCGGTACCACGACGGGAACAAGGACGGGGTCGGCCTGTTGATCGAAGGCAACGAGATCACCGGGGTGCGGGAGAACGGCAACCACTCCGACTGCCTGCAGACGGTGTGGACCGGGGACCACCTCGTCTTCCGCAAGAACTACCTCCACGACAACCACTGCCAGGGCTTCTTCGTCAAGGACCAGGACGACCTCTGCGGGAGCGGCAACTCCGGCGTCTGCGGGCCGGTCGAAGGGATCCGGCTCGAAGACAACCTCTTCCTCCGCAACGACGCCCCCTGCGCCGAGGGCGACTGCGGGCCGTCGCTGACCGTCCACATCTTCGGACCGACCCGCGGCGTGCGGATCGCCCAGAACACGATCTGGACCCCCGAGGACGACCTGCCGATGGCGCTGCGCGAAGGCCCGTTCGGCGGGGTGACGATCGAACGCAACGTGATCTACCGCGGCTGGACCGACTGGCGCGGCGGCTTTCCGGACTGGAAGGAGCGCGAAGACGTCGTCTGCAAGTGGGAAGGCTATCCGCGTCTCAGCCCGAGCTCCAAGCGCACCTGCAACCCCGGCTTCCGTAATCCGAAGACCGACGACTATCGGCTGAAGAAGGGTGTGGCGGGGATCGACTGGAGCCCGACGGAAGTCAGGTACGGGCCGCGCTGAGCGGGTCGCCGGCCTCCAGCGAGGCCAGCATCGCGCGGCGGTCAAACTTGCCGTTGGCGTTCAGCGGCAGCTCCTCGAGCAGCTCGAAGCGGCGCGGCACCATGTAGTCGGGCAGGCGCTCCGCCAGCGCCTCGCGCAGCGGCGCAACGTCGGCGTCCGGGTCGGCGATGAAGACCGCGATGCCACCGGCGCCGGAGTCGGTCAGCGGCCAGCCGACCGCGATCGCCGCGTCGATGCCGCTGGCCTCGCGCAGCACCGCCTCGATCTCGCCGAGCTCAACCCGGTGCCCCATCACCTTGATCTGGTGATCCATCCGCCCCAGGTAGAGGATCGGCTCGCCGTCGGCGAGCGGCCGCCGGACGCGGTCCCCGGTGCGGTAGTGGACCTCATCGGCGCCGGGCGGGTGGACGAAGGCGGCGGCGGTCTTCTCCGCGTCGAGCCAGTAACCGGGCGTGACCTGCGGCCCGCTCAGCAGCAGCTCGCCTTCCTCGCCCGGCGCGACCTCGCGCAGATCCGGGCCCGCGACGGTCGTCCGGGTGCCGCCGAAGGCCTCGCCGATCGCGACGACCCCGTTCAGCTCCGCCGCGCCGCTCGCGTCGGCGGGATCGAAGGGCTGCACGGTGCAGGCGATCGTCGCCTCGGTCGGCCCATAGAGGTTTTCCACGGTCGAGTTCGGCGCAGCGGCCGCCCAGGCCCGCGCCAGCTCCACCGGCAGCGGCTCGCCGCAGAAGAGGCTCGAGCGCAGGGTCGGGAAGGCGTCCGGCTTCAGCATCCGCAGCTTGCGCATCATCGCCCCCAGAGAGGGCACCGAGAACCAGACGGACAGCTCCGACTCGCGGATGAAGCGGGCGGGCGACATCAGCTGCGCCGCCGACGGGCAGCAGAGGCAGCCGCCGGCGTCCCAGGTGACGAACTGGTCGAAGACCGAGAGGTCGAAGGTGAGGTCGAAGGTCTGCGAGAAGCGGTCGGCGGGACCGAAGCCGTAGCGCTCCCGGATCGCGGCGAGGAAGGAGGTGACGTTGGCGTGGGTGACGCCGACGCCCTTCGGCCGGCCGGTGCTGCCGGAGGTGAAGAGCAGGTAGGCGATCGCCTCGGCGCCCGCGGCCGGCGGCACCGGGTCGGCGCGGCCCGCGCAGGCGGCGATCGTCGCCTCGGCCTCGATCACGACCGGCGGCTCCTCGAGGTCCTTGACCAGCGCGTCGACCATCTCGGCCCGCTCACGGTCGACGATCAGCACCGGGGCGCCGGAGCGGCGCAGCATCTCGGCGAGGCGGTCGGGCGGGAAGCCCGGGTTCAGCGGCACGTAGCCGTGTCCGGCCCACAGCGCGCCGAGCACCCCGGCGTAGGCGGCCGGGCTGCGCGCCGCGTAGACGGCGCTCAGCGGCGGGGCACCGCGCGGCTCGCGGTCGAGGGTCGCGGCGGCGAGGATCGAGGCGCGTTCGGCGAGGTCGCCATAGCGGAGGCGCTCCCCCGCGACCTCGAGCGCCGGCCGCTCCGGGTGGGTCGCCGCCGCGCGGAGAAAGCCGTCGAGGAGAGTGGCCGGAGCACTCTGATGCACTCTCTAAAAACGATCTGGGTACGCTCATACTTTCGCCGCGAAAAGTCTGGCCGCCGCGGTGCGTTAGTCGGCTATGAGCGCTTCCACGGCCAGTGCCGACTCCCTGACGGTTGACCACAAGGACGGGTTGCGCGAAAAGCACGCCCACGCGGGCGTCGCGATGGCGATCGCGACCCTGGCGATGGCCGGATCCTCGGGCATCCAGGCGCTCCTCTACCTCAGCTCCTTCGGCATCGGCGGCAAGACCGACGGCTTCTTCGTCGCCTTCGCCCTCTACTCCAGCTTCGGCGTCTTCAGCCAGAGCATCCGCGTCACCTCGGCACCGCTCCTGGTCGGCGCCCGGCCGCGGATGGGGACCCGCGAGTTCGCCCTCGGCCTGGTCCTGATCGCGATCCCGGTCGCGATCCTGACGATCCCGCTCGCCTCCCAGCTCGGCGACCTGATCGCTCCCGGCCTGACCGACGCCGGCCGCGGCGTCACCGTCGAGGCGCTCCCGGTGCTCGGCGTCGCGATGGTCCTGCAGCTCTGGGCCGCCGGCGGGGCCACGGTGCTGGCGATCCGGGACCGCTTCGACCGCATCGCGCTCGCCTACATCTCCGGCGCGCTCGCCGGGCTCGTCGTCTACCTCGCCGTCTCCGGCTCGGCCGGGGAGCTCTCGCTCGGCTGGTCGATGATGGCGATGGCGATCGTCACCGCGGCGATCATGCTCCAGGGCGTCCGCGCCGGCCACCAGGACCGCGCGCCCGCGGCTCCGGTGAGGTGGACGCCGCGCGGCCTCGCCCGCCCCGTCGGCCTGATCCTCGGCAGCACCCTGATCTACCTCGCCTTCAACGCCCTCTTCGTCGTCTCCCTCGCCTTCGCCGGCAAGTACGACCCGGGCGACGCGACCGTCCTCTCCTACGCCTACCTCTTCGCCTCCTACCTCGTCGCCGCCACCGGCTTCGCCCTGGGGATGTCCCGGATCGCCGACATGCGGCGCGGCGCCCTGGTCGATTGGCGGGAGGTGATCGCCGACACCGTCCCGGCGGGCTTCCGCTACTCGATGATGCTGGCCGCTCCCGCGATGGCGGTACTGATCTCCGGCGGGGCCGCGCTGATCGGCGAGGTGCTGCCGAAGAGCTTCGACGCCGCCAGCGTCGATCAGCTGCAGGCCTTCGCCGCCCTCCTCTGCGCCTGGGTGGTCGCCGCCCTGCTGGTGAACCTGCTGCTGCCCGCGATGTTCGCGCTCGGTCGCTCGCGCTTCGTCAACTGGATGGCGCCGGTCGTCTTCATCGCCCACATCGCGGTGACCGCGCTCGGGGGCGTCCTCTTCGGCGCCGACGGGGTGGTCGGCGCGGCCTTCGTCGTCCCCGCCGCCTTCGCCGCCCTCCTGCTGAGCGTCGGCGCGGGCCGCGGGGCCGGGCCGATCGCCCGGGATCTCGCCCGCGACGGCCTGCGCTTCACGCTCCTGGCCACCGTCTCCTACGGGATCGGCTACCTGGTCGGCGCCGAGCTAGCCGACGGCATCGTCTCCTCGCTGGTGACGCTGACGATCGGCTCGATCCTCTACCTGGCAACCGCGACCCGCTTCGCCCCCGAACAGACCCGCCTGCTGCTCGGCGCGATCAAGCCCGCCTCGAAGCCCGCCTCCGCATGAGCGCCACGCCCCGCACCGAGGCGGCCCACTCGCCGTGGGGCGCCCGCGCCAATGAGGTGGGCCGGCGCATCGCCGCCGCCACCGACGTCCAGGCAGCGGCGGTCATCGGTGTCTTCTTCGTCGTCCTCGCGGCGCTCAGCTGGCAGGCGTGGGGCTCGCCCTCGGTCGACGCCGGACATGAGCTGACCGTCGCCTCGATGATCGCCGAAGGCCATCAGCCCTACGTCGACATCCGTTATTTCTACGGTCCCCTCGGGGTCTACGCGCTGGGCGGCACCTTCGCCGTCTTCGGCGCCTCGTTCACCACCGCGTTCGCCTTCGGGCTGGTCCAGGCGGCGGCGATCTGCGCCGCCTTCTACCTGCTGTCGCGGCGGCTGCTGGACGTCGTCACCTCCTGCGTCGCGACCTTGATCGTCGCCGCGATCGGCTTCTCCGGGACCGCCTTCAACTTCGTCCTCCCCCACACCAACTCCGCCACCTTCGGCCTCCTCACCACGTTGCTGATGCTGCTGGCGCTGTCCCACAAGCGCCTCGTGCTCGCGAGCCTCGCCGCGGGCCTCGTCTGCCTCACCCGGCCCGAGTTCGCCGCGATCGCCGTGCTCACCCTCGGCGCCTACCTGCTGGGGACCTGGCGCCAGGAAGGCTGGGGACCGACCCTCCGGGCCCTCCCCCGCCTCGCCGCCCCCGGGCTGCTCCTCGCCGGGATCGTCTACGCCGTGCTGGCCGCCGAAGCGGGCGCCTCGCAGCTCTTCACCGAAAACCTCTGGCCGGTGAAGATGTTGAGCTCCGCCGGCTTCGCCTCCCAGGAAGCCTGGGCGCCGAAAACCTTCGAAGGCCTGGTGGCGATCCTCGCCCGGGCCGGCGTCTACCTCCTCCTCTTCGGCAGCGTCGTCGCCTCCGCGGTCCTCGTCGCCCGTGAGCACGAGACCGGGGAGCGCATCAAGGCGCTCTGGCCGATCCCCTTCGCGATCGTCCTGATCGGCTTCGTCGACCTCGCCTGGCGCGTGCTCGGGATCTGGGAGCCGACCCGCGAAGCGGTGCAGGAAGAGCTGACCCACCTGATCATCGGGATGAGCTGGCTGCCGGCGCTCGGCTTCATCGCCTGCGTCCTGCTCGCGGTGCGCTTCTTCAAGGGCAAGAGCGCGCCGATCACCGGCAATTGGGCCTTCGACCTGGCGCTGGTCGCCTGCGCCGCGGCGCTCGGCGCCCGCGCCTACGACGCCTTCACCGCCGAGGGCTCCTACGCGCCCTACTACGCGCCGCCGCTGGTGCTGCTGCTGGCGGTCCTCCACGATCGGGTCGCGAAGCGCTGGCCGCAGGCGCGCGCGGCCGCGGGGCTGGCGTTGCTGGCGGTCGCGGTCGGGCTCGCCGCCTACGCGCAGGGCGCCCTCTACCCGCACGAAAACGCCGTCGTCCACACCGAGCGCGGCTCATTCAAGACCACCGCGGCGTCGGCCCCGGTCCTGCAGTCGACGCTGAACTGGATCGACTCCCACACCGAGCCCGGCGAAGCCGTCCTCGCCGTCCCCGCCGACGCCGGCATCGACTTCATGGCCGACCGCCAGGTGGCCCTGTACGACCCGATGTTCCTGCCCGGGCTGCTCTACTCGCACCGCGAAGAAGCCGAAGCGATCGCCCGGCTCGAAGCCGAGGGCGTCCGTTACGCGGTGGTCGACAAGCGGAACTTCGACAACTACCCGCACGAAAAATTCGGCGTCGAATACAACCGCCCGTTCGCCGCCTGGATCGAGCGGAAGGGCGCTCCCGTGGCCGAATTCGGCGATGGCGGCCGGGTCGGCGGCGAGAACCCCGCAACCAGCTTCAAGATCTACGACATCGGCGGGGAAGGATGAGCGACGAGACCGCGGCGAGGGTCGACGCGGCGGCGGTCCGCGCCCGTATCCTCGAACTCTGCGGACCGGCCCTCACCGTCTGTGGGGTCGACCTCGCGGCGCCGCCCGCCGGTCTGGACCTGCGCGCCTGCGGCGCGATCGACTCGATCGGCTTCATCGCGCTGGTGAGCGAGCTGGAGGAAGCCTTCGACGTCGAGCTCGAGCTGGAAGACATCGACCCGGAGCGACTGACGATGCTCGAGCCGCTGGCCGCGGCCGTGGCCGAGCAGGCGTCCGGAGCCGCGCCGTGAGGTACGAGTCCACCTGGCCCGGCGCGAAACGCCGGATCCTCGCCCTGGCCGCGCTCTACGGCCCCGGCGCCGAGACGACCCGCGTGCGGCTGCACCGCGCCCGCGGGGTGAAGATCGGCGTGGGCTGCTTCATCGGCACCGACGTGATCCTCGAGACCGCCTTCCCGCACCTGATCGAGATCGGCGACGGCGTCGACATCGGCATGCGGACGACGGTCGTCGCCCACCAGCAGGGCGAGGTCGCCGAGGAGGGGGTCCCCTCGGTGGTGATCGGCGACGACGTCTTCGTCGGCCCCTGCTCGGTCCTGCTCCCGCACGTCACGATCGGCGACGGCGCCGTCGTCACCGCGGGCAGCGTCGTCACCACCTCCGTGCCCGCCCTGACCATGGTCCGCGGGAACCCGGCCCAGGTGGTCGCCACCTGCAAGCGCCCGCTCGGCCGCACGGTTCCCCTGCGCGAGTTCTACCGCGGCCTGAAGCCGATCGGCCGAGGATGACCGGGGCCGACCCCAGGGTCCTCGTCGGCGTCTTCGCCGACTCGACCGCGACCCGCCTGACCCGCCTTCTGGCGGCGCTGGAGCTCGCCCTCCCGGTGCGCTTCGAGGCGCGCGGCCCGGGTGAGCTCGGCGGCCTCGACGCGGTGCTCGACCGCGGCAAGGGGGTCGCGGCGCGCGAAGCCGCCGCCGCCGGGACGCCGGCGCTGCTGATGCTCGGCGAGGAGCCCGCCGAGGCGGGCGTCGCCGCGGCGTCCTTCGACCTCGCCCGCTCGCCTCTGGTCGACCCGCGGCTGCGCGGTGCCTCGCTGCCCGATCGCCGGCTGCTTAGCGGCCTGCGCGTGGAGGGGGCGGGCGACCGGCCGAGCCCCGCCGCGACCGTGCTCGCCCGCTGGGGCGAGCACCCCGTCTGGTGGGCGGAGGGGCCGTTGCGGATTGCCCTGCTCGAGCCGCGCGAGCTGGGCGAGAGCGAGGCCCTGCGCGATCGCCTCTGCGAGGGCCGCGCACTGGCCCTGTTGCCGTTGGTCGAGTTCCTGCGTGGGATCGCCGCTGAGGTCGCCTGGACGCCGCCCCCGCCGGCCGCCTCCTACATCATCGACGACCCCAACCTGCACTGGCCGACCTACGGCTACATCGAGCTGGGGCCGCTCGCCCGCCACGCCCGCGTACACGGCTACCACGCCGTCCTCGCCACGGTGCCGCTGGACACGCGCTGGGTCCACTCCGGAGCGCTCGGGGCGATCGCCGAGTCGGAAGGGGCGATCTCCCTCGCGGTCCACGGCAACGACCACGACGGCGGTGAGCTCGGCCGCGCCGACACGACGATGGCGGCGACCGCCCTCGCGGCGCAGGCGCTGCGCCGCGTCGCCCGCTTCGAAGGCCGCACCGGCCACGCGATCGAGCGGGTCATGGTGCCGCCGCACGAGGCCTGCTCGGCCGCCACCGTCGCGGCGCTCCTGCGCTGCGGCTACGAGGGCGTCTCGATGACGATCCCGTTCCCCTGGCTCGGCGTCGCCCGGGCCGACTGGCTCGCCCGCCCGCCCCACGCCGACGCCCTGGTCGGCTGGCGGTCGATCGACCGCGGCACCGGGCTGCCGACGATCCTCCGCCACCCCCTGGGCGGCCGCTCACCCGCCGAGATGCGCCTGCGCGCCTACCTCGACCAGCCGCTGGTGCTCTACGGCCACCACGACGACCTCGCCCCCGGCCTCGACCTCCTCTCCGAGGCCCAGGCCGAGGTCGAGGCGATCGCCCCCGGCACCGCCTGGAAGTCTCTCGCCGCGATCACCCGCCGCGCCTACGAGACCCGCCTCGAAGGGCCGACCCTCGCCGTGCGCCCGCTCGGCAACCAGCTCCGCGTCGAGATCCCCGCCGGCGTCGAGACCCTCCGCTTCGAGCCCGCCGCCGGCCCCCTCTCCCCACGCCTGATCGTCGATGGCCGCCAGTTCGAGTACGGCGAATCGATCCCCGTCGCCGCAGGCGCCGAGACCGTCACCGTCGACTCCGGCCCGGCCCCGATCGAGCCCGCCGAGGTCCCCTCCCCTCCCCGCCGCCCCCTCGCCGTAGCCCGCCGCCTGGCCGGCGAGTCCCGCGACCGCCTCGCGCCGTTGCTGGCCCGCTGATCCGGCACCTGCCGACTCCGGCCTGCCGGAGGCCCCGGAAGCTGTCGCCGCAGGGTCTGGCGAAGGGAGAGCTGTCGCCTCGGGCTGCTGATCGGCGACCCCGGCTGGCCAAGGTCGCCGATCAGCAGCCAGGGTTGGAGGGCTTGCGGCGAGGGACGCGCCGGAGCGTCACGGGTTCGGCAGTTCTTGCCCCTTCCGTGACTCTTCCGTGCGCCTTCCGTGTTCCTCTCCACGCTTTGGCGCGCGTTTCCTGGCGGCCGATCCGGCGCTCGTGCAGTTAGGTGCGCTCCGCCGCCCTCAAGCGCACGAGCCGCCGGAATGCCGTCGGGGAAGTGTGTCGTCCTCCCGTCCCGCACCATCCCGCCCTTCCCGCTCCCGGCTGCCGCGGGCCTATCCCTCAGTCGTCCCGCCGATCAGCGGTTCTTCTAGGCGGACCGGCGAACTGGCGTCACGCACGAGGAGCTGCTCTTCGCCGCTGCCGTCGGCGGGGACGGTGTAGACGTTGGTGCCGTCGGAGTAGGCCAGGGTCTTGTCGTTCAGCCACTCGGCCTGGTCGTCGACGGAGCGGGTCTCGGCTACGGCGTGGTCTTTCAGGGTGGCGACGTCGAGGACGCGGAGGTGCCAGCGGTTGCTGTGGCCGAGGCGGGACTTGTAGGCGATCTGCTTGCCGTCCGGCGAGAGCGATGGGCACTCGACGCCGTCGCGGAGGACGGTCAGCTCCTTGCCGGAGACGGTGCCTTCGACCAGGTAGTGGTGGTCGCCGGTGCCGAGGGTGGCGTAGAAGCGGTCGGAGTCGGTCGGGTCGAAGGTGATGCCCCAGAAGTTGAAGTCGACCGCGTCGAAGGACTGGCCGTCCTTGGTGACCGAGAACTGCTCGAGCTGCTCGATCACCTTGCCGGTCGCCATGTCGACGATGTAGGTGCGGGTGGAGAAGGCGGTGCTCGATTCGAGGTAGGAATCACCGGCGACGAAGACGGTCATCGCGCCGTACCTGCCGTCCTTGGAGACGCGGGCCCGCGAGGGCAGGCCCTGGAGCGGGATCGTGTGCTCGCCTTCCATCGCTTCGTCGAAGACCGTCGCCGTGTAATCGACCCCCGAGGGCGCCACACCCATGCAGATGCCCCCGCCCGCGGCGTAGTAGACGCGCTCGCAGCTGAGGTCGCCGCCGCGGTG
>Ga0070665_100001784_pt1 | contig 24519 bp, 17 predicted proteins | sample KBSS13metaG_FD_65862 | JGI IMG/M metagenome (GOLD analysis project Ga0070665, IMG submission 65862) | Switchgrass rhizosphere microbial communities from Kellogg Biological Station, Michigan, USA - KBS S1-3 metaG | ecosystem: Host-associated > Plants > Roots > Rhizosphere > Soil ... | reverse complement strand
TTTCACAAGGATGGTTGGTGATCGTGGTATTTGCGTAACCACTGCTGCTTGATCGCGGCACAGTCGAGCAACCACTGGGCCTCGCCGGTCGCAGCCCGCCATCCTTGTGAAGCCGTTGGGCAGTGTGGCAAAATGCTTGCAGTGCAAACGGGGGCGGCACGTCTCGGAAGTCATGAGCCGAGCCGGGTTACTCAATACCTTGGCAGTAACCAGCCGCCCCCATCTTTTTCTCGTGCCAAGGTAAAGACCAGGGTATCTCTATGGCTGCCCAAGAGTTCAAATTACCGCCAGGCGCCAAGGTCTATTCGTACACTCGCTGCTCGACGCTTAAGCAACTTGGCGGTGATACTAGACGTCGACAGCTCAAAATGTCCGAGGACTGGTGCGCTAGACACGGCCTTGAACTAGAGAACTCGCTTAAGCTGCACGATCACGGCGTGTCTGCCCACAAGGGCAAAAACGCTACGCACGGCAGGCTGGCGGTTTTCTTAAAGGCGCTCGAAAACGGCCAGATCGTTCCGGGATCGATTTTGCTGGTCGAAAGCCTCGACCGGCTGAGTCGCAATGAGATTGACGAGGCGCTCACACTCTTCTTGGGCATCCTCCGTCGAGGGGTCACGATTGTCACGTTGAACCCCGAGGATGTTTTCGAGCCTAGCTCTAAAGCTGATCTCGTCAAGATAATCATCGTGTTGGTCATCATGTCGCGGGCCTACGAAGAGAGCAAAACCAAGTCAGTGCGAATCAAGGAGGCATTTGGCAAACGGCGTACCAAGGCTCGCAATGGCGAAAAACTGAGTGGCCAGAAGCCGCGTTGGCTCGATGCGAACGGCAAGCCAATCCCCGCAGCCGTGAAGGCCATCAAGAAGCTATTTGAACTTAAGCGGCAGGGCAAAGGTTATGACCGCGTTGCGAGAGAGCTTAATACTGGCGGCTATTGGAGGCCACTGGAGACGGGTTGGAGTACGTCGTATGTCCGACAGCGGGTTCTCGGTGATCGACGCATCATAGGCGAGTACCAACCCCATGTGATGATCAACGGCAAACCTGTTCCCGAGGGAGAACCTATAAAAGGTTATTTCCCGGCGGTAGTTCCGATCGACGTATTTGAGGCGGTCCAAGTCCCGGCCGAGAAAGCAAAGGGCGGTCAGACTGCCACGTTTTCAAATGTTCTGCGTAACTTGACGAAGTGTGCTTACTGCGCCGGCCCAATGCAATTCGATCCCAAGGGGTCTAATCGTAATGTTTTCTACTGCAAGGACGCCAAGCGCGGTTTAGATAGCGCCAAGGGCTGTATCGGCCAACGTAGAAGCATCAACTACAATGATTGCATAAATGCCCTGATATCGAATTGTCCCAAGCTCCGCCCGCGAGACATCCTGCCGACACGTAATGACCATGACAAACTGATCACGTCCCTACGAGAGAGCGTTCGCGATTTTCGAGAAGGGGTCGCCGAAATTGATCGTAAAACCGAGAACTTTGAGAACAACCTTGGAGAACTACCACCCGGCTCAGTTGCGAACATCAAAAAAAGGTTGATCGTGCTGGCAATCGAAAAGAGCGAGAAGGAAGTATTGCTAGCTCAAGCCGAGGGGAAACTTAAAGAGGCAGAGCGTGAACCGCAGGACTTTGCTAAATGGCAAGCGGACACGACAGAACTGCTGCGGCGTATTGCTGCCCCCGAGAACCTCGATCTACGGGAGCGGTTGAACTTGCTGCTTAAAGAGTACATTTCCAAAATCGAGATATTTACCGTGGGTCACCCTAGAGAGTACGACCCAGAGGCCGAGTATGAGGCTCGGAAACGACTTGCCAAGTCGAAAGAGGGCAAGGCCCTAAAGGCCAACCGCAAAAAAGACGTTGTCGATGGCATCACGTACGCCAGCGTTCACGACCCGTTGGACTCTCATCCGTCAGTCGTAGCGGCATGTGCCGGCGATCGGTTTCGTGCGTCCGTCGAGGCTGCTGCCGAGGAGCACCAGCCCACGCTCTTGTCGAACAAAGAATTCCTGCGTTGCGTGGATGAAGTCGCCAAGCTACGAAGGACTCGTAAGGGCAGATTTTTGCGGGTTCACTTTACAACCGGCAAGACGGTAGATATTGTGCCGGCGAAGAGCTTGGCCTCCGGCTCAGTATGGACGAAGGATGACGAAGGGAAGCACCGCTGGCTCGCGGTACATCCCGACCTTGGTAAGTTGTGGGCGAAAAAGCGGTTTTAGACGGCAATGCGCAAAAAGCCACCCCGAGGCAGCCAAAGCCACCTCGGGGTGAATACTGCACACTAGCGATCAAAGCCGCGTCCCCCAATCCGAATTAAACGCCCGCGCGGCCTTTGCGCCGCGCGGACTTAGTTATCAACTAGGTCGTACCACGTTTCTTGCCGCCGCCTTGGCGACCTTGTGGCGCTGGGAAGTCGAACTTCTTGCCTTGCAGCTTGGTGAATTGTTCGTTCTGCTCAGCGCTCAAGATGCCCTTGGCCTTGGCTTCACGCTCTTCGCGAGCCTTGGCGCGATCTTCGGGGCTGGCGTTTTGACCGCCGCCACCACCTGGGCCGCCAAAGCGAAGAGCTTCGCCCAGCTTCGTTTTCTGATCATCCGACAGCTTGAGAGTTGTCGCGACTTCCGGATCCATCAAAGCGCCGACGCCGCGACGTTGAATCGATAGTTCCTTTAGACGCGTCGCTTGCTCTGGCTTGAGGGCCGCGGCGATCTTCTTGTCGGTCTCAGCCGCTTGCTTCTGAAATTTCTCCATTGCCGCGCGGCGATCTTCTGGCGAAGCGTCTCGCAGGTTGCCGAACGAGCCGCGGCCTGCTTCCATGGCGTCCTCAGCGATCTTGGTGACTTCCTTGGTCTGATCCGCCGTCAGCTTCAGCTCTTCCTGGACCGGCTTGATCATGACCAACCCTGCCATGCCGCCGCCCATCATCCCAAAACCACCACGGCCACCCCCCTGCCCTCGCTGGGCGCTAGCCGTGGTCGCAGCTCCGGCCATCAGCGCCAACACCGTGGCCAGCGCAAAAACGCGTTGCAACTTCATGCCTCACTCCTTTGTTGAAACTTGGAAAAGATTGTCTTTGATGACGAACCGAGAGATGTGTAACTGCAATCCGTCGCAAACCTGCTGCGCATCTCGAAGTAGCAAGCGCCTGCAGAGGTCGAAACCTGCGCGTTGCACGTCGAGGAGCCCCCGGCGCATACGGCTGCAAGATTGTAACCCCGCGGCGAAAGCCGAGTTACTCAGCCGATCGGAAAAAAAGAGATTTTGGCCCGCAACAGCCGTAGCCGGCAGGATTTGTACGTGCGCTACTCAATCAACCACGGCCCTGGCCGCGGTTCGCCTTCTGGCAGGTCGCGCTGTTCCCATTCGCGGCGCAGCTCGCCCAGGCCGTAGGCGCAGAGTTCAAAATCGTGGCTGAGCCGTTCGAGGACTTCAGACTCCGTGCGATTCTCCTCGCTGCGCAGCGTGCTAGCGATGTAGTAAGCTCGCTTGCCGTGCTGACGGTAGTCGAGCAGGCTGTCTGCCCGAGCCTTGCGTTCTGCGTGCGTCAGAGCTTCGGGGTAGACGCCCGTCCAAAAGAGCGTGAAATCGCCGATGTGCCGATGGACGTTGCGTTTGGCGTCGCCGATCCGGGCTTGCGCCTCATACAGCATGGCCGCTAGATCCTGCAGTCGCTGCCCGGTTGGATTACGCACGCTATATACCGCGTCGCAATGGATAAATCGGGCCATCAGGTCGGAGATATAGTCGACCAGCGGCGGGTCTGCGACCCCTAGCCGGGTCTGAAATACATACTCGGTCATGCCCGAGAAGAACCGATAGAGCGACGCCTGCGAGCGATTGTCCATGTGCCTCGCGCTCCCTGCCGGATTGTCGCCGCCAGTGGCCCAGCGGCGTTGTTCGCCATTCCCGCGTCATCGCGTGGAACCTACTCAGATTCCAAGCAATTGCGGCGCCACAGTTCATTATTCGCAGCGGGGGACGGATTTCCTACTGAAAATCCAGGACGGATCGCGCTTTTTGCTAGCAACCGAGGCTGCTTTTTTCGGCGCGGACCGCTCGCTGCGTGGGCAGTGAGCCGGCAATTTCGATACCAGCCCGAAGCGCCAGCGAGGGTTCTTCGTCCTGCGACGAGAATACGAAGAACCCTCGCTGGCGCTTCGGGCTGGTGGGGAAGAATGCTACCCTAGCGCAGCGACCAGTTCGGCCACGTAGGCGCCGATTTCGGCCAAGACTTTCTCGCGGGGGCGGGTCTCGGCCTCGGCCACACGGCGGACGATGGCCGAGCCGACGATCAGGCCATCGGCCACCGGCGCGAGGGCCTTCACGTGCTCGGGCGTGCTGACGCCGAAGCCGACACAGACTGGCAGGTCAGTCTCGCCGCGGAGCCACTTCAGGTTGTCAAACAGCTCTTGCGGCAGCGACATCCGCTCGCCGGTGATGCCAGTAACCGAAACATAGTAAATAAACCCACTTGCCGCCTTGGCGATCTGCGCTTGTCGCTCACGCGAAGTGGTCGGCGCAATCAGCGGGATCAGGCTGATGTCCTGGTCGCCACAGATCTTGGCCAGTTCCGTCGCTTCGCTGGTCGGCAGATCCGGCACAATCAATCCCGCGACGCCGGCCTGGCGGGCGTCGGCCACATAGGCCTTCAGTCCGTGTCGTAGCACAATCGCGTAACTGACCATCGTCACGACCGGCGCGGTGAGTTGCTTGCGCTCGTGGGCGAGCATCGCGAAGATCTCTTTGAGCTTGATTTTCTTATCTAACGCCCGCGTGTACGACGCCTGGATCACCGGACCGTCAGCGATCGGGTCGCTGTAGGGAATGCCCAGTTCGCAGAGATTGGCGCCGCGCTTCATCAACTCGACCAGCACGGCGCCCGTGAATTCGAGGTCCGGGTCGCCAGCCGTGACGAACGGCATGAACGCTTTGCGTTTGCTCGCGCGGAGCGTTCGAAATACTTCATCAATCGCGGACATCGTCGCTCCGATGTTAGGCCAACTCAGTAAACTTTTTAAAAGATCAAACCACAGGCGTTACGCGTGCCGGGAGGGCGAGGCTCCCGCCGAGCCGTCGTAGTTGCAAAGTCCTATCCCGTATCGCGGCTCAGCAGGAGCTTCGCCCTCCCAGAACGTCTTTCTTACATCCGAAGCGGAATCTCTAGGCAATCGTCTCGCCGCGTAACCGGGCGACTTCGAAGGCGTCTTTGTCGCCACGGCCCGACAGGCAGACCACGACGATGTTGTCTTTCGCCAGGTCGCGGGCAGCGTCAATCGCTTTCGCCACGGCGTGCGAGCTTTCGAGCGCCGGCAGAATGCCTTCGCTGCGCGCCAGCGTGTCGAACGCCTTGAGGGCTTCGTCGTCTCGGGCAAATTGGTATTTCACGCGACCGGAATCTTTCCAATAGCTGTGTTCCGGCCCAACGCCGGGATAATCCAGACCGGCCGAAATCGAATGGACGTCGCTCGTTTGGCCATCTTCGTCCTGCATCACGTAGCTGTAACTGCCATGCAGCACGCCAGGCGATCCGTATGAGAGGGGCGAGGCGTGCTCGCCAGACTTGCTCGATCGTCCGCCAGCTTCAATGCCCAGCAGTGCCACCTCGGGCAGATCGACAAACGGGTAGAACATGCCGGCCGCGTTGCTACCGCCGCCGACGCAGGCCACGACCAGGTCTGGCAGGCGGCCCAACTGCTTGCGGCTTTGCTCGATTGTCTCGCGACCGATGACTGACTGAAAGTCTCTCACGATCACCGGAAAGGGATGGGGTCCGACGACCGAGCCGAGGATGTAATGCGTCGTTTCGACTGAGCTCATCCAGTCACGCATGGCCTCGTTGATGGCGTCGCGCAAAGTCCGCGAGCCGCTGGTGACGGGCCGGACTTCGGCGCCCATCATCCGCATGTTGAAGACGTTCAGCTTCTGGCGGCGAATGTCCTCTTCGCCCATGTAGACGACGCAGTCGAGGCCGAAGTGGGCACAGGCCGTGGCCGTGGCGACGCCGTGCTGCCCGGCGCCGGTCTCGGCGATCACGCGCTGCTTGCCCATGCGCTTGGTCAGCAGCGCCTGGCCAATGGTGTTGTTGATTTTATGCGCGCCGGTATGGTTCAGGTCTTCGCGCTTGAGATAGATCTGGGCCCCGCCGACTTGTTGGCTCAAGCGCTCCGCGTGATACAGCGGCGAGGGGCGGCCGACGTAGTTGTGGAGCAGAAACTCCAGCTCAGCTTTGAACTTCGGGTCGGCCTTGGCGGTTTCGTAAGCGGCGACCAGCTCATCGAGCGCCCGCATCAGTGTCTCAGGGACAAAGCGGCCTCCAAAGTCGCCAAACCGCCCAGCGGCGTCAGGGACAGAGCTTGTCGTGGGCATGGTCGGTGGGTCCTTGCGGGAAACTAGCCGGCTACGGGGAAACAAGCGATTCTCAGCCCGGACCCGGCGGGGGTCAAGGGTGGGAGGGCGCCAGCGCCGGGCAGGTTCGGAGGAAACGTGTTCCAGTAGGCAAGACATTCCGGGAGGGCGAGGCTCCTGCCGAGCCGCGCGGCGGGAGAGATTGAGATTTCAGGACTTTCCGGATCTACGATTCGCACTGCTGGACAAGCCAGCATTGGCACGCGCAAGCTGCCGGTGGCTACTTGGGCCGAAGATGGCCGCAACACGGCGGATAGGCTAAAATCGGCAGTATCGAATCTGCGCGTCGATTCCTCCTCATCCGGGGCAACGTTTGGGCTTCACCTTGCGACCAACCGTCCTCATCGCTCGCGCGCTTGCCCTCGCTCTGTGCGCCGGCTGGTTCCTGCCCGGGATTGCGATTGCCCAAAAAGAGCGCGCTAAGCCCGATAACAAACCGCCGCCGAAAGAGTCGGCCGAACCAACGGCCGTGCCGGAGCTAGCGGCCGCCCGGGCCTTGCTCCTCAAAGGAAAGCACGAAGAGGCCATTGAGGCCTACGCGGCGCTGCTCGAAGCGCAACCAATAGCCGCCGCGATTGGCCGCGCCCGCGCTCAGGTTGCCACCGGCCATCGCGCAGACGCTGCCAAGACGATCGACGACGCAATTGCCAAGGCGCCCCGCTCGGCGTCCCTACTGTCCGAGGCCGCGCGACTGGCGTCTGCTCGGGGCGACACCGCGACGACGGAGAAACATGTCGCCTCTGCACTGGCCGCGGACCCAAACAACCTCCGGGCGCGTCTGATCCAAGCGGAAGTGCTCTCCGCGGCTGGCAAGCTTGTAGAAGCAGGGGACGCTTACAAATGGTTTGTCCGTTTTTACAACGAACATGACGTGGAAGACGCCGAATCGATCGAGCTGGTCGGCCTGGCCGCGGCTCAATTCGCGCGCTGGAACCGCCTCTCGGACCAGTTCAACTTCCTGGTCAACGACCTCTACCCAGACGCGCTCACAACCGACCCGGCCTGGTGGCCGGCCCGCCTGCGGATGGGGCAGTTGTTCCTGGAAAAATACAACCAGGCCGATGCGTCGCGCGAGTTGAAGGCGGCGCTGACGCTGAACCCCGCGGCGGCCGAGGTCCATGCCGCCCTGTCAGTGTTATCGCTGCAGAACTACGACCTCGACGCGGCCCGCCGCAGCGCCGAGCGAGCGCTGGAACTGAATCCCGAACTCGTCGAGGGTCACTTGGCGCTAGGGGACATCGAGCTTGCGAACTTCGAGGCAGCCCGGGCCATCGATCGGTTTCAAAAGGCACTTGAGCTTGATCCGAGTTCAGAAATCGCACTCGGCCGGCTGGCTGGCGCTTATGCGGTTGTCGACGGATTGCCGGAAAAGCTCGAAGGCACGCGCGTTGGACAAATCATCGACCAGGCCACGACGCGCAACGAACATTGCGGCGAGTTCTTTCTTTCGCTGGCCGGGGCGCTTGATCAAACCCGGAAGTTCCCGGCCGCCGGAAGATTCTACAAAGAAGCCATCGAGCGGATGCCGCAGTTGGTCGAGCCGTACGGCGAACTGGGTCTGACCGCCATGCGTTTGGGCGAAGAAGCTGACGCCCGCCGCTGGCTGGAAAAATCGTTCGCGGCCGATCCGTTCAACGTCCGCGTCGCCAACACGCGCAAAGTGCTGGAAGTTCTTGACGATTACGCTGTGCTGGAGACCGATCATTTCATCCTTCGCTTCGATCGCGGCCGCGATGAAATCCTGGCGAAGTACGCCGCCGCGTATCTCGAAGACGAAGTCTACCCAGAGCTCTGTAAGCGGTTTGGCTTCGAACCGCAGGGGAAATCGCTGTTCGAGATCTTCAATCGCTCGCGCAATACCGGCGGGCACGGCTGGTTTAGCGCTCGGATGGTTGGGCTGCCGTTCATTCACACCGTGGGCGCGTGCGCCGGCAAGGTCGTGGCGCTGGCGTCGCCCAATGACATGCCGAAGAAATACAATTGGGCCCGCGTGCTGAAGCACGAGTTCGTCCACGTGCTGAACTTGCAGCAGACCAACTTCAATATTCCGCATTGGTACACCGAGGCCTTGGCCGTCGGCAGCGAAGGCTTCCCGCGCCCGCCGACCTGGAATGACCTGCTGCTTGAGCGAGTGCCGGCCGGCAAGTTGTTCAACCTCGATACGATTAATCTCGGCTTCGTCCGACCGCAGTCGAGCAATGACTGGACGATGGCCTATTGCCAGGCCGATCTTTACGCAAAGTACATGACCAAAACCTACGGCGAAGACGCGCTGGCCAAAATGCTCGCGGCGTATCGCGATAATCTCGACACACCGGCGGCGCTACGGCGCTCGTTCCAGGTCGAAGTGGCCGATTTCGAACGTGGCTACCTGGAATTCGTTCGCGCGGTGACTGCCACGCTCTCTGCCGAGGCGCCAATGCCCGCGCAAACTCTCGCAGATCTTGAAGCAGCGCATCGCGACAAGCCGGACGACACGCTAACCGCAGCTCGCCTGGCCGTAGCGCTGGTCGATCGGCGCGAATATCCGCGAGCGCGCGAACTGGCGGAGGCGGCGCTTGCCGATCCACAGTCCGCGCAACTGGCAGCCTACGCGCTCGCCCGGCTGCGGTTGGTCGTGGGCGAAGACCGCGCAGCCGTCGAACTTTTGGAAAAGCACCTCGATGAAAAAACGCCCGAGCCTCGCCTGCTGAGCTTGTTGGCGGCGATCAAACTCAAGGGCCGCAAGTTTGACGAAGCGGCTAAGCTGTACGCACTTGGTCGAGAGCGCCATCCGAACGACTCCAGTTGGCTGCGCAGCCTGGCCAAGGTGTATCTTGCCGAAGCGAATGACGTTAAGCTGGCGGAAACGCTGACCCAACTCGCCCCGCTCGATAGCGACGACTTTACGGTGCGCAAAAAGCTAGCGCAGTTGAAGCTGGCGGCAGGAGAGTTCAACGAAGCAGTTAGGTGGAGCACCGAGGCGATCCACATTGACTGCATGGACGCCGACGTCCACCGGATGTCGGCCGAGGCAAACGTTGGACTCAAGCGCTGGCCAGCCGCCGCGGACGAGTACGAGGTCGCCGTGAAGCTGACGACGGATGACCTCGCACTTTGGGTCGCGCTGGCCGAGACATCGGTCAAGGCCGAACGCCCAGACCGGGCGCAGGCCGCCACGGCCAAGGCGCTTGAGATCGATCCGGAAAATGCCACGGCCAAAAAACTGCAAGCAGGACGGACGCCATGAACAGACCAGCTCCCACGGATGACGCGAAGCCCACCAGCGCCCCGCGCGGTGAGATCTCGCTGGCCTCGTTCCAAAAACTGATCCGCGACATGTACCATGAGAAGGACGTGGCCCGTGGGATCGATGGAACGTTCATGTGGCTGATGGAAGAGATTGGCGAGTTGGCAAGCTGCCTGCGCAACGGCACGCACGAAGAGCGGTTAGGCGAATTTGCCGACGTGCTGGCCTGGTTGACGACAATCGCCAATGTCGCCGGCGTTGATTTGACCGAGGCTGTCGAGCGGAAGTACGGCAGCGGCTGCCCCGGCTGCGGCCAGTTCGTCTGCACTTGCGAGAACGCGGAGAAACCATGAACAAGCGGGCATTATCAACGTTTCTTCGCGCCTCTTCTCGCATTACTGCGCAACCAATGCTGCTGCTCATCGCGATCGTGTTGGCGGCGTCCGGCGCTGCCCAGGGTGAAGAACCGCGCCGCCCGACGGTCGAAGGGCTGCGCGTCGGTTTTGGCGATGGCAACTCCAACACGACGCTCGGCGACTCGCTGACAAAGTTTAAAACCGGCTGCTGGACCCCGGTCGAGATTACGCTTCAAGGTGGAACGGAAACCGTCACCGGCGCGGTCGAACTCTATGTTCCAGACGCCGATGGCGCGATGTGCCGCATGGTGCATCCTCGCCCCGTGCAGTTGTTCCCAGGCAAGCAGACGAAGGTTCCGATGTACGCCAAGTTTGGCGCGCAACAGGCCGATGTGCGAATCCGCTTCGTAGATGGGCGCGGCAAGGCGCTGATCAACCGCACAATCACCAGCAACAATTCGATGTCCGACTCGCTCAACGTGCCGTGGGCCATGCAGCCCGGCGAACGCTTGATTGTCGCCATCGGGCCATCGCTGGGCGTTGAGCAGGCCGCGGTGCTTCATCAATCATCCGGGAGCGAGGCGATCACCGTGGCGCAGATTGGCGACGTCGCTCTGCTGCCAACCGAATGGTACGGCTACGACGGTGTCGATACCGTGGTCATCACAACCAGCACGCCCGAGATCTTCACCAAGCTGCTCGATACCGGCGCTCGCGTCGCGGCACTGGAGAAATGGATCGAGCTCGGTGGCAAGCTAGTGCTCGCCGTGGGATCGCAAGGGCCAACGGTCCTGGCGCCGGACTCCGTGCTGGCCCGCTTTGCTCCGGGGAGTTTTCTCGAGCCGACCACGCTCAAGCAAACCGTGGCGCTGGAGAACTATGTTGGCGGCGGGCGCAAAATTCCTCGTCCGGCCGGGCGAGACCTGGCGCTATCTGTGCCACGGCTGAAAAATATCGAAGGCGTAACGATCGTCGCCGAGGCCGATCTGCCGCTCGTGGTTCGGACGCCGCGCCACTTTGGACAGATCACGTTCGTCGCGGTCGATCTCGATCGGCAACCCTTTATCGAATGGGAAGGACGGGGACTGATGGCCAGCCGCTTGCTAGGCCTGCCAGACCCAAGCACTACGCCTGATCCCAACAACGTGATGAACGCGCGAAATCGCTGGATGCCTGACTTGGCCAGCCAGATGCAGAGCGGGCTCGATACCTTCACTGGCGTTACGCGAATTCCCTTCGCGCTGGTGGCGCTGTTGATCCTGGGCTATATCGTGCTGATTGGGCCGGGTGATTATTTTCTGGTCAAGCGCGTGCTGAAGCGGATGGAATTGACCTGGATCACGTTTCCACTGTGGGTGATCCTGGTCAGCGGAGGCGCGTACGTGCTGGCCCGATATACGAAAGGCGATGACCTGCGATTGAACCAGGTCGACCTGATCGATGTCGACACCACGACCGGCCTGACGCGCGGCACGAGTTGGATGAATCTGTTCACGCCGCAATCTCGCACGTTCAATCTGTCATTGATCGCTAAACAACCGTCGGGCGCTGACGCGGCGCAGGCGGACCGGCTGTTTGCTTGGAGTGGCGCGGCCAACCGTGCGTATGGCGGCGGTGGCGGTGGCATGTTCGCCGGCGAGTACGGTTTCTCGCCGCAACTTGACTCCGTGATCGACGCTCCGATCCAGGTCTGGAGCACCAAGGGGTTCTTGGGCCGGTCCAGCTACACCTCGGCGCCAACCGTTACGGCTGATTTGACGATGGACACCAGCCGCGTGCCGATCGGGAAGATCCAGAACGGCCTCACCGAGCCGCTTGCCGATTGCATGTTGCTCTCAGACCGCTGGGCGTTCCTGCTGGGCGAACTACAGCCTGGCCAATCGGTTGAACTGAAAGCAGGCGAACGGCGCGATCTGGAACAAGTCCTGCGCACGACCAACTGGGGTGGGGCCGCCTCCTACCTGCCGAACCAGAATAGGTACGGCGTCGAAAACGCGAACGTACTTGCGACGCTGCAATCAATGATGTTCTTCAAGGCAGCTCTCGGCACGCAGCAAAACTCGACCAACGGCATGGAGCTGTTTCTGGATCTGACGGACTTGTTGACGTTGGATCGCGCCATTCTGGTTGGCCGCGGCACAGCGCCGGCCGCGCAGCTGGCCACTGATGGCGAGCCGCTGGAAGTCCCGCAGCAACAGCATTGGGTCGTATATCGCTTTATTTTCCCGGTGAAACCGGCCGCCAAAGCGGAACGCGAATAATCCGAGTAATAGATCTGGGCCGCGAAGCGCGGACAAGCCGAGTTATCTTTTTCATCTTTGCGAAAGTGAATTACCGCAGTGATTGAGATCAAAGACCTGACCAAGACGTACGGCCAGCTGAACGCGGTCCATCATATGGACCTGAAGCTCGATCGGGGCGACGTCTTTGGGTTCATCGGCCCCAACGGCGCCGGCAAAACGACCACCATGCGGATCCTGGCGACGCTCCTCAATCCGACGTATGGCGAAGCCTATGTCTGCGGCTACTCGATCTATACCAAGCCGAAGGAAATCCGCCGCGTCATCGGGTACATGCCGGACTTCTTCGGCGTCTATGACGACATGAAAGTCATCGAGTACCTGGAATTCTTCGCCGCGGCCTATCGCATCAAAGGCGCCGCGCGACGCAAAATCTGCGATGAAGTCCTCGAGCTGGTCGACCTAGGCTACAAGCGCGAGGCGTTCGTGACCAGTCTCTCGCGCGGCATGACGCAGCGGCTCGGCCTGGCGCGCGTGCTGTTGCACGACCCGCAAGTATTACTGTTGGACGAACCGGCGAGCGGGCTCGACCCTCGCGCGCGAATTGAAATTCGCGGCCTGCTCAAAGAGCTGCGAAATATGGGTAAAACGATCATGGTCTCCAGCCACATATTGCCCGAGTTGGCCGACATCTGCAATAAGATCGGCATCATCGAAAAAGGGGTGATGCTGCAAAACGCCAGCGTGGCCGACGTCATGCGCAAGGTCCGTCATCAACCAGTGCTGAAGGTCACAGTGCGCGAGAAGATCGACGAAGCAGCCAAGCTGTTGAGCAGTCAGCCCGGCGTTGAGAAAGTCGACGTCAACGAAGGCATCATCACGGTCACCATGGCACCCGAAGTGGAAGACTACAGCGAGCTGCCGAGCCTGCTAATCACCAGTGGCTACAAAATCATGATGTTCAAGGAAGACGAGATCAACCTCGAAACAGCGTTCATGGAATTGACCAAGGGCATCACGTCCTAGCCCTTTCAGCCCCAAGGGGGCGACAGTCAATAGCCGGGGGGTGTAAACCCCTGGTACGACGCGATCAATGCCTCGGCGTGGAGGCCCCAACAGGGCGAAAGTATTCTTCAATCACCGACGATACTTGAACCGTCACGTTCACCTTTTAAATCGTTTCCTCAAACGACAACGACGTAACGACTCAATCTCATTGACCACATGGACTTGGAAGGATCCCCATGCCAAAAATACTCGTCCTCTATTACTCGACGTATGGGCACATCGAAACCATGGCCGGCGCCGTCGCCGAAGGCGCCAGTTCCGTCGCCGGGACCAGCGTTGTCATCAAGCGCGTCCCAGAGCTGATGCCGCCTGAGGTGGCCAAGAAAGCAGGCGCCAAGCTCGATCAGGCAGCGCCGCTGGCCGCGCCGGCCGAGTTGCCGGAGTACGACGCGATCATCTTCGGCACGCCCACGCGCTTCGGCAACATGGCGGCGCAGATGCGCAATTTTCTCGATCAAACCGGCGGCCTGTGGGTCAAAGGGGCGCTCGTCGGCAAGGTGGCCAGCGTCTTCGCCAGCACCGGCACCGGCGGCGGCAACGAGTCGACCATCCTGACGTTCATTCCCACGCTACTGCATCATGGGATGATCTACGTCGGACTCCCCTACACCTGCCCCGAGCTGACCGACATCAGCGAAGTGCGCGGCGGCAGCCCTTTGGGCGCGGCGACAATCGCCGGCGCCGACGGCTCGCGCCACCCCAGCGCCAAAGAACTGGCCATGGCCCGCTTCCAGGGCAAGCACGTGGCTGAAATCACGGCGCGATTGAGTAAGTAATGCCAGGGCGTGCGCAGTAAGTTTGGCGCTGCGCCTAGTTTGACGGGAGTGCGAGGCTCCCGCCGAGCAATGGAGCTGGAAATACCCTGACTTCAATCGTCGATCGAATGCGTCTCGATCAAGTCTCTTTGTCTTTGCCTCGCAAGCTGATGGCCCGCCGCACCACGAAGAACCCGCGGCTAGCGCTTCGCGGCTCACGGGGCCAAAAGCTACGCGCTCGACATCCGCGAAATCAACAGAATGATACTGCACAACACCATCGGCCAGACCCAATAGAAAACAATGTGCCACATGCAGAGTTGCCCTCAGGGTTGACGAATAATGAACAGCGACGTCCGGCCCGTCAGGGCCGTCTGGATTGACAACGCATTGAAGAACCCTCGCTGGCGCTTCGCGCCTGGTGTAAACGCGACAAAGAACCCGCGGCTAGCGCCTTGCGGCTCATGATGGGTCGACGAAGAACCCGAGGGCTCGCGCCCTTCGGCTGACGATGTAATCGCCCTCCGCTTACGCGGTGCCCACCTCGTCCACAAAGCCGTTCAGGCTCTGGGCACGCGTTGGGTGTTGCAGCTTGCGGACGGCCTTGGCTTCGATCTGGCGGACTCGTTCACGCGTGACCGAGAAGATCTTGCCGACCTCTTCGAGCGTGTACGAGTAACCATCGGCCAGGCCGTAACGCAGACGCAGGATCTCACGCTCGCGGTAGTTCAGCTCTTCGAGCACGTCGGCAATTCGCTTCTTCAGAGATTGCTGGGTCATCTCGGCCAAGGGATCGTCGCCGCGGTGATCTTCGACGAACTCGCCGAAGAAGCTGTCGTCGTGGTCGCCGACCGGTTGATCGAGCGACAGTGGATGACGCGTCATCTTCAGCACGCAGGCCGCTTCTTCGATCGTCAGGCCGGCCTCGGCCGCTACTTCTTCGACCTGTGGCTCACGACCGGTCCGCTGCACCAGGTCTCGGGTGATCGTGCGGACCCGGCTCATCGTCTCGATCATGTGGACCGGCATCCGGATCGTGCGGCTCTGGTCGGCAATCGCGCGGGTGATCGCCTGACGAATCCACCAGGTAGCGTAGGTCGAGAATTTAAAGCCGCGAGCATGCTCGAACTTATCGACAGCTCGCATCAGGCCGGTGTTGCCTTCCTGGATCAGGTCCAAAAAGCTCAAGCCACGGTTGCGGTAACGCTTGGCAATCGACACCACCAGTCGCAGGTTGCCGGCCGAGAGCGAACGCTTGGCGGCGTCGTACTGGGCCTGGTGCTTACGGGTGGCGCGAATCCGGCGATCCAGCGTCCGTGGGCTGTCGAGCGTGATCCGCATCAAGTAGTGCAGTTCTTCACGCAGCTTGCGCAGGTGCTCTTCGGCGGCCGGGTTCTGGCGAGCCTCGGCGATCTGCTCGACCAGCGAGTTCATTCGCTGCGAGATCTCCATCAACTTTTCCGACAATGGCTGCAAACGCTGCGTGCGCAGATCCAACTCCTCGACCAAACGCACTGCCTTGCGACGACGCAGCACCAGCCGGCGCCAGGCGTCACGACGTTCGACCAGGTTCCGATTACGCGAGATCGCGATGCGGAAATCCTTGACGTTCTGACGCAGCAGGTGGTCCAGCGTCGTCAGGTTCGGCTGCAGGCGAGCAATGATTTGTTTCTTTTCCGAGGCGTCGGTGACCGAGACTTCGATCGTCCGATCCAAACGCAATTCGCCGTCGCGAACTTTCTTCAGCAACGATACGGCGCCTTGCAGGATGAAATCGCTGGCGATCATGTTGTCGCGGAACCGCGTGCGACTGTATTCGATCTTCTTGGCGGCTGAGACCTCTTGCTCACGGGTCAACAGCGGGATCTCGCCCATCTGCATCAGGTAGATGCGGACAGGGTCGTCAATCCGGTCGTCGCCCGGCACGTCGAATGCATTGACCTCTTCATCTTCATCGACAACCGCGTCGACGGCGTCGGCTTCGACCTCGATTTCGTCGTCAATCTCCGGGGCGAAGCCTTCCTTCTCCAGCGGCTCATCGTCGCGAATCGACGACAGGCCCGAGCGGTCCGAGCGATCGACGCCGCCGGCCGATCGGGGCGCCCGGCCAGCAACTCCGTGTCGCGGACCAATGTGCTTGGGGCGAGCCGCAGCTTTTCGAATGGGCTTTCGCAAGGTGCATTCCTTCCAGAGTTGTCGGACGAGAGAAGCGAGATAAGGCAGATGGGCCGGTCGAGCGAAGTGATGAGCGACGCGAGTTCACGTCTTGTTGAGACCGGTCTAAAGCACGGCGAATGCCAAAGCTGTTACAGCGCGGGATCGGCTGCGCCGCAACTCCTTTTCCGCCAAGGATTAAACGCTGGAGAACAAGGCCTAAAAAAAGCTCGGGGCAGCGGTCACTGATGAATTGCTGCATCATCGGGGCAGGCGCCCCGGTTGCCTTTTCTCAACGCGGGGCCGTTCGACTTTCGGCAACGCGCGGAGCACGATCGAGCCGTTGCTGACGGCAGCTTTTCGCCTGCCGAGTGGCTGGTATGATGCAAACCACGACCACGCGGTCCCTCGCTCCCCCTCGGGAGAGGGCCGGGGTGAGGACTAGTGCCACGAACGACATCTCTCCTGGGCCTCGGTCTGCAAAATCCGACGCTGACGAGACGAAACGTCCAACCTTCCGAGATCCCTTGCGCATGCCACCCACCGTTGCCGCTGATTCCCCGTCCCTGGCCGAGCTAACGGCCCAATTCGTCGCGCAGGAAGCCCAGATCCTGCTGGGAGGTGGCAAAAAGGCGATCGAACGCCAGCACCAAAAGGGAAGGCTCACGGCACGCGAGCGGATTGCTCAGTTGATCGATCCCGGCGCCCGGTTCTTCGAACTGGGCCTGTGGAATGCCTGGGAGATGTACTCAGACGTCGGGGGCGCCCCGGCCGCCGGCGTGGTCTGCGGCATTGCCAACATTGCTGGTCGGCGGCACATGATCATCGCCAACGACGCTACGGTGAAAGCCGGCGCGTTCTTTCCAGCCACGGCCAAGAAGGTATTGCGCTGCCAGCGGATCGCCTTTCAGAACCGGCTGCCGCTGGTCTATCTGGTCGACTCTGCCGGTGTGTTTCTGCCACTGCAAGAAGACGTCTTCCCGGACGAAGACGACTTCGGACGCATCTTTCGCAACAACGCCGTGATTTCGGCCGCAGGCATCGGGCAGATCTCGGCGATCATGGGAAACTGCGTCGCGGGCGGCGGCTACCTGCCGGTCTTGTGCGACAAGCTGCTCATGACCGAGGGGTCTGGGCTTTATCTGGCCGGTCCGGCGCTCGTGAAGAGTGCAATCGGCCAGGAGGTCGACAGCGAGGCGCTCGGTGGCGCGCAAATGCACATGCAAGTCAGTGGCACGATCGATTATCGCGATCCGGACGACCCCACCTGCCTGGCGCGGCTGCGGCGCTTGGCGAGCGCGGTGGCGGCCGACACCGGCGCGCCAACTCCCCCCTTCACGCGGCTGCCATCGGTCGATTCGGCCCGGCCTGGAACCGACATTTACGACCTGGTCAGCCCCAACACGCGGCGTGATTACGAAGCGAAGCAAGTGCTGGATTGCATCGTCGACGCGGGCACTTGGGATGAATTCAAAGCCGAGTACGGCCAGTCGCTCGTTTGCGGCACGGCGCGGATCGGCGGCTTTCCGGTGGGCATTGTCGCGAATCAGCATCATCAGGTCCGCCCGGCCGATGGTCCAATCCAGTTCGGCGGCGTGCTCTACGTCGACAGCGCCGAAAAGGCCGCGCGGTTCGTGATGAACTGCAACCAGGACTGGCTGCCGATCATCTTCTTTCAGGACGTCAACGGCTTTATGGTCGGCCGCGACAGCGAGCGCGACGGCATCATCAAGGCGGGCGCCAAACTGGTGAACGCCATCAGCAACAGCCGCGTGCCAAAGTTGACGGTGCTGGTCGGCGGCTCGTTTGGCGCCGGCAACTACGCCATGTGTGGCAAGGCGTTCGATCCGCGTTTCATCTTCACCTGGCCGCAGGCGCGGTGTGCCGTCATGGGGGGCGAACAAGCGACCAACACATTGCTGGACGTGGTCGTCAAAAGCCTGGAACGGCAAGGGCACGCCGTCGACGCGGCCGAAATGGCCGCGCTCCGCGACAAGGTGAAAGGCGACTACGACCGGCAGATGGACGCCCGCTACGGCGCGGCGCGCGGCTGGGTCGACCGGATTATCGACCCAGCGCAAACCCGCGAGGAACTGACCTTCGCGCTGGAAGTGGCGACGCGCCATCCGGAAAACGAACCATTCAAGCTGGGCGTGTTTCAGGTGTAGGAAGCCGTTGACGAAATCGCTATTTCGTCTACCTCGCACCTAGATCGTCTCAGTCGTTTCCCTCTGCGCTCTCTGCGTCCTCTGTGGTTAAACTATCTTCGTTAATGCAAAGAGGAAGAGATTGAACCGCAGAGGACGCAGAGGAAGAACGCGGATGGCAATTTCGTTTTAGTGAGTCATCGGCGCGATGTTGGACATTGTCGATCAATATCAGAGATAGGCGGCAGATCATGGCCCAGCCAATTGTTCGCGTTCACGTGCATGGCACCGCGGGGACGATCATTATGAATCGGCCGGAGCGGCGGAACGCGCTCTCGCGCGAGCTGTTGGCTGAGTTGTCGCAAGCCGTTAGTGACTTGCATCAAGAGCGCCGTGTGAGGGCCGTCATCCTCACCGGCGCAGGGAGCGCCTTTTGCGCCGGCATGGACCTGGCCGAGATGCAGGCGACGAGCCAGAGCGACAACCCACACGAAGAATGGCGCGCCGACGCCGTGCAATACCTCGACCTGATCGAGCAACTGCTCCGTTTTCCCAAGCCGCTAATTGCCGCGGTCAATGGGCCGGCCATTGCCGGGGGCGCGGGACTGGCCCTGGCCAGCGACATCGTGATTGCGGCCGACACGGCCACGTTTGGCTTCCCCGAGCCGCGCCGCGGCATCGTCGCCGGATTGGTTGCTCCGCTGCTGACGTTCCGGATCGGCGCCGGGCAGGCCGCGCCTCTGCTGCTGACCGGCAACATTATCACCGCCCACGACGCGCAGCGAATCGGCGTTTTTCATCGCCTCACGGAGGCGGACCACCTGTGGCCCCGCGCGACGGAGATCGCCAGCGAGTGCGCCGAGTGCGCGCCCGAGGCGATTCTGCTAACCAAGCAGCTCCTGAACGAAACGATCGGCGAGCAACTCTTCACGCTACTGGGCGCCGGCGCCGCGGCCAGCGCCACCTCGCGAACGACCGAAGCCGCGGTCGAAGGACTTAAGGCGTTCTTCGAAAAACGCCAGCCGAAGTGGCTTTAATATGGCAAGTGCGGCCTTCGCGGTCCGCGATTTCGATACCATTTCGCACTGCGGCGAAGCTCCCCGCTACCGCTGAGGCGCCGGCCCGCTCTCGCGTCGTTGTTGAGCATAGGATCTAGCTCCCTTTCTGCTGTGGATTGTGATTCGCTGGCGTGGCATAATCTGGCGTCTGTGAGTCACGCGACAATAGAAAACCAGATTGGGGCAAAAATGGATACCGACGAAATTCTCGAAGCGTTGATGAGCAAGTGGTGGGGGCGGGCCTTAATGTGTCTCTTTTTCCTGGGACTCGCCTGGCTTTTTTACCACGTGCTAAGCGACGTCGAAGAAGGGACCGGAAACGCTCGCGTTCCCTGGTACATTGCGCTGACTTATTACATCGGCGGCAAATGGGCGCTGGTGGGGCCGCTGGCGGTCGTCAGTGGATTGTTCGGTCTGATGTCAATTCATCAACTGATCACGGGCAGAGAATAGGCCGGATGAGGTTTCCACTACTTCGGAAACCCTTCCAACCCGGCGTCCAACTGCACGCCAAAACTGTTTAGCGCCATCGAGACCAAGTTGTACTGACCAACGGTGAAGACCAGGTCCATCATTTGGCGCTGATCGTAAGTCTTCGCGAGCGCGTTCCAGGTTTCGTCGCTGATCATCGCGTCAGCATGCAGTTCATCGGTTGCGCGCAAAAGTAGCCGGTCGTGCTCGTTGACGCCTGCCGCGTCTGGACCGGCAGAGATGTGGCGAACGTCCTCGTCGGTCAGTCCGGTCGTTTTGCCGATCCGAACGTGCTGGGCCCATTCGTACTCGGACTGGCAGAGCCACCCAATCCGCAGAATCAGAATCTCGCGGTCGCGGGCTGGCAGTGAATTGCGCCGCAGGATGTGCGTGGCAAACGTCATCCAATCGGTCGCTAGCGCCGGATGATTGGCCATGGTGGTAAAAACGTTGAACAACGTGCCGGCCTTTTCCATCGGCTCCAACAGCGTGCGCTGCTCAGACGTCCAATCTTCTTTTTTCACTGTCGCGATCCGCGGTTGCGTAAGCCGCTTTCCGTGAACTGGCTGCCTGGCTGTTGTCATGGTTTGGCCCTTATTCTTGAATGCGACGTCGTTTTCGGCGGGCTTGGTGAGTGGGACCGGCAAGATCAAAACACTCGGGCGCGCGGGATCCATCCACACCGTGTTGTGGGCCACGCGCAGGCTTGTACGATCGATCAGCCACTCCCCTTGTTCGTTCTCGCCAGTGTACGACGGCAAATCAGCGCCGGTGTTGGGGTTCACTTCGTAGCGCGGCCAGTTGCTGCTCGAGACGTGCAGGCCGAGGCGGTGTCCTCGATTGAAGACGGCGCTGATCGACCAGCAATCGATCGTCAACTCGCCGACTTTGCCAGGTGGCAACGGATCGGCCTTTTCGTAGCCACGGCGGAACTTCACGCGCCGAATGCCATTGAGAATCGCAATCTCGCGACCATCGGGATAGATATCCACGAGCTTGGCAGTAAAGTCCGTGTCGGGCGCGTCGGACGAGACGAAGAGCTTCACGCGTACTTGCCCGGTGACTTCCAGTGGCTCAGTCAGTGGCTCGGTGGCAAACCGAAGCACATCAGGTCTTGAGCTGATCTTCCGCTGGTCAAGCGGCAACGGCTTGATCGCGTCAGCCCCGCCGAGCGATGGGCAAGGATCGGACGGATCGAATTTAAACGCTCGTTTGGCGTCGTTCTTCGTCGATGGCTTATCCGTCAAAGCGCCATCCGCTGCGAGATAGAACGACGTCTCGCGTGTGGGAAACGGCGGCCAGGTGTCGGCCGTTCGCCAGCGATTGCCCGGCGCTTGCGGGTCATCGCAATCGCCCAGCACATAGTAGTGCACGGCCGGTTCTTGCATTACCCCGTTCGGTTCTCCTTTGAGCCAGTGGTCGAAGCAGCGCCATGCCAACGCGTTGTAATTGAACTTGGAATTCGGAAACTTTAGATCGCCGACCTTCTCGGTCACGGCGTGCTCCCAGGGCCCCATCACCAGTTTTTGATTGCCGCGAGCGCCGGGCCCGCCAATCGCCTGGCGCGAGGCAAAGCTATCAAGCGTCCCCTGCGGATAGAAGTCGAACCAACCGCCAACATGCACCGCCGGCGCCGTGATGTCGGCCGCGCGGGCGGTTGCGTCCTGCAATTTCCAAAACTCGTCGTAAGTAGGATGCTTGCCCCGGCGGGCCAGAAATTCCTTCCGGTGCCCCATTAGTTTGGCGTAAGACTCCGGCAGCATCTTCTGCGGAACGCCGCCGCGCATGAAGATCGGGAACATGCTCGATGGCGCAACAACGATCATCTGGCAGGCAATGTCATTGCGGATCGGCGCCAATAGCGTCTCGATAATCCCCAGGGCTGACGCGCCCCACGTGCCCACCTTGCCATTGCACCAGGGCTGTGCCTGGATCCAATTCATCGTGTCGTCGCCATCGCGGAGCGTTCCCCAGCCGTCGGCGTTAAACTGCTGCTTCTCCCCCTCGCTGTCGCCATGGCCGCGCGTGTCTTGCAGCACCACGGCCACGTTATGATTTGCCGCCGCCATGCCGAACTGGTCGACTTTGCGACCGTAGACCGTGCGGACCAGCACGACAGGAAACTTGGGTCCGCCGGTCTTGGGTAGGTAAACATCCGTGGCCAACCGAGCGCCGTCACGCATCGGAACCATGAATGTCTCGCTATGGGCGGTCGCAAGATTACCGACGAGGAGCAACAGAAAAGCAACGACTTGGAGCGAGCGACGCATGGCAAGAGTCTCCGCGCGCAAGAAATAGGAACGTCAGACGAGATTCGTGACGAGACGACAGATTTGCGACTGCCAGACTAATCTGACGATTCGGCCGCTGTCGAGTGGCGCGCGGATTATTCTGCGGGGCCCTGGATCGCGCGGACGTCGGCTGGCGTCAAGCGTCCGTCGTGCAGCGCCGAGGCGACAAGCGCGGCGTTGCAACCGGCCGCTGCCAGACGCGCGAGATCCGCGGCCCCGCGCACTCCGCCACCGGCGATCAACTGCACGGCGACGCCACTGCTATGGTTCTCGCCCCAGACCGTGGCCCGCATCCGCTCGCACAGCTGAAGCGTTCGGACCCCCTCCCCTACCCCGACGTCAGCCAGGTCCAACAAGATCATCCGCCGCGCGCCACACGCATAGGCAGTCGCCGCAATCTCGTCGAGCGACATCGCCCGCCAGGCATCGGCGGCAGTCAGGGGTTCGCCCTGCTTCATATCGAGACTGAAGATCAACCGATCCTGACCAACCGTCTCGACAATTTCGCGCAGCAAGCGCGGCGATTCGACACTTTCCAGCCCGGCAATGACGCCGGTCAGTGGAGTGCCTGCGGCCGAATAGGCAGCCAACTTGCGCGCGCAGGCCACATCGGTAATACCGGCGTCAATTATCAGCCGAACGCCACTGGAGGCGATCTGTTCGTAGGTGTCCCAGGCAGGCGCTGCGCCGGCGATGGCGTCCAGATCGGCCACGTAGAGTTGATCGAACTGAAAATGTTTGACAAGCGACTGCGCGACCACGCCGGGCTCGGCCGATTTGCAAAGCCGGCTCTCAATCGCGCGGTATTCGCTGCGCCTCCCGGCGACGCCGCGGACGACTTCGCCGCGCATCAGATCAATGACCGGAAGTATCTGCACGGCGGTTACTTCTTAAGATCGGCTCTACGTTCCAGTTCGACAGCCCGCCACAGATACCAACTGGCGACGGAGCGGAACGGTCGCCAGCATTCGCCGTGCTGAAGAATTTCGGTTGGCTTCGGCATTTCATTACGCTTGTAGGTAAGCATAAAACCCTTACGGACGCCGAGGTCCGAGATCGGCAGCACATCGGGCCGGCCGAGCTTGAACATCAACAGCATCTCGACGCTCCAGACACCAATCCCGCGGACGCTGGTCAACCGTTCGACGATTTCGGCGTCCTGCATCTTTCGCAACCGCGCGAGTGTAGGCACGGTGCCATCCAGCGTTTTGGCCGCCAGGTCTTTGACCGCCGCGGCTTTGGCGCGAGACAGACCAACGGCGCGCAGCTCATCGTCGGCCGCGTCGATCAACGCCTGAGGCGAAATCTTGCCGCGGACGCCAAACGCAGCAACGGCGCGCCCGTGAATCGTGGCCGCTGCCTTACCCGAAAGCTGCTGATAGACGATCGCGCGCACCAGTGACCGGAAAGGGTCGTCGAGCTTGCTTGGCTCGAGCCGGAAGTCGCCCACGCGCCGGATCAGCCGCGCCATGTGCTTATCAGCAGCCGAGATCGCGGCAATCGCCTCCGCCGGTTTGTAGACAAGTGTCATGGATACGCGCGCGGGAGGACTGAAGTGTCAATGCGTTTGCTAATCATAACGCTGGAGGGTGCCGTGAGCCACCGCGTGCGAGTAAGCCGCAAGGCGCTAGCCGCGGGTTCTTCGTCCTTTTTGCAGCTACATCCATCACACTTCGAGGCTCAGCAGGAGCTTCGCCCTCCCGGAGCGTCGAGCTCGCTTCGATGTTCTCCGTCTACTTACCCTTCTTCACCGCTTGCGGATCGACGTCGTCTTTCACACTTACGCTCGTGAAAAAGCCGGTCAGCATTTCTTCGTACGTTTCCCAGCCGAAGGTTACGCTGGCCGTTGGGTCTGGGTTGGCCACGTTTTCTTCCGAGTTATCGAACTGACCAACACATACCAGGCGCGTGCCAGCCGGCATGCGCTTGGGCTCGGTCAGGTCGTAGCGTAGCTGCCAGTTGAAGTCGTACTTGGGCACATCGAGCAGGATCTCGCGCGAGCCATCTGGGTAGTTGGCCTCGTAGCGGAAGGATTGCCCGCGCAGGTGCATGTGTGGCGACATCGACAGCAGCAACTGATCCGTGCTGAACTTGTACTCGGCCTGAAATGCCTGGTTGCGCGCATTCGGCAGGATCTTGAACGTTCGATTCTCAGCGATGTCCCAATTCGCTTTCTTGCGCACGGTGGCCGGATCGGCAAACACCACTCCCAGCGCCGTCTGGTCCTCCTGCTCGACTCCACAAGTGGTGTAGTGAACATTGATCACGATGCGCGAGCGGGCCGGAACAAAAATCGCCACGCCCTCTCCGTAAACGTGCGGAATGCTGCCAGGCACGTACGA
>Ga0070665_100001783_pt1 | contig 24521 bp, 21 predicted proteins | sample KBSS13metaG_FD_65862 | JGI IMG/M metagenome (GOLD analysis project Ga0070665, IMG submission 65862) | Switchgrass rhizosphere microbial communities from Kellogg Biological Station, Michigan, USA - KBS S1-3 metaG | ecosystem: Host-associated > Plants > Roots > Rhizosphere > Soil ... | reverse complement strand
CCAGATGATCGGCGTGCGCGCCAACGTCTCGATGGGCGACATGCGCTCGATTCGCGTGTTCGTGCTCGGCGAGGCGCGCCGTCCCGGCACATACACCATCAGCGGCCTCGGCACGATCACTTCGGCGTTGTACGCCGCCGGCGGTGTGAAGCCCATCGGCTCCCTGCGCACCATTCAGCTCAAGCGCGCCGGCCAAGTGGTCAGGACGTTCGACCTCTATGACATGCTCCTGCGCGGTGACAGCACGGACGATGCGAAGCTGCTGCCCGGAGATGTCGTGTTCATCCCGCCAGTCGGCCCCACCGTCACGGTGAGTGGCGAAGTGCATCGCCCGGCCATCTACGAAGTGAAGACGACGTCGACGACGGCGGATGCGGTCGGTCTTGCCGGCGGTCTCACGGCGGAAGCCGATCCCAACAAGGCCTCGCTCACGCGCATCGACGACAAGAAGAGCCGCGTGGTGATGACGGTCGATATCGCCCCGACGCCCACGACGCCGCCGCCGCTGGTGCGCAATGGCGACGTGCTGCGCATCTCGCGCCTGCCGCCCACGCTCGATTCGGGCATCGTGGTGGAAGGCTTCGTGCATGCGCCTGCGCGTTACGCGTATACGCAGGGCGTTCGGCTCTCACAGGTCATCCGCTCGTTCGATGATCTGAAGCCGAACGCGGATATCCATTACCTCCTCATCCGTCGCGAGGTGCCGCCGGATCGTCAGATTGCCGTGATCTCGGCGGATCTCGGCGCGGCGCTGGCGCGCCCCGGCACCGACGCGGACGTCGTGCTGATGCCGCGGGATCGCATCACGGTGTTCGACCTCGAGTCGGGCCGTGATCGCATCATCCGCCCGCTGATGGGCGAGCTGCGCATGCAGTCGAATCTCGGCCGTCCGAGCGAAGTGGTGAACGTCGACGGCAAGGTGAAGGTGCCGGGCGAGTATCCGCTCGAAGTCGGCATGCGCGTGAGCGACCTGATCCGCGCCGGTGGCGGCCTCAGCGACTCCGCGTATGGCGGCAACGCCGAGCTCACCCGCTATCGCGTGGTCGATCGCGATGCGCGTCGCACGGAGCTGATCCAGGTGGACCTTGCCGCGATCATTCGCGGCGACAGTGCCGCGGACATCGTGCTAGAGCCATTCGACAGTCTCAGCATCAAAGAGACGCCGGATTGGGGCGAGCAGCAGAGCATCATGCTCACGGGCGAGTTCCGATTCCCCGGCCGCTATTCGATCAAGCGTGGCGAGACGCTGAAGTCTGTGATTGCGCGCGCCGGTGGCCTCACCGAGTTCGCGTTCCCCGAGGGCAGCGTGTTCACGCGCGACGATCTGCGCGAGCGCGAACAGAAGCAGCTCGACGTGCTTGCCAATCGCGTGCAGAGCGATCTCGCGGTGCTGGCCCTGCAAGGCGCGGCCGCGAACCAGGCGCAGGCGGGCACCGCGATGTCGGTGGGCCAGTCGCTGCTCACGCAGCTCAAGAGCGCCGAGGCGGTGGGTCGGCTCGTCATCGACCTGCCGCAGACCATGCGCGCCCAGCAGGGCGGTACCAACGACATCATCCTTCGCGACGGCGATCGGCTGATGGTGCCGAAGTTCCAGCAGGAGGTGACGGTGATCGGCGAAGTGCAGACGGCTACGTCCCACCTGTACCGCAAGGAGCTGAGCCGCGACGACTACATCGCGCAGAGCGGCGGTCTCACGCGTCGGGCCGACGAGAAGCGCATCTACATCGTGCGCGCGGACGGTAGCGTAGTGGCGAACGAGGGTGGGCGCTGGTTCAGCCGGGGCGGCGTAGACATCCGCCCGGGCGATACCATCGTGGCGCCGCTCGATACGGAGCGCCTGCCGGCGCTGCCGTTCTGGCAGGCCGTTACGCAGATCATCTACAACCTCGCGATCTCGGCGGCGGCGGTCAACTCGTTCTGATGGCAGTCGCCGGCTGGCAAGCGGCCGCACACCGTGCGGCCGCTTTTGCGTGACACGTCACCTTCTGGAACATGGGGTTATGTTGACACCCTCATGCCCGGCGCCTAGACTGCGCGCCCGTTCAACTCTTGAACGCAATGGGACACGGCTCCTTGGCACCGACCGGTCTGCACTGGTTCCTCATCCAGACCAAGCCTGCGGCGGAGAAGTCCGCGCTGGAGAATCTGGAGCGCCAGGGTTATCGGGTCTATCACCCGCGCCTGCTGGAGCGGGTGCTGCGGCGAGGCCGCTGGCTGGATCGCATCGTCTCCTTGTTTCCGCGGTACGTGTTCGTGCAGGTCGATGTGGCGAGCCAGTCGATCGCACCCATCCGCTCGACCATCGGGGTCGCCAATATCGTGCGCTTTGGCACCGAGCCCACCGTCGTGCCGGATGGCATCGTCGATGCGCTCATGCGCAAGGCGGATCCCGAGTCCGGCCTGCATCGACTGAACGAGCGGCCGCCGCTGAAGCGGGGCACACGCGTTTCGATTCTGGCCGGCGTTTTCGAAGGGCTCGAAGGTATCTTCGAGCGCGAGGGTGGCGCGGAGCGCGCGGTCGTCCTCATCGAGTTGCTCGGCCGCCATACGCAGGTCTGCGTGCGGTCCGCATACGTTGCGCCGAGCCCCGCATGAGCACCCCCTCAGACGTTCATTACAAGCTGATGCGCCTGCTCGATCAGAACCCGGGCATGAGCCAGCGCGACGCGGCGCGGGCGCTCGGCATCAGCCTCGGCAAAGTGAACTACTGCCTGCAGGCCCTGGTGGAAAAGGGCTGGATCAAGGCCACGAATTTCAAGAACAGCCAGAACAAGTCCGCCTACCTCTACGAGCTCACTGCCCGTGGGTTGCAGGGGAAGGCGAACCTGACGCTGGAGTTCCTCAAGATCAAGATGCGCGAGTACGAAGCGCTGCGCGTCGAGATCGAGCAGATGCGCACGGAGGCGCAGCAACACGACGGCTGACGCGCGCGTTTCAGGACCGCGTCGGATCGACCACGGCCATGCGCGAGACACGAAGTGTCTCCTGCAGGCGGTAGCGTGTCCGGTATCAGCGGACAGGTAACTAATTGAAACCAGCAGGTGAGGCGTGATGGACATCTCGGCGGCCAGCCCGGACCGCGACGAAGTGGGCGTGATTTCGCTGATGCACGTGGCATGGCGCTACAAGGTGGTCATTACCATCGTGACGGCGGTGTTAACCGGCGTCGCCGTGTGGCTTGCGATGACCACCACCTTCGTCTATCGCGCCGAAGCCACTGTGACGGAGGTCACCACGAATGGAATGGGTGACGCCGGCTCGCTGGCCAGCCGCTTCGGCAGTCTCGCGAGCCTCGCTGGAGTCACGCTGGGTGGCAATGGCCAGACACGCGAATCGCAGGCCGTACTGCACTCACGATGGCTCAGTGAGGAGTTCATCCGGCGCAACAAGCTGACGGCGAAAATAATGGGTAAAGGGCCGCCGTCCCTGTGGCTCGCGGTGGACAAGTTCCGCACCACGGTTCTGTCGTTCGCGGAGTCGAAGGAAAAAGGCACGACTACCGTCGCGATTCAGTGGCGCGATCCCAAGGAAGCCGCGGCATGGGCGAATGGCTACGTGGCGTTGGCGAACGAGGTTCTGCGGCTGCGTGCGCTGGACGACTCGACCCGCAACATCAAATACCTCAACGAGCAAATCGCCAAGACCGACATCGTCGGCGTACAGCGCGTGCTGTACGAGCTGATCGAGAACGAGACCAAGATTCACATGCTGGCCAACACCCGCACCGAGTATGCCTTTACGGTGGTGGATCCGGGGGCGGTGCCGGAGCAGCGGGTGTGGCCGCGTCGCGGGCTCATGGTGATGACGGGCGTTGCGGCCGGCCTCTTCGTGGGCCTGTTCCTCGCGCTGGCGCTCAATATGTTGGCGCGCTATCGGCGTGAAACCGCGGGGCAATGAGCAACCTCCCGTCCCGGGCATGGCGGACATGACCTCAACGACGAGCCTGAACCAGCCGCTCCTGCAGCTCTGGCGTCATCTGACGCCGCGTCGGCACGTGCAGTTCTGGTTACTGCTCGCCCTCAGTTTCCTGAGCGCGATCGCCGAGGTCGTGACGCTCGGCGCGGCGTTGCCGTTCATCGCCGTGCTCGCCTCCCCGGAGCGGGTGTTCCAGTACCCGGCGGGGGCGCACCTTGCGAAGCAACTCGGGCTGACCGATCCCGCGTCGCTGGTGTTGCCGATGACACTCGCGTTCAGCATTACGGCAATCGTCGCCGCCGCGGTGCGACTGCTGCTCGCCTGGGGCAGCACGCGTTACACGTTCGCCGTCGGCGCCGAGATCAGCCTCGAAGTCTATCGGCGTACGCTGTACCAGCCCTACGAATCGCATCTCCGTCGCGGCAGCAGCGAAGTGATCAGCGGCATCGCGAACAAGGTCGGCCACACGATGCTCGGCGTGATGCTTCCGGCCCTCGTGATGGTGAGCTCGGTGCTGATGCTGGTGGCGATCACGGCAGCGCTGCTCATTGTTGATGCGAGCGCGGCGCTCATCGCGGCGATCGGCTTCGGCGGCAGTTATGGCCTCGTCACCTGGGTCACGAAGAAAGCGCTCCAGCGCAACTCCAGGCACATCTCGATCGAGCAGACGCAGGTCGTGAAGGCACTGCAGGAAGGGCTGGGCGGTATTCGCGACGTGCTCCTCGACGGCAGTCAGCAGTTCTACTGCGAGCTTTACGGCAAGGCGGATCGCATCCTGCGCCGGGCGCAGGGCACCAACGTATTCATCGCGCAGATTCCGCGCCCGCCGATCGAAGCGTTCGGCATGGTGCTGATTGCGGCCCTCGCGTATGGCCTGAGCCAGCGACCCGGCGGCGTCGCATCGGCATTGCCCGTGCTTGCCGCGCTGACACTCGGCGCGCAGCGGCTGTTACCGGCGCTTCAGTCGGTCTATGCCTCGTGGGCCAGCATCGTCGGCAGTCAGGGCGTTCTTCAGGACACCGTGGCTCTGCTCGATCAGCCGACGCCGGCCGAGCTGCTGAAGCCGCCGCCGCCGCCGTTGCCGTTCAACCAGTCGATCCGGTTTGAGGGCGTGCGTTTCCGATACGCCGAGGACGGTCCCTGGGTGCTTGACGGGCTGGACCTGGGCATCCCGCGCGGTACCCGCGTCGGTTTCGTCGGCGGCACGGGGAGCGGCAAAAGCACGTCGATGGATCTGCTCATGGGTCTCCTGCATCCGACCGAGGGGTACATCAGCGTGGATGGCGAGCCGCTGCGCGGCGACCGCATCCGCGCCTGGCAGCGAACGCTCGCCCACGTGCCGCAGAACATCTATCTGGCCGATGCGAGCGTGGCCGAGAACATCGCGTTCGGCGTGCCGCGCGAGGCCATCGACATGGAGCGCGTGCGTCATGTCGCGCGTCAGGCGCAGATCGCAGATTTCATCGAGGCCTCGCCGGAAGGCTACGACGCGTTCGTCGGCGAGCGCGGCGTGCGGCTCTCGGGGGGGCAGCGCCAGCGCATCGGCATAGCACGCGCCCTGTACAAGCAGGCGAGTGTGCTGGTGCTCGACGAAGCCACGAGCGCGCTCGACAACGTGACCGAGCGGTCCGTGATGGAAGCCATCGCGGCACTCGACCGCAACCTGACCGTGCTCATCATCGCGCATCGCCTGACCACCGTTCGCAATTGCGACGTCGTCGTTCAGCTCGAGCGAGGTCAGGTCGTCGCGCAGGGCACGTACGCGGAGTTGCTCGAAGCCAGCCAGAGCTTCCGCCAGATGGCTCAGGCAGCGCACGGGCCGTAGCCCTTAACGGATTTACCAAGACAGCGTCATCCATGGCCAAGATTCTCGTTACCGGCGCAGACGGCTTCATCGGCTCGCACCTCACCGAGGCGCTCGTGCGCGCGGGACACGACGTGCGCGCCTTCGTGTACTACAACTCCTTCAACTCGCTGGGCTGGCTCGATCGCTGCGCGCCGGAAGTGAAGGGGAAGTTCGAGCCGTTCGCGGGCGATGTGCGCGACGCGCATTGTGTGCGCGTAGCAATGACCGGATGCGATACGGTGCTGCATCTCGCGGCGCTCATCGCCATTCCGTACTCGTATCACGCTCCGGCGAGCTACGTGGATACGAATGTCACCGGCACCCTGAACATCGTGCAGGCCGCGCAGGACCTCGGCGTGCGTCGCGTGGTTCACACGTCCACCAGCGAGGTGTACGGCACGGCACGCTTCGTACCGATCACCGAAGAGCACCCGCTGCAGGGCCAGTCCCCGTACTCGGCGACGAAGATTGGCGCGGATCAGATCGCGTTGTCGTTCCACAAGTCGTTTGGTACGCCGGTCGTGGTGCTGCGGCCCTTCAACACATACGGGCCGAGGCAGTCGGCGCGTGCCGTGATCCCCACGGTCATCACTCAGATCGCGAGTGGCAAGCGGCGCATTCGGCTCGGTGCCGTGCATCCGACGCGCGACTTCAACTACGTCTCCGACACCGTCAGCGGTTTCATCGCGGCGATGAACGCGGACCAGGCGATCGGTGAAGTGGTGAACGTCGGCAGCGGCTTCGAAGTCAGCATCGGCGACACCGCGCGGCTGATCGCCGAAGTGATGGGCGTACAGCTCGAGATCGAGACCGACGAGCAGCGCCTGCGCCCGGAAGCGAGCGAGGTCGAGCGCCTACTGGCCGCCAACGAGAAGGCGCAGCGGCTGCTCGGATGGAGTCCCGCTTTCGGTGGCCTCGAGGGCTTCCGGCGCGGCATTGCCGAGACGGTCACCTGGTTCCGGGATGCGGCGAATCTGGGCCGCTACAAGCCCGACGACTACAACGTCTGACGGAGGACCGATGCTCGCCATGAATCCGCAGGCTTCGCTCGGCACGCGCATCGTCGCGGCGGTTCGTGCGGCGATTGGGCCCGGGAACGTGGCTCTGCATGAGCCATATTTTGGCGGCAACGAGTGGCAGTACCTGAAGGAGTGCCTCGACTCCACGTTCGTGTCGTCGGTCGGCAAGTTCGTCGATCGTTTCGAAGCGGATCTGGCGGCGTTCACGGGTGCGCGGCACGCAGTCGCGGTGGTGAATGGCACGGCGGCCCTGCACATCGCGCTTCGGCTCGCGGGCGTGCGCGATTCGGATGAAGTACTGACGCCGGCCCTGACTTTCGTCGCGACGACTAACGCCATCGCGTACTGCAACGCTACTCCGCACTTCGTGGACAGCGAGGAGCGCACGCTCGGCCTCGATGCGCGCGCCTTGCGCGAGTACCTCACCAGCGTTGCGGAGATGCGCACCGGCACGTGCGTGAACCGCAAGTCCGGGCGCGTCATTCGAGCGCTCGTGCCAATGCACACGTTCGGCCATCCGGGCGACATCGATGGGATGCTCGGTGTTGCGCGCGATTTCGGCCTCGTGATGGTCGAAGACGCTGCCGAGTCGCTGGGCAGCCTCTATCACGGCGTGCACACCGGGACGTTCGGCAAGCTCGGCACGCTGAGCTTCAACGGCAATAAGACGATCACGACGGGCGGCGGCGGAGCGATCCTGACGAACGATCCGGACCTCGCACGTCGGGCCAAGCACCTGACGACGACCGCGAAGGTTCCGCATCGCTGGGAATACCGGCACGACGAGATCGGCTACAACTATCGGCTTCCGAATCTGAACGCGGCACTCGGCTGCGCGCAGCTGGAGCAGTTGCCGAGGTTGCTCGCGGCGAAACGGAGTCTGTACGAGCGCTATCGCGCGGCCTTCGAAGGCGTGTCGGGCGTTCGGCTCGTCGGCGAGTCCGAGGGGTCTCGCAGCAACTTCTGGCTCCAGACGCTGGTGCTCGACGCCGCATCGAGCGGTGAGCGGGATCAGGTTCTGACGGCGACGAACGATGCCGGCGTCATGACGCGCCCGATCTGGGTGCTGAACCACCGGCTACCCGCGTTCCAGCATTGCCCGCGAATGCCGCTCGAGATGGCGGAGTCGCTCGAACATCGCATCGTGAACATTCCGAGCAGCGCGCAGCTCGCCATGGCGGCCGTGTGATCCAGCAACCGCTCCTTCTGGTCGGCGCCGGAGGCCACGCGGTCTCGTGCATCGATGTCATCGAGACGCACGGCGGATTCGCCGTGGCCGGTCTCATTGGCAGCGCCGCGGAAGTGGGGCGCAAAGTGCTGGGATATGAGGTGATTGGTACCGATGCGGACCTACCCGGCCTGCTTGGCCGCATCTCGAATGCGTTGATCGGGGTGGGCCAGATTCGCAGCGCCGACACGCGCGTCCGCTTGTTCGAGACCCTGCAGCGCGTGGGCTTCCGACTGCCGACCATCGTTTCGCCGCGCGCGCACGTGTCGCGTCACGCGACCGTGGGCGAGGGGACGATCGTGATGCACGGCGCGGTCGTGAACGCCGGCGCGAAACTGGGCCGTAATTGCATCGTGAATTCGAGCGCGCTCATCGAGCACGACGTCATCGTGGGCGATCACTGCCATATCTCGACCGGTGCAATTCTGAACGGCGACGTGCGCGTGGGGCTTGCTGCGTTTGTAGGCAGCCGAGCCACGGTGCGAGAAGGCAAAGTCATCGGCGATCGCTGCGTGATTGGGATGGGCCAGTTGGTACTTGCAGATTGTGAGGCGGACGCCTGGCTGCCGCCCAAGAGGCGGAGCGTGACGGCATGAGCACACTCGTGATTGCCGAAGCCGGTGTGAATCACAACGGTGATCTCGCCATGGCCCGTCGCCTCGTCGACGTCGCGGCGGAAGCGGGCGCGGATTTCGTGAAGTTCCAGACCTTCAGCGCCGATCGTCTCGTCACGTCGGCGGCACGCAAGGCGGCTTATCAGTCCCGCAACATCGGGGACGGCGACGACTCGCAGCACGCAATGCTGCGCGGGTTAGAGCTGACGCTCGACATGCATGACATGCTGATCGAGCACGCGGCCAAGGCGGGTGTGCGTTTTCTGTCCACCGGCTTCGATATCGAGAGCGTCGATCTGTTGCTGTCGCTCGGCATCGCGCTCCTGAAAGTGCCGTCCGGCGAAATCACCAACTTGCCGTATCTGCGGCACATTGGTGCGGCCGGCCGTGACGTGATCCTTTCCACCGGCATGGCGACGCTGGACGAGGTCGGCGCAGCGATCGAGGTGCTGGAGAAGGCGGGCGCCCCGCGCTCGCGCGTGACCGTGCTCCACTGCACGACTGAGTATCCCGCGCCGTTCGCGGACGTGAATCTGCGCGCGATGCACACGTTGCGCGACACATTCGGCGTGAAGGTCGGGTATTCGGATCACACGGTCGGCATCGAAGTCTCGCTTGCGGCCGTTGCGCTCGGCGCCACGGTCATCGAGAAGCACTTCACCCTCGATCGCACGCTGCCGGGTCCTGACCATGCGGCGAGCCTCGAGCCTCAGGAACTGAAGGCGATGGTCGCGGGCATTCGCAATATCGAGCGCGCGCTGGGCGACGGCGTGAAGCGGCCGAGCGCCGCGGAGATCGCCAATCGCGCGGCCGCGCGCAAATCGCTGGTGGCCGCGCGTGACATTCGCAAGGGAGAGGCTTTCACCGCCGAGAACGTGACGGTGAAGCGGCCCGGCACGGGCCTGTCGCCGATGCAGTGGGATTCGCTCTTGGGGCGGCCGGCGAGCCGCGACTTTCGCGCCGACGAGTTACTGGAACCATGACGCGCAGGATCTGTGTGATCACCGGCGGCCGCGCGGAATACGGCCTGCTGCGATGGTTGATGACTGCAATCCGCGAGACGCCGGGCCTGGAGCTGCAGGTGGTCGCGACGGGCATGCACCTGTCGCCGGAATTTGGCCTCACGTTCCGCGAGATCGAGGCGGACGGCTTCCGCATCGACGAGAAGGTCGAGATGCTGCTGAGCTCGGATACGCCAGAGGGCGTGACCAAATCCATGGGCATCGGGCTCATCGGCTTCGCCGACATGTTCCAGCGCCTGAAGCCGGATCTCGTCGTGGTGCTGGGTGACCGCTTCGAGATTCTGTCTGCGGCCTCAGCCGCGCTCATTGCGCGCATCCCGCTCGCGCACCTGCATGGTGGCGAGACGACTGAGGGCGCGTTCGATGAAGCGATCCGCCACGCCATCACGAAGATGGCGCATCTGCATTTCGTTGCCGCGGAAGAGTATCAGCGGCGCGTCGTGCAGCTTGGTGAGGATCCGGCACGTGTGTTCGTCGTCGGCGGGCTCGGCATCGACAACATCCACAAGCTGCCGCTGCTCGGGCGCGAGCAGCTCGAAGAGGCGCTCGATTTCAAGCTCGGTAAGAAGAACCTGCTCGTCACTTATCACCCGGTGACACTCGACGGTTCCGAGTCCCTGCGACATATGCAGGCGCTGCTCGACGCGCTGGATACGCTGACGGACACGAACCTCATCTTCACGATGCCGAACGCGGACTCCGACGGCCGCGCGCTCGGCGAGATGGTGCAGGACTACGTCTTGAAGCATTCGAATGCGCGCGTCTACAAGTCTCTCGGCCAGCTCCGCTATCTCTCGTGCATGAAGCACGTGGATGGCGTAGTCGGCAATTCATCGAGTGGCCTCATCGAGGCGCCGGCGCTGGGTAAAGGCACGGTGAACATCGGCGATCGGCAACGCGGGCGGCTCAAGGCGGCGAGCGTGATCGACAGCGCACCCAACCGGGACGACATCATCGCGGCCCTCCAGCGCCTGCTCACGCCACAGTTCCAGGCCGAAGCGCGCACCGTGCGCAACCCGTATGGCGATGGCGGCGCGGCTGCGCGCATCGCCACGGTGCTGCGGGATTTTCCGCTCACCGACATTCTGAAGAAACGATTCTACGATCTCGCGTTCGACGCGAATCCGAGGGCCCATGGGCGAACGTCGTAACGATAGCCAGGAGCGCTGGCGCAAGACTCTGCTGCTGGCGGATGCCCCGCTTCGGCAGGCGATCCGCAATCTGGACGAGTCCGGGATGCAGATCGTGCTGGCGGTGTCTGCAGACGGAGCCTTGATCGGCACGCTCACCGACGGAGATATTCGCCGCGGGCTGCTGCGTGGCCTGACGCTGGACGATTCGATCGAGCCGATCATTCATCGCGACCCGCTGGTCGCGCCGCTGCAGGTGAACCGCGACATGGTCCTGCAGCTCATGCAGGCGAACCGCATCCATCAGCTGCCGATCGTCGATGAGAACCGACGCATCGTCGGCCTGCATCTGCTCGATGAGCTGATGATGCCGAACCAGCGGCCGAACCTCATGGTCATCATGGCCGGGGGGCAGGGCAAGCGCCTGCGTCCGCACACCGAGAGCTGCCCGAAGCCGCTGCTGCCGGTCGGCGGCAAGCCGATGCTGGAGCACATCATCGAACGGGCGAAGAGCGATGGCTTCCATCGTTTCGCCATCGCCGTGCACTATCTCGGGCACATGATCGAAGAGTATTTCGGCGATGGCAGCAGCCGTCGCATCCAGATCGAATACATCCGGGAGCAGACTCCACTGGGCACGGCTGGTGCGCTCGGGCTTTTGCAGCCGCGGCCGAACGGTCCCTTCGTGGTCTGCAACGGTGACGTGCTCACCGACATTCGTTACGGCGAGCTGCTCGATTTCCATACGGGGCATTCCGCGGCGGCCACGATGGCTGTCCGGTTGCACGAATGGCAGCATCCGTACGGCGTCGTGAAGACGAAGGGCGTCGATATCGTGGGGCTCGAAGAGAAGCCGATGGTGCGCAGTCATATCAATGCCGGCATCTATGTGCTGGAGCCTGCTGCGCTCGACGTGCTGAAGCCCGGGCAGCATTGCGACATGCCCACGCTGTTTGCGTCGCTCCAGGAGCAGGGCACGCGCACCATTGCGTATCCCATGCACGAGCCGTGGTTCGATGTGGGGCGTCCTGACGACTACGAGCAGGTCGAGCAGGCCGAGTTCCTGCAGTCGCCCAACCGGAATCGCTACCGATGATCGACGGGCGCAGCGTCATTGCGATCATTCCGGCCCGCGGCGGCTCCAAGGGGCTGCCGCGCAAGAACGTGCTCAACGTGTGTGGCAAGCCGCTCATCGGGTGGAGCATCGAGAAGGCGCTGAAATCGAAGCACGTCGATGTCGTGCTCGTCACGACCGACAGCGAGGAGATCGCGGAGGTGGCGCGCCGTTTCGGCGCCGAAGTGCCGTTCCTGCGCCCCGCCGAGCTTGCCACCGATCGGTCTTCGACCTACGACGCGATCCGGCACGCGCTCGCGCACTATCGCGACGGTGCGAAGCGCGAGTTCGACTATACCGTGCTGCTCGAACCCACCTCACCGCTGCGCGAGGACGATGACATCGACCGCATGCTCGAAATGCTGGACGCGCGCCGCGAGGGGTTCGATGCGATCGTGAGCGTGGGCGAAGTCGCCGAGCACCCGTCGATCGTGAAGAAGCTGCTCGATGGCAAGGTCGAGCCGTTCGTGCCCGAGCTGCAGCAGACCACGCGGCGCCAGGACAACGCGCCGGCCTATTTTCCGTACGGCGTCGCGTACATGGCGAAGACGCCGGTCCTGCTCGAAGAGAACACGTTCTATACGCGCCGCTGTCTCGGCTTTCCCATCCGGCGCTATCAGAACTACGAGATCGACGACATTTACGACCTGCTTTGTGTGGAAGCCGTGATGAAACACGAATGGAGAATCCCTTGAAATTTCTGGTTGTGGGGCTCGGCTCCATGGGCAAGCGCCGCGTGAGGAATCTGCTGGCGATGGGCTACAAGGATGTGGCGGGTTTCGATCTTCGCGAAGATCGCCGCAACGAGGCGAACACGAAGAGCGGCATTACGACGCACGGCGACTTCGAGGCGGCGCTCGCCGCGGTGAAGCCGGATGCGCTGGTCATCTCCACGCCACCGCAGTATCACATGCAGTATGCGTGGGCCGGTTTCGAGCGCGGCTTGTCGTGCTTCGTGGAAGCCTCGGTGGTGGACGCCGAAAAGGCGCTCGAGCTCTACAAGCGCAGCAAGGACTCGCCGCACCTGATCGCGCCGTCGTGCACGATGCGCTACTACCCGGGCCCGAAGAAGGTCCGCGAGCTGGTGCGCGCGGGTGCCATCGGCAAGCCGCTCACCATCAACTACCAGACCGGTCAGTACCTGCCGGACTGGCATCCGTGGGAGCGCATCGAGGACTTCTACGTTTCGAACCGCGACACCGGTGCATGCCGCGAGATCGTGCCGTTCGAGCTCACGTGGCTGAACGACATCTTCGGTGAGCCAGAGCCGCTCGCGTGCGCGCGCGCCAAGGTCACGGACATGAACGCGGACATCGATGATGTGTATCACTGTCTGCTCCGCTATCCTGGTCCGCTGCTCGCCAGCGTGACAGTCGAAGTGGTCTCCCGTCCGAAGGCGACGCGCGAGCTGCGCGTGCTCGGCAGCGAAGGCGAGATCGTGTTCAGCGGCGAAGAGCGCTGCGTGCGTTACTGCAGCACTTCGCAGAAGGACTGGGTGCGCTTCGAGTTCGGCTCCGGCACGGTGGAGAAGAACTACATCAACCCCGAAGAGCCCTACATCGCGGAGCTCACGGACTTCGTGAACGCGGTGAAGAAGAAGGACAAGAGCCTCTATCCGAACACGCTCGAGGATGACTATCGCATCCTGCAGACGCTGTACCGGCTGGAAGAGCTGAGCGGAACCAAACGATGAGCTATCGCGACAGGCTGCTGAAAGTCATTCCGGGCGGCGCGCATACCTATTCGCGCGGCCATGACCAGTACCCCTCCAACGCCCCGCAGATCCTGGCGAGCGGCAAGGGCGCGTACGTCACCGATCCGGACGGCAATCGCTTTCTGGACTACGGCATGGCGTTGCGCGCGGTCAACCTCGGCTACGCCGAGGACGAGATCGACCAGGCGGCCTGGCGCGAGATCCGCAACGGCAACAACCTCACGCGTCCGTCCATGATCGAGCTCGAAGCCGCGGAGCTGCTCGTGAGCCTGATCGATTCGGTGGACATGGTGAAGTTCACGAAGAACGGCTCCACCTCGGTGTCTGCCGCCGTGAAGCTGGCGCGCGCATTCACGGGCCGCGAGCTCGTGGCCCGCTGTGCCGAGCATCCGTTCTTCTCTTACGACGACTGGTTCATCGGCTCCACGCCGCTCACGCGCGGCATTCCGACTGAGACGATCGAGAAGACGAAGCTCTTTCCGTTCGGCGATCTCGCCGCGCTCGAAGCGCTGCTGGAGGCGAACCGCGGCCAGTTTGCCTGTGTGGTGATGGAGCCCTCGGCGACGAGCGAGCCGCCGCAAGGCTACCTGCAGAACGTGCACGAGCTGTGCCGCAAGCACGGAACGGTATTCGTGCTCGACGAGATGATCACCGGCTTCCGCTGGCACATGAAAGGCGCGCAGCACCTGTACGGCGTGAAGCCGGATCTGTGCACGTTCGGCAAGGCGATGGCGAACGGCTTTTCCGTGTCGTGCATCGCCGGCCGGCGCGAGATCATGGAGCTCGGCTCCATCGAGTTCGAAGGCCGTGAGCGCGTGTTCCTGCTCTCGACCACGCACGGCGCGGAAATGGCCGGGCTCGGCGCGTTCGTCGCGACCGTGGACTTCATGAAGCGCCACGATGTCGTGGGGCATCTGTGGAGCTACGGCCGCAAGCTCATGGCGCTGCTGGAACGGCAGGCCAGGGCGCATGGCATCGAGAAGAGTTTCCGCGTCGGTGGCGTGCCGTGCTCGCCGTTCTTCGGAACATACGACGCGGCCGGAGCCGTATCGCTCCCGCTGCGCACGCTGTTCCTCCAAGAGATGATCCGCAACAAGGTGCTCATGCCCTGGATCGCGCTGAGCTTCCGGCACGGCGACGAGGAGCTCGCGATCACGGAGCAGGCGCTCGACAAGGCGTTCGCCGTCTATCGTCGCGCGCTCACGGAGGGCGTGGACAAGTACCTCGAAGGCCCGGTGATCAAGCCGGTGTTCCGCAAGTTCAACTGATGCGGTCGGGCGCCTATGGAAACCAATAAAGAAAACTATAAGGAAGCGCTGAAGGTCGACCAGGAGACCAGCGCGAAGTACTACAACTCCTCGCTGCAGCGGAAAACCGAGCAGCAGAAGTTGCTGGAGTCGCTGCTGCAGGCCCGTGGGCTCAAGCCGCAGGCTATTGCCGACATCGCGTGCGGCGGCGGCGGCTCGACGTACCATCTCGCGGGCCTGTATCCCAATGCGTCTTATTCGCTGGTGGATCTGAACGAGGACGCGATCGCGCTTGCGCGGCAGGCCACGAGCCAGCTCAACGCGAAGTGCCTGGTCGGCGACATCTACAACCTCGAGCTCGAAGACAACTCCTTCGATCTCGTGATCTGCTGGCAGACGCTCTCCTGGATCGAGGACGCCGAACGCGCCGTGCGCGAACTGGTGCGCATCTGCAAGCCCGGGGCGCTCATCTACGCGAGCTCGCTCTTCAACGTGGACCACGACGTCGATGTGTATTCGAAGGTCGAGGACCACACGCGCCCGTCCGCCGCGCGCGGGCTGCGCTACGTCTACAACACTTATTCGCAGACGACGGTGCGTCGCTGGGTCGAAAACCTGGTCACCGCGCTCCGCATTCACAAGTTCGAGATCCCCATCGACCTGCCGCCTTCCGGGCGCGGCCTCGGCACCTACACCGCGAAGGTCGAAGGCGGCCCCCGGCTGCAGCTGTCCGCAGGCATGCTGCTCAATTGGGGAATTCTCGAGTTGCAGAAATAAGATCCAGTCCATGTCCAATCCGCATACGTTCATCATTCCCGGGGGGCTGCCGCACCTCGCCCGCATCGCTCGAGTCCTGAACGGCGATGTCTGCGGCATTCTCGTTCACGAGCACATTTCCGAGGCGGCGGCGCGAGGTTCGGGCATCTGCGGTCCGGCGCTGTCGGAACGTATTTTCACGCTCCTTTCGCTGACGCAGCTGGAGGGCGCGACACCCGAAGAGTCCGACTGGTCGACCTACGATCGCTGCCTGCGAGGGGTGCTTGCGGACCCGCGCACTCATTACATGGCCACGCGCTCGCAGCTCAACAGCGCGTTCAACAACGCCATCCTGATCGAGAAGATCGTCGTAAACAGCCTGCGCGTAATTCGTGCCACGCGGCCGCGGCGGCTGGTTTCCGGCTCGACGCCCCATTCGCTGGAGGCCTTTATCTTCGCGAAGTGTTTCGAGGCTCTCGGCCTGCCTGTGTATGTTCTCGAGCGCACGCCAATCAACAATCGCGCCTGGATCTATAGCGGTCTCGACACGCAGTCCGTCGTGCCGCGACCGCGCGCCTGCGAGGGCAGGGCGGAGATCACACCTTACACGCGCAAGCAGGTGCGCGAGCAGCGTGAGAGCGTTGCGGGTCAACGCGACAAAAATGGATTCCTCGTGTCGCGCATGGACCTGAGCTCCGTAAAGGGCTCCGACGCTCACGAATGGTGGTCGGTGCGTCGCGAGCTCGGAATGTTGTTCGAAGGACGCCTCATTCCTTCGCCGCCGCGGCTCATGTCGAGCTATCTGAAGCATCGGCTGTACAAGTCGTATGAGAAGCTGGAGATGAACGGCCTGCCCAACGGGCCGTTCGTCATCTTCTTCATGCACTACCAGCCGGAGCGTTCTTCGCTGCCGGAAGGTTTGTTCCATGTGCAGCAGTGGATCGCCATCCGGCAGATCTCGTGGGCGTTACCGCCCGGCTGGACGCTGCTCGTGCGCGAACATCCGACGACCTGGCTGCAGCCGCTCGATATCACCGTCCGGACGGCAAGTCTTTATGAAGACATTGCGGCTCTGCCCAACACCCGCATCTGCTCGATGCAGGTGGATACCTTCGAGCTGATCGACAAGTGCGCAGTTGTGGCGACTCTGACCGGCAGTGTCGGATTCCAGGCGCTGTTGCGCGACAAGCCCGTGATCGTTTTCGGACTGGCTGCTTATAAGGATCATCCGGGGTGCTTCTCCGTGCAAACAGCAGAGCAGCTCGCTGCGGCATTGGGGGTGATACAGCAGCCGCAGCTGCGTGATCGCTTCAGCGAGCAGGTGCTCGAGCAGTATCTGCAGTGGGTCGAACAGCATTCCGTTGCCGCGGAGGATCAGACAGCGGACTGGCTGGAAGCCCGTCTGAGGAACTTCACATCGCTCTTCCGCGAGATCTTCCAGGGTGAGCTGAGTCTGGCATGAACGCACCTGCGATCGTTGCGGCTCAGTCGCCGCTCGAAGTGCGATTCGCAAAGATCGGCACGTTCGCGCTGTCCGCGACGTTTGCGTTTTCGATAATACTGGCCACGACGTTCTTCGACCTGGTCACTTCCTCGCGGCTGCTGTACTTTCTGGTCCCGCTGTTTGTCTGGCACGTGCTCGTGTGCCCGCGGTTGCTCGTGAACCGGGAGGTCGTGCTCGCAAGCCTGTTATTCGGCTACCTGCTGCTTTCGGGATTGTGGACGCCGGATTTCGTGCTCGGGATGAACACGCTGTTCCCGTCGTTCGACTTCGCGTTGATCCTGCTTCTGTGTGCTTCGCTAATGGCTTTCCACGACCCGCGCGTCGTGCTGGCCGGCCTTCTCGCGGGCTTCCTGATCGGGGCCGCGATGTACACGGCCGTTTTCTCGTTCCCCTTCGTCTACCCGCAGGATTTCTCGTACAACGCCATCGCGAGCATGTATTTGTTCGGCGCTGAGGCGGCGCTGTTCCTCGGGCTGCTGGTCGCGCGGTACAGGTTTCTGGCGCTGGTGCTGACACTCGTGTGCCTGCTCCACGTGGGCGCAACGACCTCGATCAAGACCAATCTGGGTGTGGTGCTCGGGGCCGCGGCCGCCGCGGTCTGGTATCCCCGGAATACGGTCCGCCTGCTGTGGCGTAGCCTTCCGCAGATCATCATCGCTATCGCGGTAACGGCCTACGTGATCCTCGCCAACGACAACGTGATGGAGCGGATGACGGCGGGCCTGGATCGCATTCAGATCGGCCTCCAGGTGCTTCAGTCACGTGAGGATGTCAGCGGCTATTCCGGATTCGGAGAGCGTGAGCAGTGGATGCAGATCGGACTGGAGGGCTGGAAACACAACCCTCTGTTCGGCTACGGAGTGGAAGCCTTTCGTACCGCCAACGAAGGGTGGACGTCCCATTCGACGCCGGTCGACCTCCTCTACAACACCGGACTGATCGGCACGTCGCTGTTCTACGGGTTGTTCCTTTCTGTCGGATTGCGGTTGTTCCATCCCCGATGCCCGGCCTCGACCGGTATGCGTGCGCTGGTGCTGGCGGGTCTGGTGGCACAGGTGTTCATCAGTCTTTCCGGAACGCTGTTCTATCAGACGTTCGTCGCCATGTTTCTCGCCATTGCATCCGTGTTGGTGCGTCCCGTTCCCGCAAGGCCCTCATGAGAACTGTCATCTATTCGCCCCGAGTCGATCGCCTGATCTATCTGCACGAGAAAGCGACACCTGCCTTCTGGGATTCCTTGTGGGAAGCCGAAGGCAAGCCGCCGCCGGCCAGTGAGAACGACGACGTGGCGCGCATCACGCGTCAGTTCCTGCCGGCCGGCTCACGAATCCTCGAGGGCGGCTGCGGCCGTGCGGACAAGGTGAACTCCATGGTGCACGCGGGCTTCGATGCCGTTGGCATCGACTTTGCCGCCAGCACCGTGGAGCAGGCGCGCCGCGACTTTCCGAAGCTGGACATCCGCCAGGGCGATGTGCGCGCGCTCGATTTTCCGGACGGATCGTTCGACGGCTACTGGTCGATCGGCGTCATCGAGCATTTCTGGAACGGGTACGACGAGATTCTGGCCGAGATGGCACGGGTGCTGCGCAAGGGCGGCGTGCTGTTCCTCACGGCGCCCTGGTTCTCACCGTACCGACGGCGTCGCGTGCACGCAGGCGGCTATCCGAGCACCGACTATTCGTCCGAGCCCGACAACTTCTACCAGTTCGCACTGGCGCGCCCCGGCTTGTCGCGCGACCTGGAGCGGCACGGCTTCGAGCTGCTGCGGTGGAGCGGCATGGCCTCCGAGGTCTCGATGCTAGAGGACATGGCTTCGATCAGGCGTCCGGTGAACTGGCTGCTCGGCTCGCGGGGCTCGATCGTCAAACGCGTCCTGCGACGTGTGATCACGCGTGGGCTCGACCCCTGGTGCGGTCACTCCTTCCTGGCCGTAGCACGGCGGAAATGAGCCGGGCCGGGCCAAGCGTCCTGCTGGTGACTGCGAACCTCGATGCGGGCGGTTCGGAACGGCAGCTCGCCGGGATGGCGAACTACTGGGCCGCGCACGGTGTGCGTGTGACCGTGGTTTCCTGGAATAAGCCCGACTCGGCGGATTTCTATTCACTCGACCCGCGAGTGCGCCGCCGTCATCTGCACGCCGCTTCCGCGGGCGGCACCCTCGGCACCTTGATATCGACGCTGCGGCGTATCTTTCGCCTGCGCCGACTCATTGGCGCGGAGCGGCCGGACGCGATCATCAGTTTCATCACCGAGAGCAACGTCCTGACCCTGCTTGCAGGCATGGGCCTGAAGACACGGATCGTCGTTTCCGAGCGCGCCCATCCGGCGCTCGATCTGGGCGTGCCGCGCCCCTGGCGCCTGCTCCGCACGTTCCTTTATTCGAGTGCCGCGGAAGTCGTGGCGCAAACGCGCGAGACGGCCGGCTGGATCGAGCAGCACTGTGGCGCCCGCACGCGCGTCATCCCGAACGCGTTGCGCGCCCTGCCTCCGGTCCCTTCGGGCGGGCGGCAGCCCCTGATCGTCGCGGTCGGGCGGCTCGTTACGCAGAAGGGTTTCGACCTGCTGCTCGCCGCATTTGCGCGGATTGCCGTAGAGTTTCCGGAGTGGCGTCTCGTGATCATCGGTGAAGGCCCGGAACGCGCGAGCCTGCTCGAGCAGCGCGACCGTCTCGGCCTCGCGGGCCGCGCCGAGCTGATCGGCCGCTCGGACGCCGTCGAATCGTGGATGGCCCAGGCCGGCCTCGTCGTGCAGCCGTCGCGCTTTGAAGGGTTCCCGAACGTGGTGCTCGAGGCGATGGGCATGGGCGCTGCCGTGGTGAGTGCGAATTGTCTGGCGGGGCCGGCCGATCTGATTCGCGATGGGGTGAACGGCCGTCTCGTTCCGGTCGAAGACATCGAAGCGCTCGCCGAGGCAATGCGTACGCTGCTGGCGGAGCCCGAGATGCGGGTGCGCCTGGGCAGGGAAGCGCTGGCGGTGCGGGATCGATTCCGCGAAGAGCGGGTCATGGCGCTGTGGAGCGATTATCTCGCCCGCGTGCCGGCGTGTGCGGTGGAGACCTGATGGACGCGACTCATGAAATCGCAGAAGGCAAACGTTTCCAGTTCGGCGCGAACTGGACCAACTTTCTGTCCGTGCTGGACGAGCGGCGCATCGCCGAGGCCGAAGCGTCACTGCGCGAGATGCTGGACGTGACGAGCCTCGAAGGCAAAACCTTTCTCGACATCGGCAGCGGCTCCGGTCTTTTCAGCCTCGCGGCGCGTCGGCTCGGTGCGAAGGTGTACTCGTTCGACTTCGATCCGCAGTCGGTGGCCTGCGCGCTCGAGCTGCGCCGCCGGTTTTTTCCGAACGACTCGCATTGGCACGTGGAGCAGGGCTCCGCGCTCGACGGCCGGTACATGTCCGGGCTGGGCGAGTTCGATGTCGTGTATAGCTGGGGTGTGCTCCACCACACCGGTTCCATGTGGCTCGGGTTCGAGCACGCGATCCGGCGCGTGGCGCCGAACGGCCGGTTGTACATCGCGATCTACAACGATCAGGGCTGGAAGTCGCACGTGTGGTGGCTCATCAAGGCGTGCTACAACCGTCTGCCGCGATTGCTGAAGCCGCTCTTCGTGCGGCTCATGATAGGTGCCGCGGCGCTGGCGGCGCTCATCAAGCACACCCTGATGCTGAAGCCGATGGCGCTGATCCGGTCCTGGAAGACGGACGCGCGCGAGCGCGGCATGAGCGCCAAGTACGACGCGGTCGACTGGGTCGGTGGATTTCCCTTCGAGGTCGCGAGCTTCGAGCTGCTGCAGACCTATTTCGAAGCACGCGGCTTTGCGCTCATTAATTCGAAGCGCACCACGAGCTGGGGTTGCAACGAGCTCGCATTCCAACGCAGCGCATGTGCGGATTAGTCGGATTCCTCCAGCCCGGCTCGTTTAACGCCGCCGCTGGCGAAGCGCAGCTTCGGCGCTTGTCGGATCGTCTCGTCCATCGCGGACCGGACGATGCGGGCGGCTGGGTCGATGCCGCGCACGGCATCGCAATCGGCCATCGCCGGCTCTCGATCATCGATCTGTCGCCTGCCGGGCATCAGCCGATGACGTCCGCGTCGGGCCGGTATGTGCTCGCCTTCAACGGCGAGATCTACGACCACGCGAATCTGCGCAGCGAGCTGGCCGCCGCTGGCGCAGCGCCGGCGTGGCGCGGCCATTCCGACACGGAAACGCTGCTCGCGGGCTTCGACTTCTGGGGCTTCGAGGCCACCCTCCAACGCGCATCCGGCATGTTCGCTATCGCACTGTGGGATCGCGAGACCCGCTCGCTGCGCCTGGCTCGCGATCGGGCCGGCGAAAAGCCGCTTTACTACGGCTGGCAGGGAAGCACTTTCCTGTTCGGCTCGGAGCTCAAGGCGCTGCGCGCGCACCCGGCTTTCCGCGCGGAGATCGATCGCGACGCGCTGTTGACTTACATGAAGCTCGGCTACGTGCCGGCACCGCTCTCGATCTACCGCGGCATCTTCAAGCTGATGCCGGGCACGACGTTCGAACTCCCGGCGCAGAGCGCTCCCAGCACGCTGCCCGCTCCGGTGAGCTACTGGTCCCTGAAGGAAGTGGCGGAGCGGGGCTTGAGCGCCCCGTTCACGGGCACGGATGCGCAGGCGACCGACGCCCTCGAGAGCGAGCTGCGTCGCTCGGTGCTCCAGCAGAGCATCGCGGATGTGCCGCTCGGCGCGTTCCTGTCAGGTGGCATCGACTCGACGACAGTGGTTGCGCTCTTGCAGGCGCAGTCTTCGCGTAGGGTGAAGACGTTCACGATCGGCTTTCACGAGTCCGACTATCAGGAAGCGCAGCACGCGGCGGCGGTCGCGAACCATCTCGGCACCGAGCATTCGGAGCTGTACGTCACGCCGCGCGAGACGCTCGATGTCATTCCGTCGATGCCGGTGATGTACGACGAGCCGTTCGGCGACAGCTCGGCGGTGCCGACACATCTGGTTTCGCGATTCGCCCGGCAACACGTGACCGTGTGTCTGTCCGGCGATGGCGGCGATGAATTATTCGGCGGCTACACGCGCTACCAGCGCACGGACGAGACCTGGCGCTCGCTCAGCCGCATTCCGGGCTTCGCGCGTGGGTTGCTCTCGCTCGGCTGCGGCGCTTATGCGCGCAGCAGCCGTACCTCGGCGAGCGGATGGAAAGCGGGACGGCTCGCGCTGTATCTATCGGCACGCACGGCTGATGAGTGCTATGCGGCTCGCATTTTTCAGCTCGCCAACGCAGATGAGCTGGTGCTCGGCTCGACTGGCCGTTCAGGTCTGCGTGGAATCAGCGCGGGACTCGCCAGCGGCAACCTTTACGACCGCATGATGTACGCCGACGCGATGACCTATCTGCCGGACGACATCCTCGCGAAAGTCGATCGGGCCGCCATGGCGGTGAGCCTCGAAACGCGCATTCCGCTGCTGGATCACCGCGTCGTCGAGCTCGCGTGGCGGCTGCCGCTGCACATGAAGGTGCGCAACGGCGTCTCGAAGTGGCTGCTGCGTCAGGTGCTGTATCGGCACGTTCCCGCGGCGTTGATGGAGCGCCCGAAGATGGGCTTCGGTGTTCCGGTCGGGGAATGGGTACGAGGTCCGCTGCGCGAGTGGGCGGAAGATCTGCTGCAGGAGTCGCGTCTCGAGCGCGAAGGTTTTCTCAACGCGAGGCGCGTGCGCGAGCAATGGCAGAGCCATGTCAGCCGGGCGTCGGATGCCGGCGAGGCGCTCTGGCAGATCCTGATGTTTCAGTCCTGGCTTGCGGCCGCAGAGCCCACGGCTCACGCGGGGCAGGCGGCGTGAACGCGAAGCCGTCGCCGTCTCCTGACGTGGTTCTGTTCCTGCCGTCGCTGGCGGGCGGCGGCGCAGAGCGCGTTTTCGTGGAGCTCGCGAATCAGTTTGTCGCGGAAGGCGTGCGGGTGGACCTCGTTCTTTCCAGTGCCACCGGCCCGTACCTGAGCGAAGTATCGCGCGCAGTTCGGGTTGTCGACCTGGCCGCGCCAGGTGTGCTGCGCTCCTTGCCTCGCTTGGCGCGTCATCTTCGCAGGGAGAAACCGGCATCGATGCTGTCCGCGCTCGACCACTCGAATGTCGTTGCGCTGGCCGCGCGAACGCTGGCGGGGAGGCGCATGCGATGTGTGGTTTCGACGCGCATCCCGCCTACCACGATGACCATCGAAGCGGGTGCGGCGGCCGCGAGCAAGGTGATGTTCGCTGCCCGAGTCATGTATCGGTTTGCGGACGCGGTGATTGCCAACGCCGACGCCGTAGCCGCCGACATGGCCGGATATCTCCACGTGCCACGAGACCGGATCAGCGTCATTTACAACCCGCTCGATCTCGGCGTCATCGAGCGTCAGAGCGCCGCGGCGGTCGACCATCCGTTCTGCGCCCCGGGCTCGCCTCCGCTGGTGCTGAGTGTCGGCCGGATGGCGCCACTCAAGGATTTTGCGACCCTCGTGCGCGCATTCGCGCAGGTTCGCGCGCAACGCGACTGCCGGCTCGCGATCCTGGGGGAAGGCCCGGGCCTCGATTCGTTACGCAGTCTCATCCGGGAGCTCGGCGTGGAACGCGATGTCGCGCTGCCCGGCTTCGATCGGAATCCGTTCGCGTGGATGCGGCGCGCGGCGGTCTTCGTGAGCTCGTCGCTGTCGGAAGGGTGTCCGAACGCGCTCATGCAGGCGCTCGCCTGTGGAACGCCCGTGGTTTCGGCCAACGGGATCGGCGGCGCCGCGGAGGTCCTGGAGGGGGGACGATGGGGGACGCTGGTGCCGGTCCGTGACCCTGCGGCCATGGCGCGCGCGATCGAGGCAACCCTCGACGCGACGACGCATCCCGACGTGCGGGCGCGGGCCGCCGATTTCGCGCTGGACCGCGTGGCGCGCCAGTATCTGAAGGTCGTTCTGCCAGAACGGCGCGTTTCGGACGGGAAGAGCTGAAGTGTGCGGCATCGTAGGCATGGTGGTTCGCGACCCCGCATCGGATGAGGACGCTGCAACAACACGCCTGACCTCCGCACTCGGAGTACTGCGGCATCGTGGGCCCGATGCAAATGGGCAATATCGCGCCGGCAACGTCCTGCTGGGTCATGCGCGACTCAGCATCATCGATTTGTCGGACGCCGGCCGGCAGCCGATGTCGACGACCGACGGTCGGTATGTGATCAGCTACAACGGCGAGGTCTACAACTTCCGCGAGCTGATGCGCGAGCACGCGATCGAGGGTTTGCGCTCGCATTCCGATACGGAGATCGTGCTCCGGCTGTTCGCCCAGCTCGGACCGGCCTCGCTGCCGATGCTGAACGGCATGTTCGCATTCGCCATTCACGACGTGCGCGAACAGAAGCTCTGGCTGGTGCGCGATCGTCTCGGCATCAAGCCGCTGTACTACA